>Ga0075421_100004712_pt1 | contig 16458 bp, 11 predicted proteins | sample SoiMetdeltSBSDD5_FD_75292 | JGI IMG/M metagenome (GOLD analysis project Ga0075421, IMG submission 75292) | Bulk soil microbial communities from a Populus tree surrounding site in Tennessee, USA - Soil MetaG P. deltoides SBSDD5 | ecosystem: Environmental > Terrestrial > Soil > Tree plantation...
TAATCCCACCGCGCCTCCTCCGTCATGTGGTTCGCCGGCGTCTCGATCTTCACTGCGAGGATACGTCCGGTCTCTACCTCCTTCTGCAGCAGCGGATAGTGGTTCTTGAGGAAGAGCTGCAGAAACTCCTGCTGATGCCCCCACTGCACCTTGTAGTAGTACTCCATCGTGTACGGCTGATTCGCCCCACCCTGCGGCGGCGCGCCCTGCGCAACCAGCGGCTGAGCAAAGGCCAGGAATGACAGCGACAGCGAAAGCGCCTGCGACGAGATCTTCACGGGGCCTCCGATTCGGGTCTCCGGAATCGTAGCGGTGTTCATGAGCCGCCGCGAGCAAGGGCCCAAGAGTCCGCTGGTGTCCGGTCACGAACCAGCGCAACTTGCGATGTCTCAATGCAGGAGGAAGTCGTGTCGACATCCGTGACGTCCGCTCCGGCCCCGGTCCAGCCCATCGCGGAGCTCTTCGAGCGAAACATCAACATTCGCCACGTCTATCATGAGCCTGTTAGGCATGGCGACGTCACCGTCATTCCCGTCGCGAAGGTTGCCTTCGGATTCGGAGCCGGAGTGGGCCGCCGAGGTCGGTTCGGGAGACGCGCGCAGCAGCTCGTGAATGGCGAAGCGAACGCGACCGAGGGTCAAGTGGACCCCGTCGGTGTGGGTGGCGGTGGCGGCGCCCGCATGTCCCCCGTCGGGGCGCTCGAGCTTGGTCCCCGAGGCACTCGCTTCATTCACTACAATAACCTGCCAGAGATGCTGGGATTCCTGGTAATCGGCATCGGCATCGGCGCGGGCCTGATGATCGGCGGTCGCCGGCCTAACGGGTTCCGACCCGTCATGAAGCGGATGATGAAGCGGATGCGAATCCACTAGCTTCCGGCGCCGCGTACGCCTTCGGTGCCGGGGCAAGCTCTTTTCGGTTAACAACGATTTGACGGAAGAAGCAGAAAACGGCCGGATCCGGCTTGCATAGACGCTGGGTCGCGCAACGAGCGTGTTGTCATCCCGAGCGAAGCGAGGGATCTTCATCGTCCCGAACGAGAGCCCTCTTTCGGGAGCATGAGGATCCCTCGCCTGACGGCTCGGGATGACAGCCAGCCTGACGGCTCGGGATGACAGCCAGCCTGACGGCTCGGGATGACAGCCAGCCTGACGGCTCGGGATGACAAGTTCGCCTCTGAGTGACGCGTCATCCCGACGCCGGCAGCCGATTCATCGGCTCTTCGGGATCGAAGTGCCGTGACACGCCGTGCATAACGTCGGGTTCTTCGCGCGCATCCGATCCGCATTGAAGCCTGGCCCGTGAGGGCTGAATCGGAACCCGCCGCTCACCGCGGAATGACACGCCGTGCAGTCGCGCTCCGCATGACACGCGACGCACGACTCGAGCGTCTGCCGTGCCGCCTGCCCGTGGCCGAGGCTGAAGCCGGGATACGCATCGTGGTACCCGACCCTGCCGAGTCTCGCCGTTGCGACGAGCCCGGACTGTTTGTGACAGCTCTGGCAGAACTGCGCCGCGTTATGACAGTCGCTGCAGTTCGCCTCACGCGAGTACGCGGAGCTCGGGTGCCGAGTGAGAAACTGAGCCGGATGGTACGTGTTCTGGCGGGTCGCGTCAGGCCGATGGCAGTCGAGGCACGTCGCGCGTACGTGACAGGTCTCGCACGAAGTCGGACGTGAATTCGCCTGGGACCCATGGTGCTCTCTGAACTCGGGCGAGTGGCTTGCCGGCATCGCCCGGACGAGCTGCGCACCCGGACCACGTCCAGGACCGGCGGCCGGCATCGCGTTCACGACGCGTGACTGCACGCCGATGTGGCAGCTCACGCAGCTTTCGCGCGCATGACACGTGGTGCAGTTCGCGCCCGTCCGCTGCGCGTCCTTCCCGTGTGCTCGGAGAAAGGTCGGCGTGTGATGGCTCGGCGGCGCCGGCACCGTCCCGGTGTACGGCGGCGAACGGTCATCCATCGCGAGCGCTCGGATCACTGGAGACTCCGGCGCGTTGACGTGACACGTTATGCAGAAGTTCTGCGCGTGGCAGGTCGCGCAGTTCGCCGAGACCGCCGCGGGACCCGACGTGGCCGATCCTCTTGCCGCTTTTCCGTGACCCCCGAGCATGAAGTCGGGTGCGTCGTGCGACCGCGGCTTGGGAAAGCGGCCAATCTCTTCACGCGTTAGGCTCCGCGCCGCGGTCATCGGGACGTGGCAGGTGGCACACGCCTGGCTCGGCAGGTCGAAGTGAGGGCCGGTGTGTCCGTGGCACGCGATGCACTGGTTCACGATTGTGCGCCTCACCTCCATACGCTGCGCGCCGCGCTCGTTATGGCACGCGGCGCAGTCTCGAGCGACCGTACTGTCGGCGGGATTCCGTGCTGTGACGGCCCGCGCATGCCCGTCGTGCGTGAATCGCAGGTTGCGAGTGGGCAGCCCCGTGGTGCGCGGCTGCCAGGTGACCCGCTGCTGTATGACGCCGTCGTGACACGACGCGCACGCCGTCGGGTTCGGGAACACCGCCTGACCAGCCTGTGTGACGCCCGCGTGGCACGTCGTGCAGAACGGGAACAGTCGCGCGTGTCTCGAGTGCTGGAACCGATCTTCCGGCGCTCGCGCTCCGTGCGTCACCGCCGTGGGTGCGCGTGCGGCCAGCGCATCGACGCCCCACACGAGCGCAGCGAGGCCGGCCGCGCCGACCGCAGTCACAAGGAGCCTTGTACTGAGGTGACGGCGCGCACTCATCGGCGTGTGGGTCGTGCTGGAGGAAGGGGCAGCCGATCCGCGCTGGTGCCGAACGACGCACTCACCCCGGTGCGGATCCGAAACTGCGACAGCGACGAGGCGCCCGGGTCGGGACGATCCCGCTCGTCGTGGACGACCTGGGCCTCCGCCCAGAGACGGTAATCGCTGCCGAACTGTCGCTCGCCGCGAGCGCCGACCCAGAGACTGGTGGCGTCGTAGAACCGCAGCTCGAGAGGCCGGTCCAGGGCGCCGCCATGGACATCGAACGTGTATTTGGCGTTAGGCGACCAGCGAACCGCGCCGTCGGCGAACCGCGAGGCCGCGCCGGGTCCGTGCTCGAACCCCAGATTGGCGTCGACGCTCCACTGCGGATTCAGTACCAGCGTCCCGCCGCCGCTCGTCCGCCATCCGCCCTCCTCGAGGTCGGGGACGAGCGCCGTCGAGACCTCCGCGTTCTGGTAGTGGTACAGCTCGCCGCGGCCGTGGAGCGTTAGGCGGCTCGTGGCCTTGAAGTCGGCCGAGGCGTTCACCGCGTTGTAGGGCACAGGGCTGAACGCGCTGAAGAGGGACCACAGGCTGAAGAACGGCTTGTACCGCCGCGCTCCGCCAGTGACGGTGAACCGCGGCTGGATGTACGTGACCACGAGGTCCGCGCTTCCGACCAGCGCTTCGGCAAGGTTGTAGTCGATGCTGCCGCTGACGTGGAACGGTGCCAGCTGCGCGCCGACCGACAGCGCCGTGCGCTCCGACACGATGTTGTAGTCCTGCGGGTCGACCTCGCGCCGATATTCCGCGCGCGCGTCGTAGATGCTCGATCTCCACGCCGCCTCGGCGCCGAAGACGATCTGTCGCTTGGCCGGGCGAAACTCGTCGAGCGGGTTCAGTGCGGGGCTCGTGATCGGAAGCACTGCAGCGCGCGCGAGGCCCCAGCCGCCGTAGCCGGTGACCTCGATCGACCCCTCGCGGAAGCGGCCGCCAACGGAGGCGCCATCGAACCCGAGCGGCTCGAGGCGCGACGCCAGCAGCAGGCGCCCACCCCGGGCGATGATCGATGGGCGCCGGTACTCCACGTATCCCTCGATCAGCTGGCCGGCGGGGTCGGTCGCGGGCCACACGTCGTCGGGACCGAGATCCGCGACCAGACGCCCGGTCGCGTTGATCGTTAGGCCCGGGACGCCGAGTCCCCAGAGAATCACGCTCGCACTGGTCGACACCGGGATCCCGCGAAGCGCGTCACCGGGGCGCGTGAAATAGCAATACGTACCACCGCTGCACCGTACCGCGTAGCCGTCGGGTGTCACCAGTCCGCCGGTCGGGCCCGTCACGACGGTGGTCGCGAGGACGCTGTCGACAACGAGGTCGCGGAACGACACAGCCTGCCCGCGCGCGTCCATTCGGACGCGATAGCTCTGCGCGCCTAACCGCGCGCTCGATATGGCACACACCGCGAGCGCGGTCGCGGCGATCCACGCTCGACGCGGCGTCATCCCGAGGACTTGGTGAGCTTCCCGCGGTAGCTGCCTGGCTCAGTCAGGAAATGGCAGGCGGTGCATTCCTTCGGCTCGTAGTGTTTCGTAGCCTTCGCCGCGTGGCAGGTGCTGCAGAACGTACGCGTCGGGGTCAGCTGCGCAACGGTTGTGGGCGTGTGGCACGCGTCGCATCGCTCGTGCGCCACGTCGAGCGTCGCGTGACCGGCTTTCGGATCAGCGAGCGTGTGGCAGCTCGAGCAGGTACGTCCTTCCGCGTGATGGTCGTCGTGACAGTTCTTGCACTGGGCGATCGCCGGCGCCGGCGCCAGTGTAACCGGAGCGGTGTGACAGTCGACGCACTTCCGGTCGGCATGGCGCGTGTGCAGAAAGTCCACCGGCCGCGGCGTCGGCGAGTGACCGGGTACCGCCACGGCGACGGTGACCTTCACCGGTGCCGCTAGCTCCTTCGGTTGATGACACGAGGCGCAGTTCGCCGACGCGGCCTTCTGGTGGTGGCAGATGTTACAGCCGCGCGGAGGCTGAAACGTCAGGCGAGCGGATGCCGATGTTGTCTGATGGCAGACGAGGCACGCGATCTTTGCGTGCCTCGTATGCGTGAACGTGTCCGCCGGGGCAGGCGGCGGGAGCGACGCCGGTGCGGCGCCAGCAGCGCTGTGCTGGACCGGCACGACGCTGTCGTTCGACGTCACGGCCGGTGTGTCGTCGGCGGAAGGCCCGGTCGTCCGCGGGCGCGAGAGGTATGCGTCAACGGCGTCGAGGAGTGTCGCCGGCGCTACCGGTGCCGCGCGTGCCGGACCGGCGTTCGGTGGCACCCCGCTCGCCGGTGATGCGCTCGCACGCCGGAGTGCCTGGGTCGTGTCGAACGGCAGGGGCGGACGCAGCTTGGTGCGAGCGCGGACGTTGTTGTGGCATCCGGCGCAGTCGCTCTGGTCGACCTTGGCCGCGTGCGGAATGTGACACGTTAGGCACTGCGAGGCCACCTTCTTGTGCGTCGCGCCGGCGTGGAACGCCACCTTCTGCCAGGTCGCGTGACAGGCGGCCGTCGTGCAGGTTTTCGCCGCCACCTGCGGCGTTTCGTCCGTGTGTGGATTGTGGCAGGTCCCACATTTCCCGCCGTGCGGGTCCTTCTCCGGATCGAAATCCGGGAGGGCCTTTTTCATGTCGTGGCACCCGAAACACTGCGCCCCGCCCGGGGTGAGTATTCCGCGCGCCGAGTCGACAGTCGCGAGCGCGGGGACCTGCGCCGTGAACGCGTGACACACGGTACAGTGGCGGACCGTCTGGTCCTTCATCCTCTGCATCACGATCTTCGTGTCGCTCTCCTTGTGACACCCGCTCTGTCCGCAGGTTGTCTTCGCGGGCTCGAAGCGATGCACCTCGACGCCGTGGCAGGTGACGCACTTGACGTCCTTAAGCGCGCTCGAGTCGGACTCGAGGTGAACGCGGTGCCCGGCAGTCGATCGGATGCGCTGCCACTTGGCGGTGTCACCGGTGACGTGACACGTCTCGCAGACGCGATTCTCCACCGTTGCGTGCACCCCGATCTCGTCCGGGCGCTCCTTGAGCCAGAAGTAGAGCTGCCACGCGCTCGCGAAGACGGACTGTGTGTGGCAGGCATGACAGGACAGCTTGCCGTGCTTGTTGTCCGCGCTCGCGAACTTTCCGTACGCCGGGTGCATCACGTGACAGGAGGTGCAGAAGTCGTTCGAGTGCTGCGTGTAGTTCCACGTGGCGGTTCCAAAGCCGGCCATGGCGGCCAGCAGCACGACGGCCCCGATGCCGAGGGCCCATTTCACACCGCGGGTGCGTGAGGTGAGCCAGTTGCGGATCGCGGCGCGGTGCCTAACGAGCCACCAGACGACGAATGCGGCCACGATCACCGCGAGCACGACTCCGGCGAGCTGCACCCATTGCGGGACGGTGGTCAGCAGGAATCGCGTGACCGCCGCCACACCGCCGGGCAGCGGCGACTCGACGACCACCGAATCCGGCGGCTGCCTGGCCGCCGAATCCGCCGCCTGCATCGTCGCCGATTGCTGAAACGCCGCCACCCAGAGCGAGCTCCGGATGACGGCGTGGAGGGGCAGTCCGATCACGACACGCAGTGTGAGCGGTTTACCGAGCCGGACCCGTCTGAGCGACGCGCTTCACGTGGGCAAGCACTCCGCCCATCAAGCTCTCCGTCGAGGCGCGCGCGGCACCGGCGACATCCGCCAACCCGTAGACCTGCTTGAGGTAAGTGTAGGTGGACGTGAGCAACGCATCGCAGAGGAAGGGGTTGTGCACTCCCTTCGAGTTGTCGCTGTTCCCGGAGCCGTATTCGCCGCAGAGGCGCGCGTTGAATTCGGCGCCCTCAGCCGGCGTGATGTCGCTGGTGTTCCATTCGCCCGGCTTCTGCTGTTTGAGCGTGGCGAGCAGCCCGCCGTCAGTCGGCGCAGCGTCGATGTTCCCGTTCTTGTTCAGGTCCGCCCAGAGCTGACCGGTCTCCAGCGCCATGCGGTTCCGAACGTTGGTGAACACCGTGGCGGCGACGTTGGCGTCCGCATGACAACCGGACGCCGTGCAGGACTTCCACGATCGGGCGGCCGTCGTGTAGGCGCAGGTCTTGTCCGCTGTCGGCTTACCGGTGGCATCCAGGCACGGGATCGGGCGGAACAGGTGGCCGGTCGCCTGGAAGGTGAAATTGCCGCTCGCCGGATCCGTCACCGGGAACGCGACCACGTGACAGCCCGCGCACAGCTTCGGGTTCTTGGTCGTTGCGTGTGATCCGTAGACGAGTGAGGTATCGTACGCGAAGTTGGGTGGGCGCCACCCGGCGAAGCCAAACAGGACGGCACCCTGCGGCGCGTGCGGCTTGATGGTGGATGGCGGCTGCGGCTGTCCGTAGCGGAGGTGGCACTTGACGCAGAGGTTCTGCTCCGGATCCGTCGTCGTTACCGGGAAGCGCAGCTGACTCGGGTTCCCTGACCCGTGCGGGTCGTGACACGTCGCGCAGGTTGCGGGGGGCTGATAGTTGGTCGCATTCGCCTTCTCGACGTAGTTCGCGTCGACGCCCCATTTCGCCAACGCCCCGCGAGCCTCGTGACAACCGGTGCACGACGGGTTCGATGCGCGCCCCGGGTCGAGGTTGGCGTGCCGCGATTGCTTCCACTCTTCCACGAACGGGTGGTGAGTCCCCGTGTGGCAATCGCCGCAGTTGCCCTTGGTACTCAGCCCGATGGCGGCCAGTGGTCTCACGAGGTTGCCCTGGCCGATTCCGTCGACGTGCTGCTGACCAGCGCCGTGGCAGCTCTCGCACTGGACGTCGTGATACACAGCGTCCTTGACGCCATCCCACCCGACGTTGGTACCGACTGCGGCATTGCCCCGGCCGTTCACGGTATGGCAGCCGAAACAGGAATCCTGCTTTCCTGAATTCGAGTTCAGGGTGTTGTAAGCCCCAGCGTGCTTCGTTGCGCTCCAGCTACCCTGGAAATCGGCGTGACAGTTCCCGCACGTTGTTTTCGACGTCGTCACGTCGTAGTAGCCAAGAAAACTTCCCGCGCCCGCGGGCGGCGGGTTGTAGGGCGGGCGGTCCTGATACACGACATCATCTTCGCAGGCGGCGAGCGCGGCGCCGCCGATGACCACCATCGTTGTTAGGCATGCACGACGAGCGAGCAGTCGGAGTCGGGCGCGAGTGCGCCTCACAGAGCCCGTGTCCCCTGCACGCCCTTCGGCGGGGTGTCGGACATCCGAATCGAGCGGACGGAGCGGCGTCGTACGCATGGCTCGATGCAGGCTTGCTGGTTAGGGAGCGGAGCAACCCGGGGTACCGCGCTACAATCGATGGCCCTGGCTGGAGCGGCGCGATAGTCGGCGTTTCCCCTACACTACGTCCCGATCCTACGTCGTCCCCTTATCCTACGTCCCTCCAAAAACAGCGAAGGGTGCCATACCCCGCCATTGCCCGAACGTACTAGTTGATTGCTTGACAACGATGTCACGGGCGGACCATGCTGACCCGCGCACTCGCTTCGCCAACCACGCGGATCGCCAGCCGAGCAGGCTGACCGAAACGAGCAGCGGCAACGGGAGATCCAAATGGCTGAGACGCGTCCCTGGCTTGCACACTACGATGCCGGCGTTCCGCGCACGCTGGAGCCGTACCCCGACCGGACGCTGCTCGACTATCTATCGGAGGCCGCGCGAACCCATCCGGATCGACCCGCATTGCTCTTCAAGGGACACCGGGTGAGCTACGCCGAGCTCGAGCGAGAGAGCGATGCGTTCGCAGCCGCTCTCGTTGCGAATGGCATCGCGCCGGGCGATCGCGTCGCGCTCTGCCTGCCCAACTGCCCGCAGTTCCTGATCGGTGAGATGGGCGCGTGGAAGGCTGGTGCCGTCGCATGCCCCGTCAATCCCACCTACACGGAGCGCGAGCTCGAAGAAGCGCTTTCCGCGAGCGGCGCCGAGACGGTCCTGGTGCTGAACCGCTTTTACGACAAGCTCAAAGGCATCCAGTCACACACATCGCTCCGACGACTCATCGCCACCGGCATCAAGGAGTACCTGCCGTTCGGGCTCCGGATGAGCTACACGCTGCTCAAAGAGAAGGAGGAAGGCGAGCACATCACGCTCCGCGACGGGGACCAACGGTTCGCCGACTTGATCGCGCGACACGAGACCGCGGGACGGCCATCGCATCGCGTTGCGCCTGACGATCCGGCCGTAATCCTCATGAGCGGCGGCACGACCGGTACGCCGAAGGGCGTGGTCGGAACGCACCGCGGGATGGTCGCTTCGGGACTGCAGCTCCGCGCGTGGCTCAAGAGCGCGATGAACGAGTGGAGCGACATCATCATGCTCCCGCTTCCGCTCTTTCATACCTACGCCAACAGCGGCGTGCAGAGTCTCGCGCTCGTCAACCACAACCCGATCTGTCTCATCCCCGACGCGCGTGACTTCGGCGGCCTGCTGAAGGAGATCGCGACGGTGAAGCCGGCGTTCATCTGTGCCGTGCCGACGCTGCTCACCACGATCCTGAATCACAAGCTGGCTCGCGAGGGGAAGGTCGACTTCCATTCCATCAAGCTGTGCTTCTGCGGCGCCGCGCCGCTCATGGCGGAAACGCAGCGTCGCTTCGAGGAGCTCACGGGAGGCGTGATCGTCGAAGGGTACTCGCTCACCGAGGCTCAGATGGCGGTGATCGCGAATCCGGTCCGCGGCGAGAAGAAGATCGGCTCGGTGGGCATGCCGCTTCCGGATATCGATCTGCGCATCACGGATACCGACGACGGTCACACGCCCGTCCCGTTAGGCGAGGTAGGCGAGATCGTGCTCTCGGCGCCACAGCTCATGCTGGGCTACTGGCAGCGCCCCGACGAATCCAGGGAGATGGTGCGCACGAACGAGCGTGGCGAGCGCTCGCTCTACACCGGTGATCTCGGGTACCTCGACGAGGACGGCTATCTCTTCATCGTCGACCGCAAGAAGGACCTCATCAAGACGAGCGGGTACCAGGTCTGGCCGCGGGAGATCGAGGAGGTCATCTCGGCACACCCGACGGTGGCTGAGGTGGGCGTCGTGGGCGTGCCGGACAACATGCGGGGTGAAACGGTGAAAGCGTTCGTCGTCTTCCGGCCGGGATTGTCCGCCACTGCGGCCGAGCTCAAGACGTTCTGCCGCGAGCGGCTCGCACCGTACAAGGTGCCGTCCGAGTTCGAGGTGGTGGCGGCACTGCCGAAGAGCCACGTCGGGAAAGTGCTGCGGCGGGCGCTCAAGCAATAAGCCAATCTCTTCGTCCCGGCGCGGTTGCCATGTTCTTGACATTCGAGGAGACACGACGTCGTCGCGCGCGCCTGCTGGACATCCTTCGACAGGACATTCGGTACGCAGTACATGGACTCGTCAGGCGCCCGGCGTTCGCGGCCACGACGATTCTCGTGCTCGCCATCGGCGTCGGAGCCAATGCGGCCGCATTCTCCATTGTTGACCACCTGTTCCTGCGGCCTCCGGGCGGCGTGGGCGAGCCGCGGGAGCTGAAACGGATCTTCGTCACGCGCCAGCGCGAAAACGGCACGAGGTACTTCCAGGTGCGATTCCCGCTCCCGGAGGCACGCCTCATCGACTCAACGATCGGTCGGACGGTTCCGTCCACGATCTTCTTTCGCCGCGACCTGCGGGTGGAGCTTGGCGTCGAGGCACCGCGCACGCTCGGCACCGCATGGGTCTCACCGACGTACTTCTCGGTACTCGGCGTTAGGCTCCTGGCAGGCAGCGATTTCGGCAACGAGGCCGCGCGGTTCGGTGTCCCGGCCACATCGGCGATCATCTCGTGGACACTCTGGCAGCGCACATTCGCCGCGGATCCTGCCATCATTGGCCGGCCGATTCGAGTCGACGGAAGAACTGTCACCGTTCGCGGTATCGCGCCGCGTGGGTTCTCAGGTATCGACATCGATGCCACCGACCTCTGGCTCCCACTCGGCGGGTTGACCGGATTCGATCACGATCCCATTCGTCCCTGGTACCAGGATTGGGGGCTGATCGCGTTTCAGGTCCTGGCGAGAGCCCCGGGGAACACATCGACCGAGCAGCTCGTGGCGAGCGTCCAGGCGGGAATTCGTGCGAGCGAAGACGCCTCTCGAATGGCCGGCAAACCGCGAAGTCACTTGTTAGGCGTCATTCCAGCGCCACTCCTCATCGCACTCGGCCCGGAGCCGCTCTCGCAACGGGAAATGATCTCCGCTGTCCTCGCCGGACTCGCGCTCCTCCTGCTTGTCATCTCGATCGCGAACGTGGCGAACCTGCTGGTCGGCCGTGCGCTGGACCGCCAGCGTGAGACAGCTGTTCGAGTGGCGCTGGGGATGAGTCGCGCCAGGATCTACAGTCAGGTCGCCGTCGAGTCGGTTTTGCTCGCTGGAGCAGCAACGATCGCAGCTACCGTTGCGGCGAGATGGATGGGCGCCGTGCTGCGCAGAATGGTGCTGCCCGGGGTCGACTTCGCTGTGGGACCGATGGACACTCGTGTCGTGCTTGTCGCAGTCACGCTCGGGATCGTCGGAGCGCTGGTGGCTGCGCTCATCCCGCTCGGCGCTGTGTCACGCGGCGACCTGGCGAGGTCACTCAAGATGACTGGTCGCGATGGCGGCGCCCGCCGTTCGCGAGCACATGCGGTTCTGGTTGCCGTTCAAGCTGCGTTGTCGCTTGTGTTGCTCATCGGCACCGGGTTGCTCGGGCGAACGCTGTACAATGTTCGCGCGATGCCTCTCGGTCTCGACGCCGAGCGGCTCGTCGTGGTCAAGACCCCCGAGGATTCGGCTGTGAAGACGCCGCTTGCCGATGTAGCGCAGCTGGCTCGGTCGCTCCCGGGTGTCACTGCGGTGTCGCTCGCCGCTCACCCGCCGCTGTGGGATCAGTTCGAGGCGACTCACCTCTTCACATCGGAGGGCGATACCGTCCGCGCGCTCGACTCGTATGTGGGTTACGTGGCCGCTGACGCCGCGTATCTCCGCACGGTGGGCACCCGGATCGTCCATGGTCGCGACTTCACGCCGGACGATCGCGCCGGCGCGCCGCCGGTAATGATCGTGAGTGAGGAGCTGGCGCGGCGCGTGTGGCCGGGCCGAACGCCGCTAGGCGAATGTCTCCGCGTCGATCGCTCGAATGGCGCGTGCTATTCAATTGTCGGGATTGCCGAGAATGCGCACCGCTTCGCCGTCGTCGAGGCGATTCAGCCGGTGTTCTACGTGCCGCTCGACCAGCGCCCCGATCAGGCCGACGCCAGCACGAGCGCTCGTGCTGTCGTCGTGCGGACGACCCGGCAGATCGACGCCGTTGTCGCGCGCCTTCGAGCCGAGGTCCGGGACACCGCCACCACGCTTCGCGAGCGGCAGGTCATCGCGGTCTCGGAGATCCTCACTCCGCAGTACCGTCCGTGGGAGCTCGGCGCGCGCTTGTTTGCCGGGTTGGCGACGCTGGCGCTCTTGCTGGCGTTGCTGGGTCTGTACGGCGTGCTGAATTACCTCGTGGCACTGCGCACACGAGAGATCGGCGTGCGAATGGCGTTAGGCGCGACTCGCCGTCAGATCGTCGCGCTGCTCATGCGCGAGGGCATTCGTCAGCTGACGGCAGGTGTGATCGTGGGCGTTGTCATGGCGCTCGTGCTGGCCGGCCGCCTCCGCGCGCTGCTCTATGGCGTATCCCCGCACGATCCCGTCGTCGTCCTGACGTCAGTCCTCATGCTGGTGCTCGGCGCCACGTTGGCGGCCGTTTTCCCAGCGCGGCGGGCCCTGCGCATCGATCCAATGAGGGCGGTGAGAGAAGACTGACTCGAGCAGTGACGTATTGCGCCTGAGGCCGCCTGCGGTAGGTTCGAAGCGGCTGCCCCGCTGTCCCACGCGGTCTACTTCCAGGAGCGATCATGTCCATCGCGTCCAGCGTGCCGTGGGGTCTTCTCCTACCTGCCGCAGCTCTCGTCACGCTTTCCTTTACCTCGGGCAGTGACGGCCCGCCCAGCCCGGCCACATCCGCCGCCTCCACGTGGACCATGCTACACCGTCACCGTGGGGAGCTGCGCGGCTTCGGGGGACTGGGTGCGAGGCTCACCGACGTCGTGCAGCGCGGCAACACCGTGATCGCGGCGGCCGACCCCGGGTCGCTGCGCAGCGTTGATGGAGGTACGACCTGGAACGAGATCCCGGAGTTACGCCGCGCAGCCAGCGTGGCGTTCACGAACAATGGCGTCGTCGTCGCCGGTCGGACGTGGGAGGGGATGTCGCGCAGTGTAAACGACGGCGACACCTGGACCGACGTGAAGACCGATGCCGACGGCCCGATGTGGTCGGTCGTCTTCGCCGGCGATACCGGATTTGCGACGAGCGCTGGGTCGCTCCTCCGCTCGGTGGATGGAGGACAATCCTGGAGACGGAGTCCGACCGACCGAACCATTTGGAACGATCTCGCCGTTGCCGGACGCACGGCTATCGCGGTCGGTGGCGCAGGACGGGTCGCCAGGACCGCCGACGGCGGCGAGACATGGCAGACGCATTGGCTGCCTGACGAACACGGGTTGAATGGCGTTGCGTTCGCGGATGATCGGATAGTGGCGATCGTCGGAAGCGATGGCGCGATCATCCGGTCGACGGACGCCGGCCTCTCGTGGAGCGCGGTGTCATCGCCGGCACGAGCGCACCTGCGGGCGGTCGCCTTCGCCAGCCCTACCGAGGGGTTGGCGGTTGGGTTCTGGGGTGAGGCGATCCGCACGAGGGACGGCGGCGCAAGCTGGACGCGCGAGCGCACCGGCACGCGAATGCATCTGCTCGCCGTGACGGCGAGACCGGGGGGTGGCTTCCTCGTCTCGGGGACGGGAGAGACGGTGCTCGCAGTGACTCCGGGAGGTGTCCGATGAACGCGACACCTAACGAATCCCGGCCGCGCCTGACGCCGGTCGCGATCAGCGAGCGCGTCGAGCTGATCGACATCCTGCGCGGTTTCGCCCTGCTCGGGATCCTGACTGTGAACTTCTGGGGGTCGAGCGGCGAGACGGCGCGGAGGCTCGATCGCATCGTCACGGATGTTCTCGACATCGCGGTTTCGTCATCGTTCTATCCGCTGTTCTCTTTCTTGTTCGGCCTTGGCTTCGCGGTCCAGCTCCTTCGCGCTCGCGAGCGCGGCGCTGGCGTCGTCACGACCTATGTGCGTCGACTGCTGGCGCTGTTCCTGATCGGGGCGTTCCACGCGATCGTGATCTGGAATGGCGACATCCTCGTGACATATGCGATTCTGGGCTTGGTGCTCGTTCCGCTCCATCGACTTTCGGACCGCTGGCTGGTAGCGATTGCCGCGGTTGTGCTGACCGCCGGGTCGTTAGGCCCTGCGGCGCAGGGTCTCCTGAACCGAGTCGGCGGCGAACAAGCTGCGGAAACGCGAGTCCTCAGCGATTTGGCGAGGTTCGAACGAAACCGGACGGGGTGGGTGCTCACCGAGCGCGCTGACCTGGACTCGAACACTACCCGCCTGCGGTCGTTCACCACCTCGATAGCCACACGCTGGAGCCAGTTCCGGATGGGTGTGCGGTGGGAGCTCTCACGCCATTCATTGCTCAGCGACATTGCGGCGATCTTCCTGCTGGGATTCGTGGTGGGACGGCGGCGCATCCTCCAGGAGGCGGCGCGGCACCGGAATGCGCTCACCGCTGCCGCAGCCATCGGGCTCACCGCGTCGATAGCGGGCACGCTCGTGGTCTACGTCTGGAAACCGGCGTCCGCGGTTCTCAATTCGCTCGGATGGTCGTTCCAGGACTACGGCGCGACGATGTTCTACATCTCCGCGATTTCCGTCGGCGTGACGTTCGTTCCGGTCGTAGCCCGAGCATTCAGGCACTTCGCGCCAGCGGGTCGCATCGGCCTGACGAACTACCTGCTCGAGTCCATCACGATGACAGTGCTCTTCAGCCGTTACGGCGCATCGCTGAAGCAGCCATCGACTGCACTCTGGCTGGGGATCAACCTCGTGTTCTTCTTCGGCCTCCTGCTCCCGTTCAGTCGGTGGTGGATCCAGCGGTTCCGATTCGGTCCGGCGGAATGGGTGTGGCGCAGCCTAACGTATGGAGAGCCACAGCCGATGCGGCTGGGCGTCGCGACTGACTCGACGAGTCCACTCGCGGCGCCCAGTTCCGTGCCGGCTGTGGACCGCGTCGGCTGATGCGCGCGCAGAGTGGCAAGGTACTGGGCCGGGCGCTCGAGCCATAGAGCGCCCGGCCTCCGGCTCCCTTACCGGCTCGAGCGAACGAACGCAGCCCAATCCGCATTGCGCCCGGTCGGAAGCGTCGCCCGTTCATCGTTAGGCGTCCCGACACCGAAGATCCGGAACGTGCGGGCGGTGCCACTGCGGTCATTCAGGTCAGGCGAAATCACGAGCGCTTCAGCGTCGCCATCGAGCAGCACGGCGTTCAACATGTCGCCGGTGGCGAGCACCATTTCCCGCTGCGTGGGCCGCGCGACACGCACCAGCTCTCGTGTCCTCTCGACGTTCCATCGGAGAAGCAGCACCGACAACCCGTCGCGCGCGATCCCCTGGGGCTCACCCACGATGGTGTCCTTCCGCAAGATGGCGTAGCTGGTCAGGTCGGCTAGCGCGACGCGAAATAACCCATTTACGCCGTCCTCGGCGTATCCAAGGCGCTCGGTGAAATAGATCAACTGGCCGGTCGCGTCGAATCGGAACGTGTCGAACCCCGACACCATCCCACTCTTCGTCACGCGGCTGACCCGGTCCGATCCGAGGTCGGTCACGAACAGATCGGGACTCAGCGCAAATGGCCCTGTGCTCATCGCGTACGCGATGCGCCGTGAATCGGGCGACCAGTCGACGTCGCCGAACAGGTACTGGCTGTTCGGGCTCACAGTGCGGAGGGTACGGCCATCCGCGCTCACGAGCACTACCTCTGCTACGCCGGCGGCGGGCACTACGATGACGGCGAGCGACTGGCCGTCGGGACTCCACTTCGCGCGCCGGATTGCGAGAATGGTTTCATCCGTCACGGGCAACACGTTGTTGCCGGCGACGTGGTCCTGAACGTTTCGGAAGTACACGCGCGTGCGGTCGGTTCCGTCCGCGTTTTGAAGGTAGAGTACTTCCTTGGCATCCTCCCGTTCGATCGTCGCGAGCCGGTCAGTCTTGGGCGACGCGACCGCCTTGATGGGCGACGCTTTGCCGGAGGCTATGGGGGCAACGGGAGTGCCGCGGTCAGAGCAGGCGGCGAGTGGGAGCGCCGTACATAACGCGAGCAGGCGGCGCAGAATTTCCCGACTCGCGCGCCGGGGCGATGGGGCGCGAGACATAATGGTCAATCCTTCTGTATTGTTGGGGGATCAGAGCTTGGACGGTTGCGGCGCGAACGGCCGTGGCTCGCGTGACAACCGTGGGCAGGCAATCTCGATCCGTTGGCCGTTCGCCACTATCGAGCGGCTGGCCGAACCTGGCACGACGATGGTTGGCGCCGGCACCCGACTCGAGACAGGGCTGCGGGATCTGACCCCGATTGGCGCGAATTATCGCTCGCTTCCTGCCTTCGCCCGCGCGCCACGTAGCTGGTTCATGAGCTCCTGCACCGCGCGCTCGAGCTGTGCATCTCGGCCGGTGTAACTCTCGCCCATGGGGCGATCGACCGCGATGTCGACCTTCCGTGACGTACGCTCGAGCGCGGCGTTGTCCAGCTGCGCGTTCCGCATGAACGGAAGCCGCACGAC
>Ga0075421_100004713_pt1 | contig 16458 bp, 15 predicted proteins | sample SoiMetdeltSBSDD5_FD_75292 | JGI IMG/M metagenome (GOLD analysis project Ga0075421, IMG submission 75292) | Bulk soil microbial communities from a Populus tree surrounding site in Tennessee, USA - Soil MetaG P. deltoides SBSDD5 | ecosystem: Environmental > Terrestrial > Soil > Tree plantation...
TCCGTCAGCACCGAAAGCGCCGCTGCGCCATTTTTCGCATAAGCATTGGTAACCGCCACCACATCGGCATTCGCGTTGATCACGCCCCTTGACGGCGATTGCCTTTTAAATTCAGCAATAATCCCCGTGCTGTTGTGGTCGAGAAGACTTTTACTAAGTGAAATAACGGGCCTGCTGAACAACTCTTTTCCTTCCAGCAGCTGCACTGGCGCGTTCAGCCTGTTCTCACTAACTTCAATGCGTTTGTGCGCTATTATTTTTTCGAGGATGTTCATTACTGTAAAGAAATTAGTGTTTCCAAACATTTATATGCCTTGCCGCTTTCGAGACTATCCACCGCCGCTTGATATGCATCGTCATATTCGGTATATTTTCCTGTGCAATTTAGCGCCATTGCCGCATTGGCAAGCACTACTGCATTTTGTGCCCACGTACCTTTTCCTTTCAGAATAGTGAGAAATATCTGTGCAGCCTCTTCCGGAGTGTTTCCACCGTGTAAATCGTGTGCTTCAACGAGCCGTTTACCAAGCTGCTCCGGCGTCATTATTCTTTCGCCGAAAGCTGTGATCACCTTTGTGTCGTTGGTAAGCGAAATTTCGTCGTAGCCATCAAGTCCATGTATTATAGTAAATGCTCTTCCGGTTTGTTGCAACAGGTAATTATATATCCTGGCCATTTCCAGGTTATACACGCCTACCAGCTGAAACGCCGGAGATGCGGGATTCACCATCGGCCCCAGCATATTAAAAAACGTTCTCACCCCCAGATTCCGCCTGATAGGCCCCACAGTTTTCAATGCGGGGTGGAACATAGGCGCATGGAGAAAACAGATATTAGCTTCCTCCACTTCTCTTTTCAATAGTACGTTGTCGGTTTTGAAACGATACCCCATTTTCTCCATCACATTCGATGCCCCGCTGATCGAAGTGGCGCCATAGTTGCCATGCTTGGCAACTTTCTGGCCAGTGCCTGCCACAATAAAACATGCAAGCGTTGAAATGTTGAAGGTGTTTTTACCATCCCCTCCGGTTCCTACAATGTCAATCGTAGAATGTCCATTAAGATCAACTTTAAGGCAAAGCTCAAGTAACGCGTCACGGAAGCCTTCCAGTTCTTCGATTGTAATACTTCGCATAAGGAATACAGTTATAAACGATGCGATTTCTGAATCGTTAAAAACTCCTTTGGAAATATTCAGCAGCACGTCCTTCGCCTGTTCGCTGTTAAGCGTTTTGTGTTCAAATAAATATTGAAGTATCTTTTTCATTTTATTGCTTCAACCAGTTTCTAAGGATTACTTCGCCCTTTGGCGTTAATACGCTTTCCGGATGGAACTGTACGCCCTGCACATCAAATTTCTTATGCTGCATCGCCATAACATAACCGTTTTCATCTTCGGCAGTGATTTCCAGTACATCCGGAAACTTGTCTTTCGACACAATCCAGCTATGGTACCTGCCCACCTCTATCTCAGAAGGAAGACCCTTAAAAAGTTCACTCGCTCCGTTTATGATCCGGCATGATGTTGCCACTCCATGATAAACGTTGCTCAGGTTCATCAACTCTCCACCGAATGCCTCTCCAATGGCCTGGTGTCCCAGGCATACGCCAAGTATTGATTTCGACGACGCGTATTCTTTTATCAAAGACAACAATAAGCCGGCTTCAGATGGTAAACCAGGACCTGGTGACAGAATGATCTTATCATATTCCTTAATTTTTTCAAGAGCAATCTGGTCGTTCCTGAACACATCAACCTTTACAGGAAGAATCTTTTCAACAAGATGAACCAGGTTGTAAGTGAACGAATCGTAATTATCGAAAACTAATATTTTCATGATTATGCTTAACGGGTACTACTTTATATTTCTTGCCACGTTAATGGCCGCTTTCAAAGCGTTCAATTTATTATTTACCTCCTGTAATTCGCTTTCAGGATTTGATGCCGCCACAATACCAGCTCCTGCCTGATATATAAGCTGATTGTTTTTACTTAGAAGTGTTCTTATCATGATGGCGTGGTTGCAGCTTCCATCGAATCCCATGAAACCGATGCCTCCACCATAATAACTTCTCTGTGTCGGTTCAAATTCGTCGATCAGAGTCATCGCCCTGAACTTAGGCGCACCGCTAAGAGTACCTGCTGGAAATGTTCTCGCAAGCAGGTCGAACGGATTGCTGCCTTCCCGCACACGGCCGGTAACCTCACTCACAAGATGTATCACATGCGAGTAATACTGGATCTGCCTGTATTGCTGCACGTGCACGTCGTCGCACAAGCGGCTGAGGTCGTTGCGCGCAAGATCCACGAGCATCACATGTTCCGCGTTTTCTTTTGAATCCCTCAGCAACTCCTCCGCTTTTTTATGATCGGTGATCTCATCACCGGTTCTTTTAAATGTTCCCGCAATCGGGTGAACAATCGCACGGCCATTTTTTATCACCAGCTGAGCCTCAGGCGACGAACCCATCAGGCGGTAATCGCCATAGTCGAAATAAAAAAGATAAGGGGATGGATTGATGGAACGCAGCGCACGGTATACATTGAATTCATCGCCGGTAAACGCCTGGTTAAATCTTCTGCTGAGCACTATCTGGAAAACGTCGCCACGATGACAGCTCTGGATCCCTTTGCGTACCATCTCCCGATAATCTTCGTCGGCCATGTTTGAAGACTCTTCTCCTCTTACCGAGAAAGGATATACCGGAACGTCTTTACTTCTGATGAGCGATTCAACCACCGCAAGCTCGCTTTCGACGCCGGATAAAATATTTTCACACAGGAACAGTTCGTCTTTGAAATGGTTAATAGCTATAACGTACTGGTATAGCCGATATCTTGCAAGAGGTATTATTTGCCTGCCGTTTTTATTACTGAGCTTAAGTGTATCGAAAAACTGCACTGCGTCATATGTGGTGTAGCCGTACAGTCCCTGCGCAAATTTTTCTTCCTTTTCATTCGTTGGGGCGACGTCGTACCGCTGCATGTAGTTCCAAAGCTGGTCAGGAACAGTTGAGGCATTTTTTATCGATGAACGTTCAGCGGGCACACCCGGAACTTTCGTTTCAATACTATCCAGAGAGGTGATCTCGATGCCACCAATGGCGTTGATGCAGATGAACGAATAACTGTTGTCTGCAGCATGGTTGTCGGTACTTTCCAGGAGGATGGTGTCCCTGAAACGGTCGCGTACCCTCAGGTAAATACCTACCGGCGTAAATACGTCGGCGAGCATTTTTTTGCACCTCGTTTCTAATCTTATCTTCTTCATTATGATCGAATACAAATAAAAAACCCCGGTACACCGGGGCTTCTAAAATATTATTACATACATAGTAATAGCATTACCTGCCCCGATTGGAGAAAGTATGCCACCACCATATCTGAATTAAATTTGTCATGCATTGCAAAGATGTGGTTTTTTTCTATTAATCCAAAAAAGATTTCTGATCCTATAATACACCTTTGGTACTCGGCAAATAATTACTCATCGGATCTCTTGTAACCGCCATCCGGATAGCTTTGGCGAAGGCTTTGAATATCGCCTCAATTTTATGGTGTTCATTGTCGCCATAGCATTCGATATTGAGATTACATTTCGCTGCATCGCTGAACGACTTGAAAAAGTGAAAGAACATTTCAGTTGGCACCTCTCCTATTCTTTCTCTCTTGAATTCAGCGTTCCATACGATCCAGTTCCGTCCCCCAAAATCTATCAGCACCTTAGCTTCGGCATCGTCCATCGGTAATGCAAAACCATACCGGGCCATGCCACGCTTATCAGCAAGCGCTTTTGCAAAAGCTTCTCCGATCGCAATTCCTGTGTCTTCTATCGTATGGTGTTCATCGATGTGAAGATCACCGTTAACGCGAATGGTGAGGTCCATCTTTCCATGTCTCGCGATCTGATCGAGCATATGATCAAAAAATCCAAGTCCCGTAACAATATTCGATTGCCCGCTTCCATCAATATTCAGGTCGATCTTAATTTGCGTTTCATGGGTATTGCGTTCATGTACTACCTGCCGTAATCCCGACTTAAGAAATTGATAAACATCTTTCCATTCTGTCGTTTCGAGTGCCACAACAGCCTTCAGCTCGTGGATCTTGTCGGAAACTTCAACCGATCCCAACTCCGGATCGTTATTCAGCCAGATGGCTTTGCAGTTTAAATTTTTCGCCAGTTGCACGTCGGTTATGCGGTCGCCTATTACATATGAATTTTCAATATCATACTTCTCGTTGTTCATGTAAGGCAAAACCATCCCGATGTTTGGTTTTCGGGTATGTGCATTATCTGCCGCAAGCGTCCGATCAATCAGCACATTGCTGAAGTGAATACCTTCTCCTTCCAGCGCATTCATAACAAATTTGTGAACCGGCCAGAAAGTGTTTTCGGGAAATGAAGTAGTTCCCATTCCATCCTGATTGGTGATCATCACAAGTTCATAGTCGAGCTCGCGGGCTATTCTTCCCATGTATTCAAACATGTGAGGATAGAAAACGAGCTTATCGAAGGAATCGATCTGGTACGTAGGCGGTGCCTCTTTTATAAGTGTGCCATCCCTGTCTATGAAAAGTATTCTTTTCATTTTTCCCGAAGCTTTTTAACATCCGCTTCCCTGATCTGGCTCGCTTTGTTACCAAAATTATTTCTTACATATGTCAGTACGTCTGCGATTTCGCTGTCGCTGAGCATCGCAAAAGAAGGCATTGTATTAGAATACGTTTCGCCGTTCACCTCGATCTCCTGATCCAATCCTTTCAATACAATATTGATGAGGGTTTTCTTATCACCCAGCACCCACTTTGTTTTTTTAAGCGGAGGATTCATGCCCGGAACTCCCGAGCCATTTGCCTGATGGCATGCCAGGCATGTGTTCTCATAAACTTTTTTCCCTCTTTCGATCGAAGATTTTAACGCATCCTGTGTTGGGTGCGAACTGGCAGAGGTTAAAAACGCTGCAGCACCAAGTACTATAAAAAACAAAACAACTCGCTTTTCCATTGTTTATTCACTTTTCTATCAAAATCGCCGGTAAAAGTTTTATTTCTTGTAAGATATTTTCCAGATCCTGCCTGTTACAGAATCCGAAATGTAAAGAGATCCATCAGCAGCCTGTGCCAATCCGCACGGACGAGTTTTAGCTTCGTCGGGTGACTCGATCTCCGCAGCACCTATAAAACCATCTGCGAACACTTCATATTCTCCTGCAAGCTGTCCATCCTTTAAGGGAACGAACACAACATTATAACCTTTCTGTTTCAGAGGAGCCCTGTTCCACGAGCCATGGAAGGCTATGAAAGCTCCGTGTTTGTACTTTTCGGGGAACTGGTCACCGGTATAAAAAATAATATCGTTCGGTGCCCAGTGGCCCGGAAATGCAACTACAGGAGTATCTACTCCTTCGCATCTGCCTTGTTTTGTTTTGTCGCCGCCATATTCAGGAGCAAGGATTTTTTTCTTCTGAAATTGATCGTAATAACAATAGGGCCATCCGAAGTCGGCATCTTTTTTAACTCTCAACATTTCTTCAGCAGGCAACTCTGCTCCCTGCTCTTCATTATACATTTCCGGGAACATCTGAAAGAGTCCGTCGCGGCCGTGTTGCGTTGCATACAGATCGTTCACTTCATCATTCCATTCGAGACCCATAGCATTTCTTATACCCGTTGCGTATTTCACACCATCTTTGTAGGTCTGGTTTAATTTGTCGGCTTTAAATTGCCAGATCCCTCCTGCGCTATCAAGCAGTGCGCATGGGTCCATGCCTTTTGAACCTTTCTCGCGGTCCTTTTCCTGGCATGAGTTCGAGGGTGCACCAATGGTCACATACAGATTTCCATCGTTGTCGAGCGCGATAGGTTTTGCTTCGTGCTGGCGGCGGCCAACTAATCCTGTTACTATTTTTTCCGGTTTCTGTGCAGGATCAACAGTACCGTTATCATTCAGTTTATAGCGAAACACTTCCCTGTTGTTGCTCGCATATACATAACCGTTTTTTATAGCGATGCCTGTTCCTCCAAAATCGCCGAACGAATTAACAACCTTTGCTTTGCCGCCTGTCTCCTTTAAAACAACAACGCCTTTTCCGTTTTTAAGTTTGTCGAGCTTCACATATATATCGCCGTTGGTGTTAACAGCGATATGGCGGTTCTTGCCCACATTTTCGGCTATGACTGCAGACGTGAAGCCGGATGGAAGCTTAAGTGTTACCTCATCGGCGCCGCGACGTTTAACCTTTGTTGAGTCGTTACCGACAACACAATTTGCCGCAATCGAAATTGCGGTCAAAAACAAAATTTTTACAGCAACTGATTTCATATCATTAAAATTTACAGATAGGGAGTAAAATTACCAATTTATTAAGCGTGAAATTCATCGAGCGCCATTAACAACGTTTTATTTTCAGACGGTGTGCCGACGGTTATCCTGAGACAACCTTCGCAAAGCTCAACCCTGCTGCGGTCACGCACCACAATGCCGTTGTCGAGAAGATAATGGTATATCTCTACAGGTGAAGTGACCTGAACGAGCAGAAAGTTGCCATCAGACGGATGTACATTTTTTACAATCTGCAGTTTCGGCAATTCAGCCTCTAGAAACTTTCTTTCTTTAACGATCTCCCTGATCATTTCATTCACTTCTTCTACCCTGTTCAGCGCCTGGAGTACCAGTTCCTGGGATGCCTGGTTAATGTTGTAAGGCGGCTTGATCTTATTCATTACATTAACAATTTCCTCGGATGCAAATGCCATACCGACACGTAATGCCGCAAGGCCCCATGCCTTCGATAAAGTTTGCATCACAACAAGGTTGGGATATTCATTCAACTCCTGTGTAAAAGATCTGTATCGTGAAAAATTTATGTAAGCTTCATCTATCACCACTATTCCGTAGTAGTTATTGAGAAGCGCTTCCACATCTTCCCTGTTAAGCGAATTTCCTGTAGGATTGTTCGGTGAACAAAGAAATATCATTTTAGTACTGCCGTCTATCGCCTCATCTAACCTTTCAAGATCGAGTTGGTAAGATGGTGTGAGTGGAACTTTTTTAACCTGAACATTATTGATATTCGCGCTCACTTCATACATGCCATAAGTAGGGGGGCATATGATCATGTTATCTATCGCAGGCTCACAAAAAGCGCGTATAAGGATATCGATACATTCATCACTGCCATTTCCTAAAAACATCTGCGAAACCGGTATGCCTTTTATTTCACTTAGTTTCTGCTTCACCTTTAATTGCAGGGGATCCGGATAACGGTTGTACCATTTTGTAAGCGGCGAGCCGAAGCTATTTTCATTCGCGTCGAGAAAAATGCTTGCCTCCCCTTTAAATTCATCCCGCGCTGATGAATAAGGTGTGAGTGTTCTTATGTTGGGACGAATAAGTGAGTTTAAATCGATGTTCATGGTTAGTTAATTTTTTTCGTGAGGCGTGAAGCGGCAGGCGTGAGGTGTTAAACCCTTTCGCTTCACGCATCACGCATCACGTTTTACACGTCTTATCCGCACAGCTTCGGCATGCGCTTTCAAGCCTTCAGCCTCAGCCATCGTTACAACTGTTTTTCCAATATTATTCAACCCTTCTTCACTTAAATACTGAAATGTAATCTTCTTCACAAAGCTGTCTACGCTCACCCCGCTGTACGTTTTAGCGTAACCACCGGTTGGCAGCGTATGATTCGTTCCGCTCGCGTAATCACCAACACTTTCCGGCGAATAGTGCCCCAAAAAAACAGAGCCCGCGTTAATAACCTGCTCGGCAAGTTCAGCAGGCGCATCACAACTTAGTATCAGATGCTCCGGAGCATAATCATTCAACAACCTCATCGCTTCAGTCCTGTTATTTACCAAAACGGTTTTACTGTTTTCCAGCGACTGTTTAGCGAGGTCTTTTCTCGGCAATACATCTAATTGACGTTGCAATTCATTTTGCACGGGCTCAATTAATGGTTCATGATCCGTTACCAGCAACACCTGGCTATCGGCACCGTGTTCAGCCTGCGACAGCAGATCTGCCGCGATAAAAGAAGGGTCAGCGGTTTTATCTGCAAATACTGCAACTTCACTTGGGCCTGCCGGCATATCGATCGCCACACCATATTTCTGCGCAAGTTGTTTTGCCGCAGTTACATACTGGTTGCCCGGGCCGAATATCTTGTTCACTTTGGGAATTGTTTCTGTACCAAACGTCATTGCGGCAATTGCCTGAACACCTCCAACCTTGTAGATTTTGTTGATGCCGATATATCCTGCTGCAACAATTATCGCCGGATGAATCTGTCCGTCTGATTGTGGCGGACTGCATATGATGATTTCCCTGCATCCTGCAAGTACGGCCGGAATAGTAAGCATAAGCACAGTGGAAAACAGGGGCGCTGTTCCGCCGGGAATATACAATCCCACCTTTTCGATCCCAACACTTTTACGCCAGCAAATGACCCCCGGCATGGTTTCAATTTTGTCTGCAGGCTGCAATTGCTTCCTGTGAAATGCAGTGATATTTTCTGCGGCCAGCTTAATGGCATCAAAAACGTCTGCATCAATCCGATTCAATGCAAAATATTTCTCCTGTTCAGAAACTTCAATCTTTTCCAGATTTACCTTATCGAATTCAGATGTATATTTTCTCAGGGCCTTGTCGCCATTCTTTTTTACATCGAGAAGAATGGGTGTTATTTTTTCTTCCAGCACGGAATGATCCAGCGCCGGCCGCTGTATAATCTGCTCGATAGCATCGCCAGACGGATATTTATAAATTCTCATTATTTTCAGTTACGATATTAACAAAACTTGCCTCTGCCCCTCTAAACAATCATCTTCTCAATAGGCACCACCAAAATTCCCTGCGCGCCGGCATCTTTAAGCTTTTCAATAATTTCCCAGAATTCATTTTCACTTAACACGCTGTGAACGCTACTCCATCCTGGCACAGCCAGGGGGAGTACGGTCGGACTTTTCATTCCTGGAAGCAGGCTAATGATACTTTGCAAATTATCATTAGGTGCATTCAGCAGAACATACTTGTTATTTTTTGCTTTTTTTACTGCTCTGATACGAAACAGCAATTTTTCGAGCAACGCATTTTTGCCGGCAGGGATTTTCGCGTTCTTTACCATCACGGCTTGTGAACTGAGAATGGTTTCCACTTCCTTCAAGCCATTTGCAAACAATGTTGATCCGCTGCTCACCAGGTCAACAATCGCGTCGGCGAGTCCAATGCCCGGTGCAATTTCTACTGAGCCGCTGATCTCGTGTATTTCGGCGTTAACCCCGTTGTCGTTCAGAAATTTACCCACGATACCGGGATAGCTGGTCGCAATCCTTTTACCTTCGAGAGATTTTGTGCCCTGATACGATTCGCTTCTGCTAACGGCAATGGATAATCTGCATTTGCCGAAGCCAAGCTTTTCAACGATCTCAACACTTTTATTTTTCTCATAAAGCACATTCTCTCCCACGATCCCTATGTCGGCTACCTCATCTTCCACATATTGCGGTATGTCGTCGTCACGCAGAAAATAGATTTCCATGGGGAAGTTGTCGGCTTCCGTTTTCAGCTTATTACCGCCATTCTTAATTTCAATACCGCAGTCTTTCAACAGACCAACTGAATCTTCATGAAGGCGGCCCGATTTCTGAATAGCGATCTTTAATTTACCAGGTTCCATTTTAATTTATTATGTGAGTTTCATGCAAAAAATAAGGGCTTACCTGAGTAAGCCCTTATGGTTATTTTTTGACATGCGCAAACAACACCGGCCTACCCGTGAAGGGAAGTATGATGGTGGTGGATGTGCAGTCTGAAATTCATAATAGTGGCGCAAAAATAACCGCTATTCCCTTTTAACAAAAATTTTTTTGACAATTAGGCCTAATTTTAAGGACTATACAACCATGCAATTGATAAAATTGTCTTGATAACACAGTGAAAAATATACTGATAACCATATTCCTGTTATTCACCGCTCACTTCGTATCGGCGCAGACGCTCGATTCGATTTTTTTCAATTTGTATACCGACAGCCTCAAGAAAGGAACCTATAATTATATAAATGTAGAAGGGCATTTTAGCGACGGAACGTACCTGCCATTGAGCAATAAAGAGCTCAGGTTTTCTTCGACAGGCGGCAAATTTTCAGGTAACAGTTTATTTATCGACAGTTCATTTACCGATGACAAGGTAACCGTTAAAGCCGTAGTTATCAGAAACCCCAGGCTGACAAAGGAGATAGATATTTATATCAAGAGGGCTCCTGATAATGAAAAGCTTCCTACCATGGAAGAGGTAATGCGATCCAAAAGAGACACCGCAGAGCCTACCCGCAAAAGGAGAAAAAAATAGATTTCTTACGCTGTCACCATTTGCGCCCTCATCTTCTTCGCATCTTCAAGAAATTTAGCGAGTCCTATATCAGTCAACGGGTGCTTAAGCAGCCCGAGGATTGGTTCGAGCGGGCATGTGCAAACATCTGCACCGGCCTCAGCGCACTTAACTATGTGTAAAGAATTTCTTATGGAAGCCGCGAGGATTTCGGTCTTGTATCCCTGTAACTGATAAATATGCGCAATTTGCGAGATGAGCTCAACGCCATCCCAACTTGCATCGTCAATTCGTCCGATGAATGGCGACACGTAATTTGCACCGGCTTTTGCTGCAAGAATAGCCTGGCCCGCCGAAAACACCAGCGTACAGTTTGTTTTAATTCCGTTATCTGAAAACCATTTCAATGCCTTAACTCCATCTTTTATCATTGGCACCTTCACAACAATATTCGGATGAATCGCGGCAAGTCTTTTACCTTCTTCCACTATCTCATCAAATTTTGTTGAGATAACCTCAGCACTCACATCACCATCCACCAATTCGCATATCTTTTTATAATGATCGATCACGCCTTCTTCGCTCATTATACCCTCTTTAGCCATTAAAGAGGGGTTGGTGGTCACTCCATCGAGAATTCCCAGATCGTGGGCTTCCCTGATCTGCGCAAGGTTGGCAGTGTCAATAAAAAACTTCATGATAGGTTGAGTTATAAATAAAAATCGGCAGATTACTTACATCGCACCGCTACAACCGCCTACCCTTGCTATCTTCCGATCCTGGGGGAGTTCAGCAGGAGCTGGTCGTGTAAGACCTGCCGGCCGCAAAAGTAAGGAAAAAGGGGAATTTTTGATCCTATTGTTAAAATATCATTAACTTCACGGGCACAAAAAAGCCCTCCTAAGAATAGGACGGCCTCTAACGATTGCTTGCCATATGAAAGTCTTAAATAGTATGCTTTGTGCTGAGTATCACAGCTTACTATCCGAATGAGCCTCTACGATTCTTTGCTTCAACGATTGCCTGCTATATGATTTACTCATTCGACTCAACAAATATATGGCAGGGTTTTATGTCCCGGTAACCAACTATTTCCGTTTATCATGATGCCAAAATAGGTACAGCATTCATGAAACCCGCGCCAGTCGTAGCTTTGCCCCGAATTTTTTCATTATGTCCAGCCGCTATTCCGATATTTTGTTCCAACTTATTCATTCTTTGGAAAAGTCTGAAAAGAGGCACTTTAAACTATACATAAGGAGAAATTCGGCTAAGGAAGACCTTAAGATCGTCCAGCTGTTCGATGCGCTCGACAAAATGCATGAATACGATGAAAAGCAGCTGCTGAAAAAGCTGCCCGGGATTGAAAAACCCCAGCTCTCAAACCTCAAGACGCATCTTTACCGCCAGCTGCTGGCCAGCCTCAGGCTTCTGAAACGCTCTGAAAATCTCGACCTTGAACTGAATGAACAGCTCGACTATGCCCGCATCCTCTATTATAAAGGACTATATCTGCAAAGTTTAAAGATCCTCGATAAAGTAAAGGAATCCGCTCATGCCTACCACCAGGATTCAATACTGATTCAGGTAATCTCGCTCGAAAAAAAGATCGAAACACTGCATATAACACGAAGCCACAAGGAAAAAATCGACAGATTGGCCATTGAGGCTAACGAGGTTCATGAGAGAAGAAAAATGATCGTTCAGCTATCTAACCTCGCACTTCAGCTATACAGCTGGTATGTGAAAAATGGACATGCACGCAATGAAAAAGATGAGGCCGGCATAAAACAATTCTTTAAAGAGCACTTACCAGCAGACGCTATGAAACAAACTGGCTTTTACGAAAGGCTCTACCTGTACCAGAGCTATGGATGGTACGCTTTCATCAGGCAGGATTTTATCCAGTATTACAGGTACGCTCAGAAATGGGTTGACCTGTTCAAAGAAAATCCCCAGATGATTAACGTTGAAACCGGTCACTATATTAAAGGAATGCACAACCTGCTGAATGCTCATTTCGATCTGCGGAACCATCAACAATTGGATATCGTGCTCGACGAGCTCGAAAGATTTGAACCCTCACATGTTGTGCAGCATCACGACAATTTCCGCGTACAGGTTTTTGTGTCTATACAACAGGCAAAGATCAACAGGCATTTCATGAGAGGTACTTTTTCGGAAGGACTTTCACTGGTTCCTCACATAATAGAAAAGCTTGAAGAGTTTTCATTATTCCTCGATAAGCATCGCATCCTTGTGTTTAACTACAAGATCGCCTCGTTATATTTCGGCAGCGGCGATTACAATACCACGATCGATTATGTGCAACGTATAATAAATGAACCTATTGATCTTCGAAGCGACCTGCAATGTTATGCACGCCTTCTGCATTTGCTGGCACACTATGAGCTTGGCAATTTTGGATTGATGGAACCGCTTACAAAATCTGTGTTCCGTTTTATGGCTAAAATGGAAAACCTGACGGAGATCGAAGAAGAGATATTCCGCTTTCTTAGAAATTCTCTGCAGTTTTCACGGCATAGAGTACGGCAGGAGCTTGAACAATTTCTGCAGAAGATCAAGCACCTTGAGAAGAATCGTTTTGAAACAAGGGCCTTCGCTTACCTCGATATCATATCGTGGGTAGAAAGTAAAGTTTATGGCAAGCCTATGAGTGATATTATATATGAGAAATATTTGAATAGCAGAAAGAGGAACTACAGAGAAATTGCGGCATAAGCGTAAAGGCAAAAAGTAAGAGTGAAGCGTGAATGTTAAATGAAAAGGATTAATAGAATAGTCGGTTCAGGTTCCATTCTATTAATCCTTAAATCAAATTAAATCCCAGGCGGTTTTCATAGTTCAATTTATTTTATCCGATCGCGAAGTTTGTATCTGATTGTATTTGATAAATTTAGACCGATCAAAAAAACTGACCAATAGAAAATATACCCTCCCAAATGTGGAATATACGGTCAGTACCCTTTCATGGCACTTTGTTTCATTTGCAGAGCCAGATCCCTCCCAAGGTATTTTTCGGCCATCCAGTGAATTAAGTAAACAACAGGTGTAAATAATATTGCAATCACAAACTTGTAGGTGTATGCAGTGATCGCCCATGCGGTACATTGTCCAAAACTTACTCCGCGGAAGATATAGAATGCTATATATGTTACGATAAAGCTGTCGATCAGTTGTGAAACAAGCGTGCTGAGCGTTGCACGCATCCATATCCGTTTTTCTCCTGTCAAAAATTTAATTCTTCTGAAAATAAATGCATCTGCAATTTGTCCGACCAGAAAGGCGGTAAGCGATCCAACGATTATATTCATCCCCTGCCCGAATATGGATGTGAATGCAGCCTGCATGTCGGGAACCCCTGCTGATGTGTTGGAAGTGAGCCAGTATGAAGTGTCTGGAGAAGTGTGAATGGCAAAATAAAATACAATGAACGCGAATGCTATCAGTACCGCCGTTAACAACGATAAAAATCTAACGCCTTTCACTCCATAATATTCATTGATGATGTCGGTAGTTACGAAGATCACCGGCCACGGAAGTACGCCGACGGAAAGACTGAACGATAAATGATCCGCGTTGAGTAGTGAAAAATCTGCTTTCTGAATGCCCAGCGTGTCTTCCAGTGAAAAAATTTTCACGCCTATCATCTCTGCAATGATTGCATTAGCAACAAAAAATCCGCCTAATATGATGAATAATCTTGTCGGCCTGTCCCTTATAATATTGTGGATCATTTTATTAAAAGTATTACCTGGATAACAAAGAACAAAAAATTTGTGATCATCAGCCACATGGGAACATATTGGCGTAGAGGCTTGCGGGTCATAACCATCAAGAGGCAAAATAGGTTGACCATAACGTTGATCACTATAGACATTACCAGTCCTATAATAACAATTGTAGAAACAAAAAAAGCTTCTTTAAGGGCAGGAACAAACCGGATAACGAAAGTGACCAGGAAACAGATGTTACACAGAAACGCAACCCGGGAGAAAAATAGAAGTCTGGACATACTTTTGTGCAGGCCTACTTAACGGCTACGGCTATCTGCTCATCGGCGGTCCCATAGTAAAGGAACCATTTGTTTTTAAAATACACCAGGCCCTCAAGAAAGCAAACGTTATTTACCTGGCCTGTTATTTCATATGGCTTGTCGGGACTGAAAAAATTGTTTTCGGAACGATCGATGATGTTGAAAGGATCATTTTTGTCGGCAAGTATTTGTCCGGCAGAATATGTTCCTGCGGGCAGATTAGCATCTCCATACTCCGGACTATTTCGGCTATTATAAATAAAAACAATTCCATTATCAGTAAGCAATGCAGGGGGCCCGGGTTCAACAAGCTGGCTATCGAATTTTCCCTTCCTTGGCCCGAATGCTATCTTAAACGCTTCGTAATTACGAAGCGAATCAAATTGCTTTTTGGCGGGATCAGTTTCGGGGATGGGCGTCCAGTCGATCAGGTTTAGCGAAGTAGCCAGATAAATATTTGATTCTCCCCAGTACATCCAGTATTTGCCATTGATCTTGGTTGCCATGATCTTATTACCGACGCGCTTTGCCACGATAGATCCTGATTTAGACCAGTAATCAATGTATTTGCCATTCTCAGCCTTTTCGAAAACCGACCCGTGCTTTACCCATTCAACCAGGTTCTTTGATGTGGCGATGAAAAGCCGTGCTGTGGTACCGTCATAGGCGGTATATGTCATATAATAGGTGCCTTTGTTATCTTCCACAACACGGGGATCTTCGCAGCCGCCTTCCCATTCATATTTTTTGAATTCATCATTTTCCGGATATAGTACAGGCGACTCCCGTCTTTTGAAATGGATTCCGTCAGCGCTTTCTGCGAGGCCTATGCGCGAAACTCCGGCGAGCTTCTGAACAGTATCTTCAGCGCGGTAAAGCAGGTATACTTTTCCTCTACGAACGACAGCCGCCGGGTTGAAGACGTATTTTTCTTCCCAGGCTACTTGTTTGTTGAGTATGGGGTCTTTGAACTTGAGGTCACCCGGAGTGAGAACCGGATTCACTGAATCGAGCTTTGTAAATGGTGCCAGCATCCAGGGTTTTTCCTGTGCTGCTATAAATCCGGGAACAAATACTAAAAGAAATAGGATTTTGGGCATTTGTATTTTCATCTTCTAATAAATTTACCCAAAACCTGTTTTGAAATTAATTAGTTCTGGAAAGAGTAAAAGTAGCCTTAAAAAATTGATCTACTGATTCAACATTACCATTTTTCAGTGAACCTTTCTTCTTATCATAAATGGCCGTAGCATTCTGAACAACTCCCTGCTGCCCTGAATTAGTTGTCGTAAATGTGGCATTGAAAGTGGAATCGCTTATTGTCCAGGTACCGATTGCATAGTATGTATGACCATCGGCACCAACTCCCTGCACCTGGATTGAATCATCTCTCCTGATAAAAAATGAATAGTAAAAAGAATGCCCGGATTCGACAGCCTCAACTATGTTGTACGTTCCGATCCAAAGGCCCTCAATAGGATAATTAGGGACAGAAACTTCGTTTTTTTTGCATGATTGAAGTGCGGCAAGAGTTAGGACAAAGCAAATAAACACAACTGCTTTTTTCATACTGTAAGATTTAGTGGTGATAAGGTTTAATAGTTTTCTACAGATTGACAAATATATTGATTGAATTTCGATTAAATAAGGGTTCGATGTTTTCAATTACATAATTAACTTAATTTGCCCCACCAACAATTTTTTGATAATGAATAAGTCATTGTGGCAAAAGCTACAACCTCATGCGATTGCGGTCGGAGTATTTTTTATTGTTTCGTGTATTTATTGTCTGCCCGCATTTAAAGGAATGGTGGTTGCTCAGCACGACGCAGAAGGTTGGCAGGGAATGGCGCAGCAATCAATTGAGTTTAAGGAAAAATACGGTCACTATCCATTATGGACCAACGCCGTTTTTAGCGGTATGCCTGCATATCAGATCCTTATCGGTTCGACTTATAATATCACTTTGGCGTGGCTGCATTACCTGTTCACTGCGTTTTTGCCAAATCCTGCCGGACTATTTTTCCTGGCCTGCATAGGTTTTTATATTCTGGGCATCACTTTGAA
>Ga0075421_100004715_pt1 | contig 16455 bp, 16 predicted proteins | sample SoiMetdeltSBSDD5_FD_75292 | JGI IMG/M metagenome (GOLD analysis project Ga0075421, IMG submission 75292) | Bulk soil microbial communities from a Populus tree surrounding site in Tennessee, USA - Soil MetaG P. deltoides SBSDD5 | ecosystem: Environmental > Terrestrial > Soil > Tree plantation...
GAGGGCCGCAGCGCCTGCCGGTCGATGGCACGATCCTGCGCGGCGAGGCGCTCGTAAACCAGCAGACGATGACGGGCGAGGCGCTGCCCGTCGAGCGCACCACGGGCGACACGGTGTTCGCGGGCACCACGGTGGAGCACGGCGAGGTCGAGATCCGGGTGGACCGCGCGGGGCTCGACACCGCCGTGGGCCGAATCGTGGCCGTGATCGAGACGGCCGCCGCGGAAAAATCGGACATTCAGCTCTACGCCGAGCGTCTCGCGGAGCGCGACGTGCGCCGCACGCTGGCGCTGGGCGGGCTCGGGGCCGCCCTCTCGCGCAGCTTCGACGCGGGCGTCGCCATCCTCGTCGCGGATTACGGCATGGCGGCGCGCGTCGGGATTCCGACGGCCATCGTGACGTCGATGAAGCTCGCCTCGCATCAGGGGATCCTCATGAAAGGTCCCCGCGCGCTCGAGGCGCTCGCGCGGGTGAACACGGTCGTCTTCGACAAGACCGGCACGCTGACGTCCGGTACGCCGCGCATCATCCGCGTCGTCACGTACCGGCACGGCCTGTCCGAGGACGAGCTGTTGCGGCTGGCCGCCTCCGCGGAGCGCGGGTTTCGCCATCCCGTCGCCCGCGCCGTCGCCGCCGCCGCCGCCGCGCGGCGGCTCGAGCCGCCCCGGGTCACGAGCACACATGCCAGCACGGGCTTCGGCGTGGACGTCGAGGTCGACGGCCGCCGGGTGCTCGTCGGCAGCCGGCGCTTCATGGAAGCGCAGCGCGTGGCGCTCACCACCGCTCGGGACGACGAGGCCAGCGCGCACGCCATCGGCGCCGCTCCGACCTTCCTGGCGATCGACGGGCGGCTCGCCGGCCTGCTGATTCTTCAAGACTCGCTTCGCGCGGAGGCGCGCGACGCCGTGCTCGCCCTTCGCGCGCGCGAGATGCGCAACGTCATCATGCTCTCGGGCGATCATCCCGAGCCGACACGCGTCATCGCCGAGTCGCTCGGCGTGCGGCACCACTATGCGGAGATGCTGCCGGAGGACAAGGCGGCGCTCATTCGGTCGCTGAAGGCCGAGGGGCGCGTCGTCGCCATGGTCGGCGACGGCGCCAACGACGCCCTCGCGCTCAACGAGGCCGACGTCGGCATGGCTGTGCCCGGCGGCGCGGAGCTCGCGGTGGAGGCGGCGGACGTCGTGATCCTCCGCGGCGGACTGGACCGCGTGGTGCGCGCCATCGATCTGGCGCGCGAGGCCATCGTCGCGATCCGGCGCACTCTCGGGGTGGCGGCCCGGGCCAATCTCGGCGTCGTCGGGCTCGCGTCATTCGGCCTGGCCAGGCCGGTCACCAGCATCCTCCTCGCGCACGGCACGACCGTGGCGGCCGCCGCCATCACCGCCGCGCGGTCCGGGTCGCGCCCGGATGACCACGGACCGTCCGGTGCCTGAGCCGACCTTTACGACAATGTCCGGCACTCGTCATCGTCACGTTACATCCGCCTCGTATGGTGTTAGGCGAGGAGGAGATGATGATCGCCGGCTTGCTGCTGGGACTCGTGGCCGACGTGGTGTTCGGGTCGGCCGCCTCGCTGCGGCGTTCATTCGAAACGGAGATGGACCGCTACCTCCGGCGCCGCGCGTTCGCGGCGCGGACGAAGCGGCTGCTCACCCCGACGCGCTAGACGGCGCGCGGCCGCCGCGCCCGCCACGCGCGGGCGTACGCCCATGAGCCGCGTCGTGGCGTCGCGTAACGGGTCGCGCCCCGCGATGGTCGTCGTCTCGTCCGCCGTCCCCGGCCGCGTCCGTGTGCGCGTTCCCTCCTTGCGCGGCGCGCCCGCGCTCGCCCACGCCGTCGAGACCCGCCTGGCCGGCCACGCCGACGTGCACAGCGTCACGACGAACGCGGTCACCGGCAGCGTGCTCCTTCGATTCGACACGCGCCGGCTCGACGTCCGGCGATTGCTCGCGGCAATCGGCCGCGAGGCCGCCGCCGCACGCGCGGGTCGCAACGGCCACGGCCACGCGGACGAGCCCACGTGGCACACGCTCACGCCCGGCGACGTCGTCGACCGTCTCGCGACGTCGGCCGAAGACGGCCTGGCGGCGCACGAGGCCGAGCGGCGCCGCCTCGCGCACGGCGGCAACGTGCTGCCGATGCACCGGCCAAAGTCGGCCCTGGCGATCGTGACCGACCATCTCACGTCGCTGCCCGTCGTGTTGCTGGGCGGCGCCGCCGCGCTCTCCCTGCTCGGCGGCGCGGTGATCGACGCGGGCGTGATCCTCGCGGTCGTCGCCGCCAACGCCGCCGTCGGCTATGTCACCGAAAGCCGCGTCGAGCGCATCCTGACGGCTCTGCAGAACGCGACCATCCCGCAGGCCGTCGTGCGCCGCGACGGCGTCGAGAGCGTGGTTCCGGCGGCGGCGCTCGCCCCCGGCGACGTCATCGTGCTCCGCGCCGGCTACGATGTCCCGGCCGACGCACGGGTGCTCGCCGCCGACGGCCTCAGCGTCGACGAGTCCGCGCTGACCGGCGAGAGCCTCGCGGTGAGCAAATCGGCTCACGTCGTCTGTCCAGCCGAGACCGCGCTCGGCGATCGGCGCAACATGGTCTACGCGGGGACGGCGGTGGCGGAAGGCACGGCGGTCGCGTGCGTCACGGGTCTGGGGCGCGACAGCGAGCTCGGTCGGATCCGGGCCCTCGTGTCCGAAACCAGCACGCCACCAACGCCGCTCGAGCGGCAGCTCGATCGCCTCGGCCGGGGCCTGGTCGGCGTTTCGATCGGCGCGTGCGCGGCCGCGCTCGGCCTCGGGCTCCTCCGCGGCATCCCGCTCGTGGACATGCTTCGCTCGGCCGTCTCGCTCGCGGTCGCCGCGGTTCCCGAGGGGCTGCCCGCCGTGGCCACGACGACGCTCGCGCTCGGCATGCAGCGCCTGATGCATCGCGGAGTGCTCGTACGCCGCCTCGCGGCCGTCGAGAGCCTCGGCGCGACCACGGTGATCTGCGCCGACAAGACGGGCACGCTGACCGAGAACCGGATGGTGGCCGACGTGTGGTTCATCGGCGAGCGCGAGTATCGGCGGCGCGAGGTGGTGGAGGCGGTCAGGTCCGACGAGGTGCTGCGGATGGCGCTCACGATCGCCGCGCTCTGCAACGACGCCGAGCTGCTGGACGACGGCGACGCGCGCGGCAGCTCCACCGAAGGCGCGCTGCTGCTGGCCGCGCAGGAAGCGGGACTCGACTATCGTGCCCTGCGCGCGGCCCATCCTGTGGTCGCCACGCGGCCGCGTCGTGACGGCGACACCTGGATGGCCACGGTGCATCTGCGCGACGATCGCTGGCTCACCGCGCTCAAGGGAGCGCCGGAAGACGTTCTCGCGCGATCCAGTCGCATCGTCACGCACGACGGCGTCGTCGCGCTCGAGCCCCACACACGTGAGCGCATTCGCGCGCGGGAGGCGACCATCGCCGCGCGTGGCCTGCGCGTGCTCGGCCTGGCCTATGCCGATCGGGCCGCAGCCAACGGGTACGACGATCTCACCTGGGTCGGGCTCGTCGCCCTCACCGATCCTGTGCGCGAGGGCGTTCGCGAAGCGATCGCCGCGTGTCGGCGTGCGGGCATTCGCACGATCATGCTCACGGGGGATCATCCGCAAACGGCGGCGGCCATCTCGCGCGAGCTGGGCCTCGGCGGGCGTGTCGTGGAGGCCTCCGAGCTCGCCAGCGTGGACACCGGCCGGTTGGCCGCGCTGGCCGCCGAGGCCGACGTCTTCGCCCGCGTCTCGCCGTCGCACAAGTACCAGATCGTCCGAGCCCTGCAGGCGGCCGGCCACGTCGTCGCGATGACCGGTGACGGCATCAACGACGCGGCCGCCCTGCGTGCCGCGGACATCGGCGTCGCGATGGGCGCGCGCGGCACGGATCTGGCCCGCGACGTCGCCGACGTCGTGCTGCTGCAGGACGATTTCGCCGCCCTGCTCGGCGCGGTCGCCCAGGGTCGCGCGATCCACGCGAACGTCGGCCGCAGCCTCCGATTCCTTCTCGCGACGAACGCCAGTGAGATCATGGCAACGCTCGGCGCGCTCGCGGTCGGTATGCCGCGGCCGCTGTCAGCCATCCAGCTGCTCTGGATCAACCTGCTCTCGGACGTGGCCCCTGCACTGGCGCTGGCCGTCGAGCCGGCCGATCGCGCGGTGATGGAGCGGCCTCCGCGGGATCCGGACACCCCGATGGTGTCGGGCGCCGACCTGCGGCAGATCGCCGCCGACGGTGCGCTGCTCACCGCCGCGGCGCTCGGCGCGCAAGCCTTCGGCCTCGCCCGCTATGGGCCCGGGCCTCAGGCCGCCACGCTGGCGTTCTCGACGCTCACGTCGGCCCAGCTGCTGCACACGCTCCGCTATCGTGCAGCGGCGGGCCTCAACGGCCCAGGCGCGCCGAAGTCACGCGTCGGCGGTGTCGTGCTCGCAAGCCTGGGCGCCCAGCTCGCGGCGCTGCTGGTTCCGCCGCTGCGCCGCATGCTCGGCGTGACCGCACTGGCGCCGGCGGACTGGCTCGTGGTTGCGGCGGGCGCACTGGCGCCCGCCATCGTGCACGAAGGTCGTCGCCGACTCACCACCACCTAACGAACTCGGAGGATCGAGCCATGGCAACGCGGAAACGCTCACAGCCGCGCTCGCGCCGATCTGCCGCGGAACACGGCGGCGCGGCCGCAGCGACCACCGCGTCTCGCAACAATGCCGGCAACGTGCAGCGGGTGATCTACACGGCGATCAGCGGCGGCGAAGTGCTGTCCACCGGCGTGCTGAATCTCGTAAAGACGACGCTGGTGAGCACGGTCGCGGGCGCCCGCGACGTCGGCGCCGAAGCGGCCACGACCGCGGTGTCGGCCGTGCGTGGCGCCATTCGCGCCGCCGAGGTGATCGGCGCGGATCTCGGCTCGGTCGCGAAGAACGCGATCAAGGGGACCATCGAAGCGGCCGAGCAGATCGGCGGCGAGCTCGGCGGCGTTGCGCGCTCGGCGACGCGCGGCGCGGTGAAGGCGACGGGCGAGGTCGGCGGCGACGTCGCGCTCGTGGCGCGCCGCGCCGTCGAAGGCACGGCGGAGGCGGCACGGACGCTCGGCGTCGACGTCGCGACGATCGCACGCAGCGCCGCCCGCGGGGCCGTCGAGGCCGCGGACCGTATCGGCGGTACCGCCGGGCGGTCCGTGCGTACCACGCTCGGCGGCACCGTCGCCGGCGTGCGCTCGCTCGTCAAGCCCGACGGAGCGGGCCCACGACGACGACCCCTCACACGCGTGACGCGACGGCGCCGGCCGGCTACGAAGCGACGCTCGGCCTGAGTTTCTCGACGCGCGCGCCTGAGTCCGCGCGGGCTCAGGCCACCGCGCGACGCCGGCGGCGTTGACCGCGCGCCTTGGCCAAGGGCTTGCGGGCGCGAACGTCCGAAGAGGGGGTCGCGGCTCGGCGCGTCTGCGCCTGGCGTCCCAGGTTGCGCGTCATTCGGCTGAGGCCGCTTCCCAGGTCTCGGGCCGGCTCGGCGATGCCGCGCGAGACGGTGCGTCCGACGTGGACGAGATCACCGCCGATGTCGCTGGCCGCCTGGATCGAGCCACGCGCAGCCCGCACGAGCGTTGAGCCGATCTCGCTGCCGACGTCTTCGGCGGCATGCAGCGCCTCCACGAGCGTTCGCTCCGTCAGGTGCATCACCCCCACGGTCAACGCCTCCGCCGCTCCCACCGCCGTTGAGATCACCCGCCGCGTCGTGCCCGAGTCCTGTTCGTCTGTCTTGCCGCGCGCCATGTGCGCCTCCCCTGCGTCGTGATCGGGACCGCAGGCCGCGATTCTCCCGTCGCGGGCCACCTTCCGCAAGCGGGATGTGCGGCAAGATATCGCGCGCGAGCTAACCGGCGCCGGCGCGGAGCGCGGCCACGTCGTGGCCCGCGCGCACGTCGCGAAGCGCCTCGGCGTGTGAGGCGGGATGACCCGCGATCACCGAGATCGACTCGCCGCGCGCCTGGGCGGCGGTCACCGGAAACACCGGGGCGCCGTCATCGGTGGTCAACACGCCGCCCGCCTCGAGCAGAATCGGCGCGGCGCCCGCGATGTCCCACAACGATGCGCGATCGTCGTGCACGAAATCGAGGCCGCCGAGCGCGACATAGCAGAGATGCAGCGCGGTCGAGCCGAAGCGGCGCAGACGATGGCGCCGCAGCCATCCGTCGATGAAGTCCGGAACGCCGGCGGCAAACGGCGCCTGCGTCGCAAACACCACGCCGGCTCCCCGCCGGGCGCGAACACGCAACGGCCGGTCATTGAGCCACGCGCCACGCCCCGCGCACGCGGTGAACAACCAGCGTGCGACGGGGTCGTAGACGGCGCCCGCGAACGGTATCCGATCGCGCAGCACGCCCACCGACACCGCGAACCCCGGCATGCCGAGCGCGAAGTTGTTGCGGCCGTCGATCGGATCGAGGATCCACGCGTACCGCGCCCGATGGCGCGGCTCACCAATGGGGCCGTCCTCGCCGAGCAGCCCGTCGGTCGGGAACAGCCGCGCAATCTCGCGTCCGAGCGCCTCCTGGATCTCGCCATCGGGGTCGGCGCCAAGCGTGCCGTCGCCGCTCAGCGAGACCTGCGCGCGATGGAACCGCTCGAGCGCCAGGCGGCCTCCGAGAAGCGCGAGATCGGCCACGAGCCGCGCGCGTGACTCGCTGCCGATCCGCTCGTCGGCGCTCATGTCACGCGATGCCCGGCACGGAGCGCCAGGATTGCGCCCCCAGCCATCGCTCGATCAGTGGGCGATACGCGATAGGGCACCTTCGCCTCGTCGTCCCACCGGCGGATGCGGAGCGCGTCGGCGAACCATGGCCGCGTCTCGAGCGCCAGGCGCTGCTCGAGATCGAGGACGGCCCCTGGGCGGCGAGCGAGCGCACGGACGCATCGGACAGACGCCGCGCGTAGCGCGGGTTCACCGTGCACAGATAGCGCTTGGCCACGACGTGGTGCTCGACGAGCCAGGCGATACGCGCCGGGACCCACGGGCGCAGCAGTTTGGCGCCCTCGTGGCCGTGATGACCGTCGGGCGCCTCGGGCGCCTCGGTCACCAGATGACCGACGTCGTGCAGCAGCGTGGCCAGCACGACCTCGTCGTCCGCCCGCTCTCGGCGCGCCAGCGCGGCGCACTGCAACGCGTGCTCGAGCAGTGTCACCGACTCACCGTAGCGTTCCTGGCCGCGTGCCGCGAAGAGGGCGACGACGTCCATGGCTCAGGCATCGTCCAGGACGAGCACCCGGTCGGCGCACGCGTGCGCGAGCGACGTGGACGTCACGGACGCAACAGCGGGAACGCGCTCGAGGTGGACGAGCCGGCGCGCCAGCCGAAGCAGCACGGCCGCGTCCTCGGGCCCGAGTGTGCGGTCGACGTCCCGCAGCACGAGCGCCCGCGGCCGTCGGGCCAGCGCACGCGCGAGGGCCAGGCGAGCGCGCTCGAGCGACGTGAGCGCCGCGACGGGGTCGCGCCAGCGCGCTTCCAGCTGCACGGCGGCCAGCGCGCGGATCGCCGCCGCATGCTGCGCACGGCGCGGGAAGCGCAACAGTCCCGTCAGCGCGCCGCGCGGCGTGACGAGGGTGTTCCAGAGCACCGAGCGGTATTCCGTGAACCGCGCGTCGGGGCCGGCCTCGCTCACGAGGCCCCGAACCCGCCGGGCGGTCTCGCGCATCAGCGGAATGCGATCGGCCCACACGCGACCTTCGAGAGGGATGCGCCGCCCCGCGAAGGCATCGAGGAAGGCCTGTCCCGCCTCGGGGCGAGCGCTCACCAGCGCGATCAGCTCGCTCCGCTCGAAGCGCGCGCACACGCGGTGGAGGAGCCAGCCACCGCGCGCGTCCGGTATGCCGATGCCGAGGAACTCGATCATGGGCGCCTCGCGGCCGATAGTCGCGCACGCGTGGTTACGAATTGATGACGACGCCGTGAACTTATCGATCGCGACGCGACAGGCCACTGCCCTCACCCCTGAGCCGGTTGACGAGACAGGAGGAGAAATTTCCACAGGCTGCGGAGTTGGATATGTACATGGCGCGGCATCTTGCTCGCGCTCCACGACCAGGCGACGTGGGCACGGGTGTGTCCGTCTTCGAGCGCGGCGCGCAGGTCGGCCGCCGTGCGCCCGGGGAACCGGGTGACGCCGCTGCCGAGATACCAGACGTCGTGCGCGTCGCTGCCGCCGGTGACCGGCAGCATCCATTCCACGTTGCGCAGCGCCGCCCACGCGTCGTAGAGCCGTGAGAACACGCCCGCGTTGTTGACGACCTCCAGACCGTCGAGCGGCAGGTCGGGCACGAGCGTACCGAGCGAGCGATGACCGCGGGCGGTGCCGCGCAGCGGATGGAACGGGTGCGCGGCGACGGCGAGCCCGCCCTGCGCATGGATCCGCTCGATCGTCTCCAGCGCCGGCAGGCCCGGCGGCACGCGCTCGGTGAGCCACAAGCCGAGGAGGTGGCCGTTCAGCGTGCTGATCTCCTCGCCGATCACGGCCTCCACACCGAGCGCGGGGTGCGCCGAGGCGAAGGCGTGCGCGCGCAGGGCGCCACGGATCTCGTCGTGGTCGGTCAGGGCGATGACGTCCAGCCGCCGCCGCGCGGCGGCCAGCACGATGGACTCGGGGGCTTGCGCGCCGTCGCTCCAGTGCGAGTGAACGTGCAGATCGGCGCGACCGAAAACGCCGGCACGCCGGCGCGCGGCTCCGGGGAACGGCCCCAGGAGCGCCGCCGCGAGGTGTCGTCGCGTGGGCGTGAGGCGGGTCTCCACCTGCCGGCCAGCATGACCGCCTCGTGTGACCGGCCTACCCGCGACCGCGTGAAGTTTGGGTTACGCGCGACGAGCGATCAGGCGGGGATCGACCGCAATCGTCCGGCCGCGGCGGCCACCGGAAGCCGCGGATGCTTGCCTTCCAGGACGCTCCAGCGGTAGGTCGTCGTCTCGGCGATCTCGAAGCCGCGCTCCAGCAGGAACCCGTCGGCGGTGGGCTGGTGCGTCGCCGAGACCACGCACTCGAGCCGCGCGAACCCGCGTTCGACGGCGAGCCCCTTGGCATATTGCAGCAGGCTCTCGCCGATCTCGCGACGCCGATGCCCGGGGTCCACCACGAGCTCCTGCACCACCCCCACCGCGGCCTGCAACGACAGCGACGGGCGTGAGACGAGCACGAGCAATCCGCGCACGACACCCTCGGCCTCGGCGACAATCACGGCGTGGCCAGGCGCCTCGCGCAAGAACGTCAGCGTTCGCCCGAGCGCCCGCTCCGAAACCGGATATCCGAGGTCCTCGATTAGCGCCAGGATGTCGGCCATGTCATCGGGCACCGCCTCACGAAGCCGGATCCGAGTTCGCATGGCGCGAGGTATATCGCGAGGTCTGTGTCGTTTCCGTGAAGTCGTCGTCACGCTCTGACGACACTGACGAGCTATTCGCCGGACGGCTCCATCGGCAGCCGCAACTGGTCGGCGCTCGCGCCGGCGGCGGCCAGCGTGAAGCGTACGGTGGTGCCCTCGCCCTCCTCGCTCGCGATCTCGAGCTCGCCGCCGTGCGCCAGCACGAGGTGCTTGACGATGGCGAGCCCGAGGCCCGTGCCGCCGAGCTCACGTGAGCGCGCCTTGTCGACGCGGTAGAAGCGCTCGGTGATGCGCGGCAGGTCCGCGCGCGGGATGCCGACGCCCGTGTCGCGCACGCGCACGTCCACCCGCGCGTCCGCCATTGCCCGCGCGCGCACGGTGACCCAGCCGCCCTGCGGCGTGTACTTCACCGCATTGTCCACGAGATTGATCAGGATCTGCGCCAGACGGTCGTGATCGGCCTGCACACCGAGCTCGCCCGGCTCGACGTCCGGGATGAGCCCCACCCGCCCCGCCTCCGCTTTCGGACGCACGATGTCGAACACGGAGCCGAGCACGTCGGCAAAGCGCACCGGGGACAGCCGCAGCGAGACCTTGCCGAGCTCGATGTTGGACAGATCGGTGAGGTCGTTGAGCAGCCGACCCAGCCGCTCCGTGTGGCGGAACGCGATCTCGATGAACCGTTTGGCGTTGGCGCGCTCCGACAGCGCGCCGCCCAGCAGCGTCTCCAGATACCCCTGGATGGCGGTGAGCGGGGTGCGCAGCTCGTGGCTCACGTTGGCCACGAACTCCGTCCGCATGCGCTCGAGGCGGCGTAGCGCCGTGATGTCGTGCAGCACCATGACGGCGCCCCACTCGCCCGCCCCGAGGCGCAGCGGCACCGCCGTGATCTCGAGCATCCGCCCGCCGAGATGCCCCACGCGCAGCTCGCGTCGCAGCGGTGTATCCTGCCCCGCCGTCCTGGCCGCACGAAAGAGCTCGTGCAGGTCGGCGTTGCGGATCACCTCGGGCAGCGGTTTGCCCTCGCCGCCGGCGGGCCCCACGCTGAACATCGCGCGAGCGCGCTCGTTCATCAGCAGCACGCCCTCGTGCCCGTCGACGGCGATGACGCCCTCCACCATGCCGTCGAGAATGGCCGTCGCCTTGGCGCGCTCCTCCTGGAGGTCGTCGATGCGGTCGCGCAGATTCGCCATCATCGCGTTGAGCGCCCGGCCGAGGGCGCCGATCTCGTCGGGCGAGCGCACCGGCGCGCGCGCGGTGTACTCGCCTGCGCTCATGCGGCGCGCAATCGCCTCCATCTCGACGACGGGACGGGTCACGCGGCCGGCGACGAAGATTCCGATGCCCGCCGCGACGGCGAGCGCGAACAAGCCGCCCACCAGCATGACCCGGTGCAGCTCGGCGTAGGAGGACGTCACCACCGACAGCGGCAGCGCCAGCCTCAGCACGCCGACGATCCGCGGTCCGTCGCGGACGGGGAGCGCCATATAAAGGAGGGGCGCGTCGATCGACACGCTGCGGCGAAGATCGCGGCCGATGTCGCCGCCGAGCGCGGCGCGCACCTCGGGGCGCTCGCGATGGTTTTCGAGCCGTGGCAAGTCGGCCTCCGCAACCTCCGAATCGCCCAGCACGGTGCCGTCGACGGCGATCAGCGTGATGCGTGCGCCCGTCGGCGCGGCGCGGCCGACGAACGCCTGCACCGCCGGGCGGGCCGGGCGCACGAGCAGCGTGCGCGCGTCGTCGTGGAGCAGGCGGGCCGCCGAGACCAGGCGCGCCTCGAGGGCGTCCACGGCGAACGCCTCCAGTGCGTGATTGAGATAGAGACCGGCGCCGATCATGCTCAGCGCCACGAAGCCGACGAGCGTGAGCGTGAGCTTGACGGCGATCCGCCCGCGGATGAGTTCGATCGGCCCCGGCATCGGCGGCATCATAGCCCGCTCGCGGGGGCGGGGGCGCCCTGGCGTTAGGTTGACAATATTCCGATCGTTAGGTATACCTAACGGCCACCATCACCATCACGCTACGCAGGAGGCCGCGCATGCGGCTCGCGACGTCGTTCTCGCTGCTCCTGACCATCGCGCTGACCCTCACGTTCGCCGCCGGCCTCGTGGGCGCGGCGGACAAGCCGGCCGAGGTTGCCCTCACCATCGAGAAGCAGAAGTTCGACCCCGCGGAGGTGAAGGTCAAGGCCGGCGCGCCGTTCGTGCTGGTCGTGACGAACAAGGACAGCAAGCCGGCGGAGGTCGAGAACAAGGACCTCAAGGTCGAGAAGGTCGTGGCTCCGGGCAAGACCGTGAGCATCCGCGTCCGGGCGCTGAAAGCGGGCAGCTACGTGTTCGTGGACGACTTCAACAAGTCGGCGCAGGTCAAGATCGTCGCGGAGTAGCCGATGGGCGCCACCTTCGTCGTCGTTCTGCGCGAGGGGTTCGAGGCTGCGCTGCTGCTCGGCATCGTCTACGCGTATCTCGCGCAGATCGGGCACAGCGATAGCCGCCGTTATGTGACCGTCGGCGCCGGCCTCGCCGTGGCCGCCTCGATGCTGATGGGGGTGGCCGTCACGATCCTGAGCGGCCCGCTCGCCGACATCGGCCCCGACGTGATCGGGCTCACGGTCATCTTCGGCGCGGTGGCGCTGCTGACGTGGCACGGCTGGTGGATGGGCCGGCACGCGCGCCAGCTCCGCGGCGACCTGCAGCGGCGCATCGACGCCGCTCACGCCTCGCAACAGCTGTGGATGGTCGGGCTGATCGCGTTCACCGGTGTGTTCCGCGAGGGTGCCGAGACGGTGCTCTTCCTCTGGGGCCTCATGACGCAGCTCACCGATCTCACGGGGATGGCGGCGCTGCTCGGCGGCGCGGCCGGACTCGCGGGTGCGGCCGTGCTGGGCTGGCTCGTGTTCCAAGGCGGCCGCCGGCTCAGCGTGCACCGATTCTTCGCGATCACGTCGCTGTTCATCATGCTGCTCGCGGCGGGCCTCTTCAGCGCCGGCATCGGCCGCCTGCAGGGCATCGGTCTGCTGCCGGGCGGCGAGCCGCTGTGGGACACCTCGTGGCTGCTGGACGAGCATGGCAGCGTGGGAGGTTTTCTCGCGGGGCTCGTCGGCTATCGCGCGCGGCCGAGCGCGCTCGAAATCGTCGCCTATCTCGTCTATCTCGCCGGCGCGACAGCGCTGTTCTTCCCGCACGTTCTGCGGCGTCGCACACGACGCAACGGTCCCGTCGTCGGATCCGCCGAGACGAGCCGCGTATGAGCGACGCGCCGGACGTCCGCGCCGCGGCATCGCCGCCGCCGATCGTGCGCCGGGCGGTCGTGCGGACCGAGGATCTGTTCGGCGCGGGGCGCGAGGTCATCATCAAGCATGGTCAGGAGGAGTATCGACTCCGCATCACGCGAGCCGACAAGCTGATCCTCACGAAGTAAACGTCACCGCCAGCTACCCGAATCCGGCAGCCAGCCAACGACGCGCGCGGTCTCGACCGCGCGCAGGAGGCTGCCATGCGATCCACGCCGCTCGCGAGCACGATCCTGCTCGTGACGTTGCTGCTGTCCCCCGGTCGTCCGACCCCCGTTCACGCCGCGTCCCAAGAAGAGATCGAGGCGAAGCTGAAGGCGCTCGAAGCCGAGATCGGCGCGCTTCGGCGCGAGCTGCAGGACGCCCGCAAGCCGGCGCCCGCGACGGCGCCGACAGCCCCAACCGCACCACCCGCGGGCGCGCCGCCGGCCGGGGGCCCGGCGAGCCAGGCGCCACCCCAGAGCCCGGAGACGGCGCCGCCCGCCGTCGCGCGCCCCTCGCTGCTGAGCGACTTCAAGATCGGCGGCTATGGCTCGACACGCTTCGAGGCGAGCGACCTCAAGAATCTCAACAACACGTTCACCTTCCGCCGCTTCGTGCTCACGGGCGACGCGGCGATCGGTGACAGCATCCGCGCCCTCGTCGAGCTCGAGTTCGAGCGACTCACCGAGCTCGAGATCGAGCGTCGCCGGGTTTCTGAGGGCGGCGCGCAAGGCTTCTCGCAATCGATCGAGGGCAGCGATCAGTCCGAGCTCTCGCTGGAGCAGGCGTGGGTGGAGTTCGCGCTCGCGGATTGGGCGAAGTTCCGCGCCGGCATGCTGCTCGTACCACTCGGCCGCTTCAACCTCAATCACGACGACAATCGCTGGGATCTGCCTCGACGTTCGCTCGTCGACCGCGGTGTGCCCGTACTGCCCTCGACGGCCGCGTGGTCCGAGGTCGGCATGGGCTTCGTCGGAGACATACCGGTGCCGGTGGGCAAGCTCTCCTACCAGGCGTATGTCATGAACGGCGTCACTCTCGACTCGTCGATCGAGACGTTTGCGCGCGGCAGCGGCGAGCTGGAGGCCGAGGTCGAAATCCGACCGCGCCGCGGCACCGCCAACATCGACGTCAAGCGCGACAAGGCGGGTGCGCTGCGCCTCGCCTGGAGCCCCGCCCTCGGCCACGAGGTGGCGGCGTCCGCCTACTACGGCCGCTACACGCCGGACTTCCTGCCCTCCGAGGCGGTGTGGTCGTGGAGCGTCGACGGCAAGTCGACGTTCGGGCCGTTCGAGATCGAAGGCGAATACGTGTTCACCCACTGGGACAACATCCGGCGCGTCGCCAACGGATTCGCGCGCGCCGTCGTGGAGAAATCGTTCGAGTCGGGCACGGCGCCGCTGAACGCCGTCATCGAGTTCGAGCTCGCCGGCCTCGCCACGACCAAGCACGGCTACTGGGTCGACCTCCGTTATCGCTTCTTCCCCGAGTTCCTGCGCGGCACACCCCTCGGCCGACCGTTCGAGAACCCACAGTTCATCGCCACTCTGCGCGGCGAGCAGGTGTGGATGAACGGGCTCGTGCAAGACGTGGAGTTCGCCGGCGGCACGCTCGGCGACATCGCGCGAGACAACCGCTTCGTCAACCGGGTGACGCTCGGTCTCGCCTATCGGCCGACACCGCTCGTGGTGTTCCAGGCCGCGCTCGAGCGCACGTGGACCGATCGCAACAAGAGCCTCGCCGGTGTGACCAACTTCCTGCCGGCGCAGCGATCGGAGGACACGGCGAACACCTTCCTCTTCGGCGCGGCCTTTGGGTTCTGAACGACTCGGCCGGCGGGGATTTCTCGGCGGCGCCGTTGGCCTGCTCGTGCTGCGGCCGGCCTCCGCGGTAGCGCAGGAAGGCGTCTTTCTCACCGCGGAGCGGGCTCCCGGACAGCTCTTCCCCGGCATGCCGGTGCGTTCGGACCGCGTCGTCGTCGCCACCGTGGAGCTGCAGCAGCGCGTGCGCGCGCTGCTCGCGCGCGCGCCCTCGCTCTGGGAGCCCTCGTATCGCATCTTCACGCTCGGCGACGATGCCGCCGTCGCCGGCTTCGTCGTCATCGTCGAGGAGATCGGCAAGCATCGGCCGATCACGTTCGCCATCGGGGTCAACGCCGACGGCACGCTGCACGACGCGGCCGTTCTCGCGTACCGGGAGGCGTACGGCGGCGAAGTGCGGGACCGACGCTTTCTGCGCCAGCTCGCGGGCCGCTCGCTCGGCGACCCGCTGCTGCCGTATCGCGACCTCGTCAACATTGCCGGCGCGACGCTGTCCGTCGCGGCGACGGGACGCGCGGCGCGCAAGGCCATCGCCGTTCTCAAAGCCTCGGGGCTCGTGTCATGAGCGCGGAGCCGATGGCGACGCTGATCCGGCCGCGCATGGGGACGTGGCTGGCGCTGACGCTGCCGGCCGGCCGCGCCCGCGACGCCAGCGCGGTGTTCTCGAGTGTCGGCGCCCTCGAGCGCGTGATGAGCCGTCACGATCCGCAGTCCACGCTGCGCCGGGTGAACGCGCACGCCGGTGCCGACGGCGACGACGTCGCGCCTCTGGCGCGGGCGCTCGTGCAGGCGCGCGCCCTGGCTGCGGCCACCGAGGGCGCCTTCGATCCGACGGTCGGTCCCCTGCTCGCGCTGTGGGAGGGCGCGGCCCGCCGGCACACCGAGCCCTCGGCCGGCGACGTCGCCGACGCGTGCGCGCGCGTGGGGTGGCGCGCGCTCGACGTCGCGCCGGGACGCGTGCGGCTCACACGGCGGGGCATGAGCCTGGCGCTCGACGCGTTCGCCAAAGGCGTCGCGCTGGATCAGGCGGCCGGACTCGTACGCGGCCGCGGGTTTCCGGCGCTGCTGAACTTCGGCGAATCGAGCCTGCTCGCGGTCGGCCGCCCGCCCGGCGCCCGGTGGCACGTGGCGCTGCGCGACCGTCGGGGCGGATTCGCGGGGACGTTCACGCTGCGCGATCGCGCATGCTCGACCTCCGCCGTCAACGGCCGTCGCTGGGCGCTCGGCGGCCGCACGATCGGCCACGTCGTCGACCCACGCACGGGACGGCCACTCGAGCGCGACGCGCAGGTGACCGTGCTCGCGCGCTCCGCCGCCGTCGCGGAAGCGCTGTCGACGGCGCTGCTCGTGCTCGGGCCGGACGCGCTCGACGCCGTCACGCGTCGGTACCGCGCCGACGCCTGCTGGCTCGACGGCGAGCGAATTGTCACCACGCCGTGGTTTCCGCTGCGGCGGGCCTGATGCGCGATTTCGGACGCACGGGCTTCGTCCTGCGGCAGGCGCCACGGCCGCTGCGACTCGCCTACGCCGGCTTTCTCGGGCTCCTCGCGCCCGGGCTGCTGACGCAGGTCGCGTTTCAGGTCGGACGCGTCGGACTCGCGCCCTCGGCGATCACGGCGTACTACCGCGGCGACGACACCGGTGCCGTGCTCGCCTTCGGCAAGACCGCCGCCCAGCTCCTCGAGCTCACCCACGCGCACGCGTTCACGATGAGCGTCGTGTTCCTCATCCTCACCCACCTCTATGTCGCGTGTCCGGGACCCGCTCGCGTGCGCGACATCGTGATCGGGGCCACGTTCGGCGGGATGCTCGGCGATCTCGCAGGACCGTGGCTCGTGCGCTATGCCTCGCCGCGGTTCTCCTGGCTACTGCTCGTCGCCTGGATCGCGCTGGATGCCGGCGCGATCACGATGCTGCTGACGAGCGGCTGGGAGTGTCTCGGCTATGGTCCCTGGGGGAAGACGTCGGGTCTTGGAGGTGG
>Ga0075421_100004717_pt1 | contig 16453 bp, 18 predicted proteins | sample SoiMetdeltSBSDD5_FD_75292 | JGI IMG/M metagenome (GOLD analysis project Ga0075421, IMG submission 75292) | Bulk soil microbial communities from a Populus tree surrounding site in Tennessee, USA - Soil MetaG P. deltoides SBSDD5 | ecosystem: Environmental > Terrestrial > Soil > Tree plantation...
GAGGGCGCGGTCATGGCGGCGACCGAGTCGTCGGCCGGGTCGAGCCTCGCCGCGGTGCGCAGCACGGCCGAGGAGCTTTATGCGGGAGCCGTGGTGCCATGAGCGAAGTTCCCGCGACCCGATCGGTGCTGATGAAACATGCGGCGGGGCTGCATGCGCGGCCGTCGGTGAAGCTCACCAAGCTGGCCAAGACCTTTCCCTGTCGGATCGAGCTGGCGCAGAGCGCCGATGGACCGTGGATCGATGCCAAGAGCATCGTCAAGGTCATGGCGCTGAAGGCACCGCGCGACACGGTGCTGTTCTTCCGCGCCACTGGCGAGCGGGCGAGCGAGGCGATCGGTGCGCTTGGCGATCTGGTGGCGCGCGACTTCGATGAGGATCACGCCGATGCCGCAGCCAGTTGAACGGGTCGGGCGGCCGGCATCGCCCGGGATCTTCGCAGGGCCGATCGTCGAGCTCCGCGGGCCCGACATGCCGGCCGACGGGGCGGATTGCGACGCCCTGACGGAGGCCGACGCCCTGAGAGACGCGCTCGAGGTCGCGACCGCCGAGCTCAGGGCGCTGCATGACAGCGCGCCGGCGGATGCCAAGGGCATCGTCGAGTTCCAGCTCGCCATGCTCGAAGATCCGACCCTGCTCGAACCGGTGATGGAGCGCATCATGACCGGGCGGTCGGCAGCCAATGCCTGGCAGGGCGTTCTGGCCCTGCAGATTGCCGATTACGACGCGGCCGATGACGATTATTTCCGGGCCAGGGCGGGCGATCTTGCCGATCTCAAGGATCGCGTGCTGCGTCTTCTTGCCGGCGAGGCGGATGCCGCGCTGCCGGCCGGCGCGATCCTGATCGGCGAGGATCTGCCGCCGAGCCGGTTTCTGGCGATCGACTGGAGCAAGGGCGGTGCGATCGTGCTCGAGCGCGGCAGCCCGCTCAGCCATGTCGCCATCCTGGCGCGGGCGCGTGGCGTGCCGATGGTGACCGGCCTCGGCGAGGTGCCGGCCATCGGGCATGTCGAGGCTATCGTCGACGGCACGACTGGCCGCGTCGTGCTGTCGCCCGATGCGACGTGGCGCTTGTCGTTGAAGGAGGCAGAGCAGGCTTTCGCGGCGGAGCAGAAAGAGGCGGCGCGACATCGCTCACGTCCGGCCGTCACCGCCGATGGCATTGCCGTCAAGGTGATGATCAATGTCGCCGCTCCTGCCGAGACCGAGGCGATCGACAGCGCCCATTGCGACGGTATCGGGCTGATGCGCACCGAGTTCCTGTTCCGTGACGGGCATCGCCTGCCCGATGAGGAGGAGCAGTATCGCGCCTATCGCCGGCTGCTCGAATGGGCCGGCGACAAGCCGGTGACGGTGCGAACCCTCGATGCCGGCGGCGACAAGCCGATCGCCGGGCTGACGCCGGAGAACGAGACCAACAGCTTTCTCGGGGTCAGGGGCCTGCGCCTGTCGCTCGCGCGGCCGGACGTCTTTCGGGCGCAGTTGCGGGCCCTTGGGCGGGCGGCGGTGCATGGCAAGCTCAAGGTGATGTGGCCGATGGTGACGGTGCCGGAGGAGTTCACTGCCGCGGCGGCGCTGTTCGACGAGGAGCTCGCCGCGATGCGCGGGCAGGGGATCACCTGCGCCAGGCCGCCGCTCGGCATGATGATCGAGGTGCCTTTCCCGGCGCTGCTGCCCGAGCTCTTCCCGATGGCGGAATTCTTCTCGATCGGGTCCAACGATCTCACCCAATATATGGCGGCGGCGTCGCGCGACAATCCGGCGGTGTCCGGTCTCGCCGACGGCGCCTATCCGGCGGTCGCCTTGCTGATCAGGAGGCTTGCGGAATTCACCACCGCGCACGGCATCGAGCTGTCGATCTGCGGCGACCTCGGCTCCGATGTCGAGAAGGTCCCGGACCTGCTGGCGCTGGGCTTGAGATCGCTGTCGGTGGCACCGGCGGCGCTGGCACGTGTCAAGGCAGTCGTCTGCCGGTCACGGCTTGGAGGTGGCAGTTGAGCGACTTGGAGGAAACATCCTCATCCCAGTCGGCCGACGCGGTTCGCGAGTACAAGACCATTCTTCGCGAGATCCTCGATGCGCGCCCCGCCGGCACGCGGCTCCGGCTGGCGATGGCGCTCGGCAAAAACCGCAGCTTCGTGTCGCAGATCGCCAATCCGCAATATGCGACACCGATCCCGATCCGCCATCTCGACACGATCTTCGAGCTCTGTCATTTCCCGCAGGCCGCCCGCCGGCGGTTTCTCGATGCCTATGCCAAGGCCCATCCGACCAGGCATATGAATGACCGCTCCGGACACAAGATGCGGCGCCAGGTCCTCGCCTTGCCCGATCTCGGCGATGCGCAGCGCAATGCCCGCTTCGACGCCCTGATCATGGATTTCGCCCGCAAGATGTCCCGCGTGATGGCCGGATCGGACTAGAGCTGCTCTAAACCAGGAGAGGCCCATGAAGAAGTTGATCAACAGCGTCGACACCGTGCTGTCGGAAAGCCTCGACGGGCTGGTGGCGGCGCATTCTGACATTCTGGCGCTCGACGAGGAGCATCGCTTCGTGCGGCGCCGCCGGCCGAAATCGGGCAAGGTCGTGCTGATCTCGGGCGGCGGATCAGGCCATGAGCCGCTGCATGCCGGGCTCGTCGGGCATGGCATGCTCGACGCCGCCTGCCCAGGGCAGGTCTTCACCTCGCCGACGCCCGATCAGATGGTGGCGGCCTGCGAGGCGGTGGCCGGGGGCGAGGGGACGGTGTTCATCGTCAAGAATTACGAAGGCGACGTGATGAATTTCGACATGGCGCGCGAGATGCTCGGCGGCAATATCGAGACGGTGCTGACCGATGACGACGTGGCGGTCGAGAACTCGCTGTACACGACCGGCCGGCGCGGCGTCGCCGGAACGCTGATCGTCGAGAAGATCGCCGGCGCGGCGGCCGAGCGCGGTGCCGATCTCAAGACGGTGGCCAGCATCGGACGCAAGGTCAATGCAGCGACTCGCTCGATGGGGGTGGCGCTGACGTCCTGCACCGTCCCCTCGGCCGGCAAGCCGACATTCGATATCGATGACAGCCAGATGGAGATGGGCGTCGGCATCCATGGCGAGCCGGGCCGCCGGCGGGTCGACCTGAAGCAGGCGGACGCGATTGCCGAGGAGATGGTCACGGCGATCGTGGGCGATCTCAAGGACAAGGCGCGGGGCAAGGCGATCCTGCTGGTCAACGGCTTCGGCGCGACGCCGCTGATGGAGCTCTACTTGATGTACAACGCGGCGCGACGTCTGCTCGATACGCGCGGCATCGCCATCGCCCGGTCGCTGACCGGCTCTTACGTCACCTCGCTCGACATGGCGGGCTGCTCGATCACGGTGACCATGCTCGATGACGAGATGCTGGAGCTGTGGGACGACCCGGTGCACACGGCGGCACTGCGGTGGAAGATGTAGGCTGTAGGCAGTAGGCAGTAGGCAGTAGGCAGTAGGCAGTAGGCAGGGAAGAGCGCCGCTCACGGCCTATTGCCTAATGCCTAATGTCTACAAGAGCACCCAAGGCGCCGGGCAGGGAGTTTTGCTCGATCTTCCCATTTCGAGCGCAACGTCCCGACGCCTTGGGCTGACGGATCTACGTTGGTCGATTCGGAAAGGTTTCACACTGGACAGTCGGCATCAGGCAGTCGGGAAGAGCACCGCTCACGGCCTCCTGCCGACTGCCTATCTGCCTACTGACTAAGATAGTCGGCGCAGCGGGGCGCGGCGCTGTTGCCCCAGGGCATGATCGGCACCGTCGAGGTCGAGTTCTGGGGCGAGCCCTCGATCAGCCTGTCCGAGAAAACCAGATAGACCAGCACGTTGCGCTGGGGATCGCAGCCGCGGACGATCTGCATCTTCTTGAAGAACAGGGAGCGGCGCTGCCGGTAGATCTCGTGGCCCTGCTCGAACTTCTCCTTGATGGTCACCGGCCCGACCTGACGACAGGCAAGCGAGATCTCGGAACGTTCCTCGGCAAGACCGGCCCAGCCCTTCCAGCCGCCGATCTCCGGCACGGTGAAATGGCAGGCGACGCCTTCCACCCCCGGATCATCGATGGCGTAGACGGCGAGCTTGGCGTCGGGCGACAGCAAACGGAACACGGTCGATTTCTTGAAGATCAGCTGCGGGTCGTCGCTCTGGGCCAGGACTTGCGGCGCAAATGCGATGCCGATCATCAGGGCAAGGAAGGCGAGGGGAAATCTCATGGTCTGTCATCCTGTCTGGAGCATCATGCTCTAACTGTGCGCCTTCAGCCGCGCGAATCCCGCTTCGAGATCGGCGATCAGGTCGTCCGGATCCTCCAGACCGATATGGAGCCTGACCGCCGGTCCCTGGTGCTCGAACGTGCTTGCCGTACGCACGGGAACGAAGGGCAGCGCGAGACTTTCGAAGCCACCCCAGCTGTAACCCATACCAAACAGTTCGAGCCCGTCCAGCATTGCTGCAACCGCGGCTTGCGAAACGGGCTCGAGCAGGATGGAAAAAAGGCCGCAGGCGCCGGTGAAGTCGCGTGCCCATAGGTCATGCCCGGGCGCGCTTGGCAGCGCCGGATAGAGAACGCTCACGACCTCGGGCCGAGTCTTGAGCCATTCGGCGAGCTTCAACGCGCTCGCCATGTGGCGCCTGAGGCGAACGTCGAGGGTGCGCAAGCCGCGCAGGCCGAGATAGACGTCGTCTGGCCCGACGAACAGCCCCATCTCCCCATAGGTCGCCTTGAAGGCCTCCCAATGCTCGGCGCTGCAGGTGACGGCGCCCAGCATCACGTCGGAATGGCCGCTGATATATTTGGTGGCAGACTGGATCGAGACATCGCAGCCGGCTTCGAAGGCCTTGAAGAAATGGCCGGCGCTCCAGGTGTTGTCGAGGGCGGTGACGAGCCCGTGCTGGCGTGCCACTGCCGCCATCGCGGGAACGTCCTGCACCTCCATGGTCTGCGAGCCGGGGCTCTCGAGATAGAGGAGGCGAGTCTCGGGACGGATCAGGGAGGCGATGGCAGCGCCGATCTCGGGATCATAATAGGTGGTCATGACGCCGAGCCGCTGCAGGGTGCCGTCGCAGAAGGTCCGCACCGGACGGTAGACCGCATCGGTCATCAGCAGATGATCGCCGGGCTTGAGAAATGTGAGGAGCGTGGTGGTGGCAGCGGACAGTCCGGAGGGGTGGAGCTTGCAGGCAAAGCCACCTTCAAGCTCGGCGATGGCGAGCTCGAGCGCCCGGATGGTCGGGGTGCCCCGCCGGCCGTAGACATATTCCTGCTTATGATCGTGCAGCGCCTCGACGCTGTCGAACAGCACCGTCGAGGCGTGGTAGACGGGCGGATTGACCATGCCATGCTCGTTGAAGCGGCGGCTAGCCGCGACGAGCCGCGTGGCGGGCTTGAGCTTCCTGGGATCGATCGGGGACCTTGCCATGCCGTAAGGTGTCGCAAATGATGCACCTGCGAGCAAGCCCGGCCGCATCTGCGAGGCACCGATATTGGCTTGACCCAGCACGCGTTTTCAGTTCGGATGGATTTGGGCGCAAACGTGCCCCTAGGGAGCAACGTTAACCAACAAAGCCGCCGCAAGGCGACGCCGGAAAATCCGGGAAATCCTGAACTTCGTGGCGGACATGGTCCAGGATGGAAAGCGGCGCAAATCGAAAAGGGACAAGTGATGAAACGCGAACTGCTGTCAGTGGCCATTGGCGCCGCAGCCAGCCTCCTCGTGGCCTCGTCGGCCGTCGCGGGCACGCTCGATGACGTAAAGAAGAAGGGCTTCCTCCAATGCGGGGTGAGCCAGGGCCTGATCGGCTTCTCAGTCGCTGACGAGCAGAACAATTGGACGGGATTGGATGTCGACTTCTGCCGGGCGATCGCCTCGGCCATCTTCAACGATCCCAAGGCCGTGAAATTCACCCCCTTGTCCGCCAAGGAACGATTCACGGCGCTGCAATCCGGCGAGATCGACGTGCTGTCGCGCAACACCACGTGGACGATGAGCCGCGATACTTCGCTCGGGCTCAAATTCGCCGGCGTGATGTATTATGACGGCCAGGGCTTCATGGTGAATCCGGCGGCGCTGAAGCAGAAGACGGGCGTCGACGTCAAATCGGCCGCCGATCTCAATGGCGCCTCGGTATGCACCCAGACCGGCACCACCACCGAGCTCAATCTGGCCGATTTCTTCCGGTCGAAGAACATGACCTATGAGGTGGTGGCATTCGAGAAGAACGAGGAAGTGCTGAAGGCCTATCAGGAGGGCCGGTGCGACGCCTACACCACCGACCAGTCCGGCCTCTATGCCGAAAAGTTGAAGCTGCCAGATCCGGCTGCCCATGTGGTCCTGCCCGAGATCATTTCGAAGGAGCCGCTCGGCCCGTTGGTGCGGCAGGGTGACGACGCCTGGTTCAACATCGTCAAGTGGACCTATTTCGCGCTGCTCAATGCCGAGGAGCTCGGGGTCACCCAGGCCAATGTCGAGGAGCAGAAGTCCAGCACCAATCCCGAGGTCAAGCGGCTTCTCGGGGGCGAGGGCGATTTCGGCAAGGGCGTCGGGCTCGAGAATGATTGGGTGGTCCGCATCGTCAAGGGCACCGGCAATTATGGCGAGATCTTCGAGCGCAATGTCGGTGAGACCAGCAACCTCAAGATCGCCCGCGGCAAGAACGCCCTGTGGAACAAGGGCGGGCTGCAATATGCTCCGCCTGTCCGCTGACGCGTGATTTGTTCGAGGGCCTCCGGAAGCAGAACCGGGGGCCCTTCTCTCGGTGGCTATCAGAATGAGCGCAGTCACGCAGGGGCAGGCAGCTCCCAGAAGTTCGATCTTCAACGATCCGAAATTTCGCTCGACCGCGATTCAGGTTCTGCTGGTCCTGGCGATCGGCTGGTTCGCCTGGCGGATCGTCCACAATACGCAGATCAATCTGCATAACCGCAATATCTCCTCGGGTTTCCAGTTCCTGTGGTCGACTGCCGGCTTCGGCGTCAACCAGGCGCTGATCAGCTATAGCGAGACTTCAAGCTATGGCCGGGCGCTGCTGGTCGGCCTCCTGAACACGCTGCTGGTCGCTGGCGTGGGCATCCTCTTTGCCACGCTCCTCGGCTTCACGCTCGGCATCATGCGACTGTCGCGCAACTGGCTGGTCGCCAAGGTGGCGGAAATCTATGTCGAAATCGTCCGCAACATCCCGCTGCTGCTCCAGATCTTCGTGTGGTATGCGACCGTGCTCAAGCCCTTGCCGGCGCCGGCGCGGGCGCCGCAGATCGGGTTGCCGTGGCCCGGCGGCGGCTTCATCATCATGGCGGCGGTGCTGGGCGGCGGTGCCTGGCTGTTGCGCGGTCTTTATCAGCGTACCCAGTCGGTGGTGATGCGGGTCGTCGCGACCCTCCTCCTGTTCTTTGCCGCCTGGACCGCGATCGGAGTGGTGCGCGAGTTTGGGCTGTCGACGATCAATTTCGTGCCGCTCGGCATCTTCCTCTCCAATCGCGGCATCATGTTCCCGCGGCCGATCTTCGGCGAGAGCATGTGGATCGAGCTTGCGGCTCTGGTGGTCGGCATCGTGCTCGCCCTAGGCGTCGCGCGCTGGGCGCGCCGTCGCCAGGAGCAAACGGGCCAGCAATTTCCGACACTGTGGGTCTCGCTCGGGTTGATCCTGGGGCTGCCGCTCATCGTTTTCCTCACGGCCGGGGCGGGGGCGACCTTCGAGTTTCCCGAGCTCAAGGGGTTCAACTTCCGCGGCGGGATGACCCTGATCCCGGAATTCCTTGCCCTTGTTATCGCATTGTCGACCTATACGGCGTCGTTCATCGCCGAGATCGTGCGGGCCGGCATCCAGGCGGTGAGCCACGGCCAGACCGAGGCGGCGCATGCGCTGGGCGTTCGGCCGGGCGTAACGCTGAGGCTCGTGGTCATTCCCCAGGCGATGCGGGTGATCATTCCGCCGCTGGCCAGCCAGTATCTCAACCTCACCAAGAATTCCTCGCTTGCCGTCGCCATCGGCTATCCGGATCTCGTGGCGATGGGCGGCACAGTGCTGAACCAGACCGGTCAGGCGATCGAAATCATTGCCATCTGGATGGTGGTGTATCTGAGCCTGTCGCTCATGACCTCCGCCTTCATGAACTGGTTCAATTCCCGCATGCGGCTGGTGGAGCGCTGAGATGAGCACGCTTAGTCCATCGGTCGCCTGGGTGCGGGACGAGGAGGCGCCGCGGCTGCCGCCGCCGCCCAACATGACCGGGATCGCCGGCTGGATCGGGGCCAACATGTTCCCGAACTGGTACAATGGCGTCCTCAGCGTGCTCTTCCTGCTCTTCATCGCCATGGTGGTCGGTAATCTGATCGACTGGGCATTGCTCAAGGCGGTGTTCGTCGCAGACGACCGGACGGCCTGCGTTGCCAGCCCGGAGGGTGCCTGCTGGGCCTATGTGCGCGCCAAATTCGCGCAATGGATCTATGGCTTCTACCCCATCGATCAGCGCTGGCGGGTCAATCTGGCGTTCCTGCTCGGGATCGGCGGGCTCATCCCGATGCTCATCCCGCGAATTCCTTACAAGCGGGAGACGGTGCTCTATCTGCTCTTCATCTTTCCGATCGCCACCTTGATCCTGCTCACGGGCGGTCATTTTCAATTCTCGGCCGCCAGCTGGATCTCGGTTCTTGTCAGCCTCCTGATCTTCGCCGCCATCATGCTGGCGCTGTCCTTCGGCGCCGGGTTGCTGGCGCGCGGCGCGGCACTGAGGATCGTCGGAATCGTCGCGGCGGTCGTCATCGCGATCATGATCATCCTGTCGGTCGATTTCGGGCTAAATCCGGTCGAGACCTCGCAATGGGGCGGGCTGCTGGTGACCTTGGTGGTGGCCATCACCGGCATTGTGGCGTCGCTGCCGCTCGGCATCCTGCTGGCGCTGGGGCGACGGTCGGACATGCCGGCGGTCCGCGTGTTCTCGGTGGTCTTCATCGAGGTGTGGCGCGGCGTGCCGCTGATCACCGTGTTGTTCATGGCGTCGGTGATGCTGCCTCTGTTCCTGCCGGCGGGGGTCAATTTCGACAAGCTGCTGCGCTGCCTGATCGGCGTCGCGCTGTTCTCCTCCGCCTATATGGCCGAGGTGGTGCGCGGCGGCCTGCAGGCGATTCCGAAAGGCCAGTATGAGGCGGCCAATGCCCTTGGCCTCACCTATTGGCAGTCGATGGGGTTGATCATCCTGCCGCAGGCGCTCAAGATCGTGATCCCGGGAATCGTCAACAACTTCATCAGCCTGTTCAAGGACACGACGCTCGTGTCGATCATCGGGCTGTTCGATCTGCTCGGCATCGTGCAGTCCGGCTTCCAGGATCCCAAATGGGCCTCGCCGCAGACCGGCGCGTCCGGCTATTTTGCGGCGGCGGTCCTCTTTTGGATGTTCTGCTTCCTGATGTCGCGCTACTCGATGTTCATGGAGCGGCGACTCACCACCACGCACAGGCGATGACCATGGCCAATATCGACGTCAAACAAGATCCCGCGGTCTCGAACGAGCCGGCCATCGACATCACCGGCATGAACAAATGGTATGGCGACTTCCACGTCCTGCGCGACATCAACCTGTCGGTCTATCGCGGCGAGCGCATCGTCATATGCGGACCATCGGGGTCCGGCAAATCGACGCTGATCCGCTGCATCAACCGGCTCGAGCAGCACCAGTCGGGGCGGATCGTGGTCGATGGGATCGAGCTCACCGACGACGTCAAGAAGATCGACGAGATCCGGCGCGAGGTCGGAATGGTGTTCCAGCATTTCAACCTGTTCCCGCATCTGACCGTGCTCGAAAACTGCGCCCTGGCGCCGATCTGGGTGCGCAAGATGCCGAAGGCTGAAGCCGAGCGGGCGGCGATGAAATATCTCCAACGGGTCAAGATCCCCGAGCAGGCGGCGAAGTATCCAGGCCAGTTGTCGGGCGGTCAGCAGCAGCGGGTGGCGATTGCCCGCTCGCTCTGCATGAATCCCAAGATCATGCTGTTCGACGAGCCGACCTCGGCGCTCGATCCGGAAATGATCAAGGAGGTGCTCGAGGTTATGGTCGACCTGGCGCAAAGCGGCATGACGATGCTGTGCGTCACCCATGAGATGGGCTTTGCCCGGCAAGTCGCCAACCGGGTGATCTTCATGGATCAGGGCCAGATCGTCGAGCAGAACAGCCCGCAGCTGTTCTTCTCCAATCCGAAGAGCGAGCGCACCAAACTGTTTCTGAGCCAGATCCTGCATTAGGCAGTAGGCAGTAGGCAAGGGCACTGATCACTGCTTGCTGCCTAACGCCTGCTGCCTTGTCTTGCCATTTTCGGCACCTACAATTCCCGCGCTGACGTGCCGCAACCCCAATTTCCCGGAGACCTGCCGATGGCAATTCGATGCGGAGCCTTGTTGCTTTCAACCATGATTTTTCTGGCGCTGCCGCTGCTTGGCGAAGCCAAGGCGCAGACCAGCGACGGGGGAGCGGTCCCTCAGCAACAGGAGCTCTCCGTACCACCGGCAGTCCAGGTCGAGCTGACGGCCGATGCGGCGCGGCGCGCCATCGACACGTTTCTCGAGGTCCAGGGCAAATATGGCGAGAATGCGCTTGACGATCCTTCCGATCCCAAGGCCATCGCCGACACGATGAAAACCACAGGGATTTACGACAAGGTCACTGCCGTCGTGACGCAACATGGCTTCAGCGGCGTCGAGGACTGGGCCGGGACCTTCACCAGCATCGGGTTGGCGGCGTCCTTCGTGCGCGAGGGCCAGGACGCGGGTTCGGTCGATCGCCAGATCGCCGATCTCGAGAAGGACGAGGCGGTCCCGCAGGCAATGAAGGATGCGACCATTGCCATGCTGCGCCAGATGCGGCCCTCGGAGAACAACATTGCCGTCGCCAAGGCGCTGTTCGATGATCCCGCCTATAAGGACAAGGTCGATCGCGTCCTCACCTCGGAGGGTTCCGGCGAGGTGGAGTAGGTAGGCAGTCGGCCCGTTCACTGCCTATTTGCCTAATGCCTACTGCCTAGTCCTGCACTTCGATGACCTTGTCCTCGCGCGCATAGGGCACGAAACCGAAGCGCTGATAGAGCGCCAGCGCCTTGGGGGCGTCGAGCGTGCAGGTTTCGACGATCAGGCGCTCGGTGGTCGGCTCGGCCCAGGCCGTGGCAATGGCTTCCGACAGCAGCCACTTGCCGAGGCCGCGCCCCTGGAACTCGGGCACAAGACCGAGATACATGATCTCGACCAGCCCGCCGCGGCGCCGGTCGAGCTCGAAAAAGCCGGCCGGGACGCCCGCGACATAGGCCACGTGAATATTGACATCGGGGTGCTGGATCAGCTCCGCCAGCGCCTCATCGGTGATGTCCTTGCGGTCAATCCAATAATATTCCCGGCCGATGGCGTCATAGAGGTAGCGATAAAAGTGGAGGGGAGGCGCCTCGGCGCGCATCAGCGCCAGCTTCGGCAGATTGACCGGCGGCATGGCGCGGATCTGCGCATCCGCCGTCATTTCGAGGAAGGTGACGACGGTCGATACGGTCCGGAGCTTCGGCCTGCGTGCCACCGGAACTCAGTTCTTGGTTTCGACCGGCAGGTCGGGATCGCTGCCCCATTCGGCCCAGGAGCCGTCATAGAGCGCATGGTCGTTGTGACCGATGAGCGAGAGACCCAGCGACAATATGGCGGCGGTGATCCCCGAACCGCAGCTCGTCACGATCGGTCGCGAGAGATCGACGCCGGCGCGGCTGAAGGCGGCGCGGATGTCCTCCCGCGATTTGAGCGTGCCGTCGGGATTGAGCAGCGTGGCGTAATGGACATTGCGGGCGCCGGGAATGTGGCCGCCGCGCACGCCGGGCCGTGGCTCTGGCTCCTCGGCATTGAAGCGCGGGGCACCGCGGGCGTCGGCAATCATCGCCGAGCCGCTGCGGGATATCGCGGCCATCTCGTGCTTGTCGCGAACCAGCATGGCCTTGAAGCGGGGCGTGAAGTGCCGCTCCTGGCGAGCATGCGGCTCCCCTTCCTCGAGCGGGCGGCCCTCCGACTTCCATCTCGCAAGCCCGCCATCGAGAACCGCGACATCGTCATGGCCGAACACGCGGAACATCCACCAGGCACGGGCCGCCGAGAACAGGCCGACCGTGTCGTAGACAACGACCCGCTTGCCGTCGCCAATGCCCATCTTGCGAACGGCCGAGGAGAATTTTTCAGGCGGCGGCAGCATGTGGGGCAGGGGGTTGCCCGTGTCGCTGATGGCGTCGATGTCGAAGAACAGCGCGCCCGGTATGTGCTCCGCCAGAAACTCGGCACGAGCGTTCCGCCGTTCGGTGGGGAGATGCCAGGAGGCGTCGAGGACGACGATGTCCGGCGCCTCGAGATGGGATGCCAGCCAGTCGGTCGTGACCAGATATTCGCTCACCGGGTCCTCCTAAGCGAGGTTGAGGCGGATGCGCCGGTTCTGCTTGCCCTTGCTCTCGGGCTTGGCGACAGTGACCCGGCCGATCTCGCCGGTGCGGCGCACATGGGTGCCGCCACAGGGCTGTAGATCGATGCTGCCGCCTTCGCCGATCGCCACCAGCCGGACCCGGCCGGTGCCGGTGGGCGGCTTGACCGACATGGTTCGAACCAGGCCGGGATTGGCCGCGAGATCCTCGTCGCTGATCCATTGCTCGGCGACCGGATGGTCCTCGGCGATCAGGCGGTTGATCTCGCTCTCCAGCATCTCGCGCGACACCGCCGAGGGATCGGCGATATCGAAATCGAGCCGACCGCCATCGGCGGCGATCTGCCCGCCGGTCACCGGAAACTTGACCAGCGCACACAGCAGATGAAGGGCGGTATGGGCGCGCATATGGCGGTAGCGCCGCTCCCAATCGAGCGCGGCATGGGCCGCGGCGCCGGCCTCCGGCAAGGCGGACATGCCGCCAGCCGCAATGACATGCACGATCTCCTTGCCGTCATCATAGACGGTGGTGGCAATCGGGAGCGCGCCGATGCCGGGCACCTCGAGGGTGCCGGCGTCGCCGGGCTGGCCACCGGCCGTGGCGTAGAACACGGTGCGGTCGAGAATGACGCCGCCACGGTCATTGACGGCGACGACACGGGCATCGCAGTCGCGGCGATAAGGATCGGCGCGAAACAAAAGCTCGGTCATGTCAGCTCTGGACCTCCTCGAACACCACCGGCAGGCTGCTGCGCCGCCGCTCCAGCCAGGGCGGCACCGGAAGGCTCTTCGAGCGCAAGAAAGAAGGATCGAACAGGCGCGACTGATAGCGCGTCCCATAGTCGCAGAGCATGGTCACGATGGTGTGTCCGGGCCCGAGCTCCCTGGCCAGCCGGATGGCGCCGGCAACGTTGATGCCGGAGGAGCTGCCGAGGCACAGGCCCTCATGCTCCAGCAGCTCGAAGACGATCTCGACGGCTTCGCGGTCCGAGATGCGGTAGGCCTTGTCGACCAGCGCGCCCTCGAGATTGCGGGTGACCCGTCCCTGGCCGATGCCTTCGGTGATCGAGGTGCCTTCGGCCACGAGCTCGCCCGTCGTGTACCAGCTGTAGAGGGCGGCGCCATGCGGGTCGGCAATGCCGATGACCACATTGCCGTTGCGCTCCTTGAGACCGTCGGAAACGCCGCCCAGGGTCCCGCCGGAGCCGACAGCGCAGACAAAACCGCTGACCCGGCCATCCGTCTGGTCCCAGATCTCGGCGGCGGTGGTCTCGTAATGGCCGCGGCGGTTGGCGACATTGTCGAACTGGTTCGCCCAGATGGCACCAGCGGGAAGCTCGGCATTGAGCCGCTCGGCAAGGCGGCCGGAATATTTCACATAGTTGTTGGGGTTCCTGTAGGGCACCGCCGGCACCTCGACCAGCTCCGCACCAAGCACCCGCAGCGTGTCCTTCTTCTCCTGGCTCTGGGTCTCGGGGATGACGATCACCGTCCTGAAACCCATGGCATTGGCCACCATCGCGAGGCCAATGCCGGTATTGCCGGCGGTACCCTCGACGATGGTCCCGCCGGGGCGCAGCGTTCCCTTGCGGATCGCATCCTCGATGATGAAGAGGGCGGCGCGGTCCTTCACCGACTGGCCGGGATTCATGAACTCGGCCTTGCCCAGGATGGTGCAGCCGGTCGCTTCCGAAGCGCGGCGCAGCTTGATCAGCGGCGTGTTGCCGATGGCGGCGATGACGTCCTCTTTGATTTGCATGTCGACCCTGCACTCCGATCAGGTCAGGCAGTCGGGCCCGGGCTGGGGGCAGCGGATGGGCGCATTGAGGATCTCGGGCTGGTTGGTGCCTGGTATGTAGCCCGGGCTCAAATGCGAAACGATGCAGATGCCGAGCGGAAGATAGCTCGAATTCGGCATGTGGAACCAGCGCAGGAACTCGCCGGTGGACAGGTGGCCGGACAGATAGAAATCCAGCACCTGGGCGCTGAACGGGTGCAGCCGCCCTTCGACGCAGGCGATTGCTTCCCTTACTCCCATAGGTGGTCTCCTTGCCGATGCTTCAGGTCCGACGCGGCAGTTTGGCCGAGCGCCGACCCCCGTGGAAGAGAAAATTTCAGCCGTCGATGCCGGCATTCATGCGAGTTTTCGCGCTCCGACCTGCTGGTGTAGGATCAAGCATCGAAGACGGAGGAGCAGGCGATGCTGAGACGCGGCGCGCTGGTTGCGGCTCTGGTCGTCGTTGCGGCGGACGGGCATGCAGTTGCCGGCTCGTGCGGGAGCGACGCCGGTCCTGGGGTCGATTGGTCGGGATGCTCCAAGCTGCGGCTGATGTTGACCGGCATCGATTTCGCCGCGTCAAATTTCGAAGGCGCCAACCTCACCGGCACCGACTTCAAGGGCTCGAACCTTGACGGTTCGGCCTTCTACAAGTCAGACATCTCGCGGGTGTCGTTCCGCGGCAGCAGCCTCAACGGAGCCAATTTCGAGAAGGCGACGGGCCTCCGGACCAATTTCGACGGTGCCAAGGCGCAAGGCGCCAATTTCCAGAAGTCCGAGTTCAACCGCTCGAGCTTCATCAAGACCAATCTCGCGGGTGCAAACATGACCAAGGCCGATGTCGGCCGCGGCTCGTTCGAGAGCGCCAATCTCGAGGGGGTACCCTTCGTGCTGGCAAACATCTCCCGGACGACCTTCGCCGGCGCCAATCTGCGCGGCGCCGATTTCCAGAATGCCTTCACCTATAACGCGAATTTCGAGCAGACCGACCTGTCGGGCGCGAAAAATCTGGTGCAGGAGCAGATCGATATCGCCTGCGGTAACGAGACGACCGTATTGCCGCAGGGTTTGAAGAGGCCCGAGCGCTGGGACTGCGACGAGTGATCTCGAAGAAGAGGGCTGGATGCAAAGTACCTGCCCTCATCAGGATTGGAAAACCAGGAAAGGGTGGCTCCCCGGGCCGGACTCGAACCAGCGACCCAGCGGTTAACAGCCGCTTGCTCTACCGACTGAGCTACCGGGGAATGGCGCGGCTCTCTTAGCAAACCCCGAACCCGATTGAAAGGGTGAAAACCTCACCCTATCTCGGAATCCATGCCGCGCATCCGGATCGGCCAGCAGAACGTCCCCTTGCCCGCCAACCGCTTCGCCCGGTTGGCCATCGGGCTGCTGCTCATCATCGGCGGGATCCTGGGATTCCTCCCGGTTCTCGGCTTCTGGATGGTGCCGCTCGGATTGCTGGTCCTGTCCTATGACCTGCCGATGGTTCGCCGCTGGCGCCGGCGGTTCCTGGTCCACCATTCCGAGTGGTTTCGCCGGCGCTATCCGGACCTGGCCGAAAAGCTGGGGCTTGGGCGGCGAAATTCGCCCGAGGCGGAACGAATGGAGCCGCCAGCCGTTTGACCGGCAAGTTTAGCCGCCTAAAGCGAGCGGGAGAGCACGTGCTCCCGCTCTAATTTTTGACCCGGTGCAGACGGTGCACGCCGCATTCTCGCCGTACTTGATGCACAAATCGCCGCCACCCTGCCCGAGGTTCCGTTGCGGCGTTTTCGCAACAGAACGCGGGAAAATGGTCAGTCAGTCGAGTTCGAGGGCGGCGTTATGAGCCTGCACAGTGTATTTCGTGTGCTCATCGTGGAAGACGAAATTCTCCTGGCGATGGAACTTCAAGAGATCATAGAAGAGGCAGGGCATCGGGTGGTCGGCCACGCGCTGGACAGCCGGACGGCCTGCCGGATGGTGGACGAGCTGCAGCCGGATGTGGTCCTGCTGGACGTGAATCTGCGTGACGGGCCGACCGGCACCGAGGTCGCGCAGAGGATCAAGCATCGTTCCAACGTCTCGATCGTGTTCGTCACCGCCAATGCGGGGCGGTTGGCGCCGAGCTATCATGGCGCGCTCGGAGCTGTGGACAAGCCTTTCACCCAGGCGACAATCCTGTCGGTCCTGAGCTATGTCGAAAGGCGGTCAATTAGCGGCGCTGATGCTGGAGCGCCGCCTAAGGGTCTTCGCGTACCTGG
>Ga0075421_100004718_pt1 | contig 16452 bp, 21 predicted proteins | sample SoiMetdeltSBSDD5_FD_75292 | JGI IMG/M metagenome (GOLD analysis project Ga0075421, IMG submission 75292) | Bulk soil microbial communities from a Populus tree surrounding site in Tennessee, USA - Soil MetaG P. deltoides SBSDD5 | ecosystem: Environmental > Terrestrial > Soil > Tree plantation...
CACGATCGCCAGGAGCGCTCCATTCGTCCAGTACACGCTGCGGCGCTCGCGCTTGCCTACAGCGCGCGCCGGGAACCTGTGGTAGATCAGGAACACGAAAGTGGGCACGATGACGAACAGGATCAGAGGATTCCGGAACAGCCGATAGATGATCCTCGTCCAGAGGGGCGCGGCGAGATACTCCTGCACCGTGAGCGTCCAGATGTCCCCGGCGCCCCGCCCGTCCAGATCGCCGGAGCTGGCGTGGTGCAGGGCGTGCTGGTGCCGCCAGTGATGGTACGGCGTGAAGGTCAGAACCCCCGTGATGAATCCGAGAATATGATTCGCGCGCGGCGATCGGAAGAACGAGCCGTGCGTACAATCATGAAAGATGATGAACGTGCGGATCATGAACCCGGCGGTGAGGACGGCGAGCGGCAGCGTCAGCCAGCAGGAGACGTCCTGGGCCCAGAACATGAGGCCGAAGAGGGCCGCATAGGGCAAGAGCGTGTTGATGACCTGCCAGAGGCTCTTGCGAAGCACCGACCCCTGCAGTCCGGCAACCGCTGATTTGAAGGATCCCATCTCTCCCCAGCGCATCACGGCACCAAGTCTAGAGAATCGGCGGCAGACCGAGGTGCCGCGCCGGAGGCTCGCTGTCCATCGACCTGCAGGCGAGGATCCTCAGGTTGCCGGGGCAACGGACGCCCGGGCGGAGCTTCTGCATGATGCTCGTCACATTGCGCCGGATGTCTTCCACCTGATCGGTCGTCAGGGTCCCCTGGATGATCTTGCCCACGTACACATCCTCGCCCATGCGGCAAAAACGCAGGAACGACGAGTCGTCGTCCGAGATGTACTGCCTGTTGGAATCGCTCAGGGATTCCAGGTATCGCTGCAGGAGCGTGTCCGCCTTGAACCCGACGAAGATCGGCTGATCGGGGACAAGCTCCGGCACCTCGCCGTCTCCGAGTCGGGCTTTGACTGGCTGGATCGTCAGCACGGCCTGTGACAAGACGATCTACCCGCCGCTCATGCGGATGTTGCGCGCCCGCGGTCCCTTGACGCTGGGCTCGCGGTCGAACACGATCTCCTGTCCCTCGCTCAAGGAGTCGAACGCCAGCGTCTGGCATTCGCTGCGGTGGAAGAACACTTCATCACCGGCGCTCGACTTGATGAAGCCGAAGCCGCGGTCCGACATCTTCTTGATTGTCCCGAGTTCCATTGAACGACACCCCCTCACACATCGCGATAGGCGCTAAACGACAGAGGGAGCGGACGGTCCGCCCCCGAGGTGTCAGGATAGATTAATTAACTTGATGAGTCAAGTGAATCCAGGGATTATTTGATATAATTTACCGTTGTTGGTAAATTGAGGGCCGGCAGGCCATCCCCTGGACGGAGCGGACCATGGATGTCAGTCGATTGATTCGAGAGCGGCTCGCCGGGCTCGGGCTCGAGCAGAAAGATCTGGCGGCCGCGGCCGGGGTCACGGAATCGTATATCTCCCAGCTGCTCACCAGGAAGAAGCTGCCCCCGGCACCTGACAGGACCGGCATCTACGACAAGCTTGCCGGATTCCTGAAGCTTCCCGCCGGCCAGCTCTCGAAGCTGGCGGAGGTCCAGCGGCGGGATGAGCTCAAGCGGAAGCTGGCCGAACCCCCTGCGCCGCTCCACCGGGAAGTCCGCGAGCTGATCCTTCGCAAGTGCGCACCCGCCAGAAGGCAGGAGATGCGTGCGGTCTTCGAGAAGGAGGCGTTCGGTGCGGTCGAGCGTCTGGTCACGCAGACGCTCCTTGACGTGGTCCAGAGCGTGGTCAAGGAGCAGATCGAAAGCGACACGTGGCTCCGCCGCGTGGCTCGCCTCAGCGGCGGTGGCCGGGGCCATAGACAGATGCGGACGATCGCGCTCGAATTCCTGCACGCGGACGTCTTCAGCATGTCCGCCCGCGATGGCGCGGTCTTCCTGGAGACCGTGATCGCGTCCTGGCACCTCAACCTCGCGAGGCTCGACCTGGTCATCGTGCTCGACCAGGGGCTGGCGAAGGAGCCCCGGAAGACATTCGAGTTCCTGGAACGGGAACAGAGCCAGGATCCCAGGATCGAGCCGGGACTGGAGGCCTTCCTCGGCGACGCTTCACTGAGCAGTGACGCGACCGAGGAGGAGATCGCCTTCTTGAAGCGGCTGAAGCTCAGGGGCAAAAGGCCGAACGCCCTCTTCTATTACCGCGCCCTGCAGAACCTCAGAGATCCCCTGAATTTCGCCCCAGCGCTTCCCGGGCGGCACGCTTCGCCCGGCGGGAGATGAATGGACACCGGGACACCCCCGGGCGTACGCTTTTGACGGAGGGACACCGCATTGTCCGTCCTGACCCCCATCGTCGCACCGGAAGACTTTCCCGCGAGCAGGAAGAGTGTCTACCTCAACACCGCCTCCGTTTGCCTCATGTACAGCGGCGCGGAGCGGGCGGTGGTCGAATGGACGCACGATCTCGCCGAGAACGGAACGATCCATTTCGACGAAGTCGCCGAGGAGCGGGCCTTCGCGACGCTGCACGCATCGGCCGCCCGGCTGTTCAACTGCCGTCCCGAGGACATTGCCGTCGGGTCGAGCGCGACCGAGCTGCTGGCTTCCCTCGCCTGGGCCGTCGCGCCGGCCGCGGGCAGCAACATCGTCAGCACCAGCCTCGAGTTCCCCAGCACCATCTATCCATGGGCGCGCGTCGCTCGCCACACGGGAGCCGAAGTCAGGCTCGGAGACAAGGGCGATGATCCGCCGGCCGACGATCTGATCGGCTTGATCGACCCCGGGACCGCCGTCGTCTGCGTCTCCGACGTGATCTACAGCACCGGCCGGCGACTCGACGTGGCGCGGCTCGCCGAAGCCGCGCACCGGAACGGCGCCCTGCTCGTCATCGACGCCACGCAGTCGGCCGGCGGGATCCCGATCGACGTCGGGGCGCTCGGGGTCGATGCCCTGATCACCGCCTCCTACAAGTGGCTGTGCGGGCCGTTCGGCGTCGCCGTGATGTATCTCGCGCCCCATCTCCACGAACGCCTCGAGCCGGGGCTCGTCGGATTCCGATCCCATGAACGGATGTGGGACCTGCGTGCCGATCGACTGACGCTCCCCCTGAACGCCCACCGCTTCGAGTTCAGCACCATGGCCTACGGGTGCGCGCCGGGGCTCGCCAGCTCGATCGATTACCTGCTGCGGCTGGACGTCGGGCGGATCTTCTCCAGGAACAAGGCGCTCGCCGATCTCCTGATCGAGGGGTTGCGCGAGAGGAACGCCACAATCCTGTCGCCCACGGACGACAAGGCGCGCTCCTCGATCGTCGCCACCCGGTTCGCCGGCAAGGACGTGCGGGTTCTGGCGCAACGTCTCAACGAAGCCGGGATCGTCGTGTCGGCGCGCAGGGACGTCCTGAGATTCTCCCCGCACCTATACAACAACGCGGATCACATCCGGCAGGCGCTCGCGGCGATCGATCACTGCCTGGCCTGACGGCGTTACGCCGACAGCCCGGGATCACCCTCCACGATCCGCTGCTCGAGCCGCGGGCGCCCGCCCCTGGTCCAGAGCGGCGCCCGATGGACGACCCGATACCTCAGCGGGCCGCCGTCGGCCCCCTCGGCACGCTCGAGCGGCCGCGGAATGCACACGAACTCGCTCTCGATGGCATCGCTCGCGACCCGGACCGTGGCGTAGCCGTGGCCGCCCATGTCGACGAAGGAAAGGTGCGGCGCGAGATCGGGATTCGAGAGCTTCCGCGCCTTCTCCACGTCGCCGGTCTTTCCGTATTCGAGGCACGTGCGCACGCCGTGTCGCAACAGCAAGTTGATGGCTGCCTGCGGACCGGCCCCGCCCGGCCGGTCGGCCAGAAACAACGGGCGCAGCGGATGATCCTTGGGAAAGCGATGCTCGAACGCCTCAACCAGGCCCGGCGCGGAGATCGAGCCGGTGATGAAGGCGACGCCCACCGGCTCGAATTGCGCGGGCGGCAGGGCCTTCGCGGCCAATCCGGCCCAGAAGCTGTGACGATCGCCGGCCACGGTCGCGAAACCCGTGATCCCCGCGTCCCGGACGAGGTCATAGATCTCCGCGCGCTCCGCGTACGCGCCGCTGTGATCGCCCCCGCCGAACCCGGCGTAGCCGGCCCCGGGCCAGGGTTTCGTGATCCCGTCCGGGAGGTTCTGCGGATCGGCGCGCCAGTCGAGGGTGCCAAGCGAGTTGGCCCAGATCTTCCAGGTCGCCTTCGAGGTGCGCAGGCGATCCAGGAACCAGGCCTTCTGCTCGGCGCCGAGAATCGTCTGCGGCGGCTCGTCCTTGCGGAAGTTCGGCACCTCGGCCGCCCCGAAGCGAATCGCCGCCGGGGGGTGGCCGCCCGCGTAGTCGCGTCCCGCGTCGAGGATCTCCTGGGCCTCCTGCGGAAAGAAGTTCGGGAAGTCCTCGCTCGACAGGTTCTCGGCCTCGGGACGGCTGGTCGGCTCCTCGGATCGGTAGCTGTGCTGATCGGTGATGATGAGGTCCACGTTCCGGCCCCAGCGCAGGGCACGATAGCCGGTGAGGCTGGCGATCGCGGCGAGATTGTTGGCCTCCTGCCCGAGGCCATGCGCGTCGAAGCGGGTGATCGGCGCGTCGACGACGCGGGGCGGATCGAAGCGCTCGAGCGTCTTCCCCGTCGACTTCCTGATGCGGGCCGGCTGGTATTCGAACCACGCCTGGTTCGCCGCGACCTTGCGCGTCTGTGCCGGCCGCGTCTCACCCCCGAGCTTCAGCATCGACTGCCACCCGAGCCAGGAGAACTCGTGGTTGTCCCACATCGCGACGAACGGCCAGCGGGCGCGCGCGTCCTGCAGATCGGGATCGTGCAGATAGGCCCGGTACACGGCGCGGTAGTCGTCGACGGTCGTCGGGACGTGGAAGTCGGCGACCTTCTCCCCGTTCGCGTAGCGCACGATGTCGCGCAGACGACGATCGTACATGCCCTGCGGCCGGTCCTCCGGATACCAGACGATCTCGTAGATGAAGTCCCCCAGGTGGAGCACGAAGAAGAGGCGCTCCGCCTCCGGCAAACGCTGGTCCTCGGACATCATCCGCCGGTACGCGTTCTGCGCGCCCTGATTGACGTTCTGGCAGCTCACGAAGGCGAAGCGCACCGGGCGCGGGTCGTCGGCGCGGGGGGCGGTGATCGTGCGTCCGATCCGGCTCCCCGCCCCTGCGTCGTCCGTGAAGCGATACCAGTATTCGCGCGCCGGCTTCAATCCGCCGGCGAGCACGCGGCAGGTCCAGTCCGACGCCGCGCCGACCCGGGCGCGCGCCGTCGCGACGATGCGCCGGAAGGCCGCGTCCTCGGACACCTCGAGCGTCAGGCGGGCTTCCGCCGAGCCATCGCTCCGGGGATAGCGCGTCCAGAGCAGCACGCTGTCGGATTGAGGGTCCCCCGATGCGACCCCTTCGGGAAAGAGGTCGCGCCGCTCCCGCCACGGGATGCGCGATGGCCTCGCGTGAGCGCCGCCCCAGGCCAGCGAGGCCCCGAGCGCCGCGGCGGTTCGAAGGAAATCCCGCCGGCTGATTGCCGTGATGGCCCTACCTTCGGATCCCATGCCTTATCCCTCCCATGAACCCCGGCAGAAGGAGGGAGGTCCCGTCTCAAGGCACGCCTAGTTGCAGGGAGTGGCCTCGCAGCCCGAGCCGCCGATCCTGTTGCACGAATATCCGAGGCCCGAGACGCACTGGACGTTCCGGTTGCAGCGCTTGTCCGGGCAGCCCTTCGCGAATACCGGCGAGGCCGCGAGATTGGACAGGGCCGATGCGTAGGGGGTCTGGGTCGAGACTGGAGAACCGAGCAGCGTCAGCAGGGCGGCCGCGACGGCCACGAGCAGAAGGACCCGCACGGGGAATCGAAACGATCTCATCGTTCATCCTCCTCTGCGAATGGAATGGAATCCGCCAGGAGTAGAGCCCATCGGCGTCCACGGTGTCAATGGCCCGCTGGCGCGGATCAGGGGCGGCCGACAGCCCTTCGCGTCCCGATCGGCGGCTACCTGGCGAGATGGAAGAGCAGCGAGGAGACCCAGCCCTTCGCTCCGAGCTCGTCGGTGACCTCCCACAGGACGTCGCGCTTCTCGCCGGTCGGGTACAGCATCGTCCCGGCGTCGAGCGATTTGATCACCTGGCCGTTGGTGTCCGGCGTGGCGTACATGCGGCCCGGCCGGGTCATGGTCACCGCCTGCGCCGCGTTGAAGGCGGAGGCGTCGGCCTCCCCTCTCGTGAGGCCGGCTCCCGGTTCATGTTGACACCCTCCTGCCCTATGATGAGCATGCGGCAGCCGACCGAATCGGCGGATGCGGCCGGGCCGGGCCGCCCGGACCCGGCGAGAGGGGAAGAATGCAGGTCCACCTTGAAACCCCGCGCGCGATGCGCCACCCGCCGGAGCTGGACCCGTTCCGTCCGCAGGAGATGCAGGAGGAGCGGGCCTCGTGAGCAAGGAGCGCTGGTTCGCCGACTCGGTCCTTCTCGCCTCCGCGGCCGCGAGTGTGGGGGCGGGCGTCCTCGCCCTCGGGACGGCCCGAAGCTTCCACGTCGGGATGGCGCGGCAGGTGCTGCTCGTGGGGGGGGCGTTCTGCCTGGCGGCGGCGTTCCTGGCGTGCCTGCGGCTGCCGCTCTCCCGCCGTACGGCCCTCGCCATGACGGTCCTTTCTCTCGTTGCGGCCGCCTACATGGCGGAGGCCTGGGTGAGGCAGCTCCCCGCGATCCGGAAGAGGATGGCCGCGCGGCGATTCGGGCTGCCCTACGACGGGCGCAGCCAGTTCGAGGTCGTGCGGGATCTCCGGAAGCAGGGGGACGACGCCTATCCGGCCACCTTTCCCGCCTGGCAGGGACTGCCGGCCCAGGGGACGGATCTGCTGCCCCTGGGTGGGATCTCGAGCGTCACGACCGTCCTGTGCAACGAGATGGGGCAGTACGTCGTGTACCGGAGCGACGAGCACGGATTCCACAATCCGGAAGGGATATGGTCGTCGAGCCGGTTCGACCTGGCCGCGCTCGGCGACTCCTTCACCGAGGGGGCCTGCGTCCCGACGGAGCAGAACTACGTCGAGCTGATTCGCCGCGAGTATCCCGCGACCCTCAATCTCGGCATGGTCGGGAACGGGCCGCTCCTGATGCTCGCCGGATTGAAGGAATTCCTCACGCAGACCAGGCCGGGAATCGTCCTCTGGTTCCACATGGAGGGGAACGACATCACCTTCGACTTGAATCGCGAGAAGCGCTTCCCCCGCCTCATCAGCTATCTGCAGCCGGGACACCGGCAGGGCCTGCTCGACCTGCAGGCCGAGAGCGATGCCCTGCTGCGCGAGGCGTCGGACCAGGAGTACGCCAAGGTCGAGGCGGGCACGATGTTCATGTCGGGTCCGGGACGGTTCTGGCGGCTCTGGTCCCTGCGGCAGGCCCTGGGGCTCCAGGTCGGAGAGACCCTGGTGGATGCCTCCCAGGTCGATTTCCCCCTGTTCACGCAGGTCCTCGATGAGGCCCGGAGGGCGACTCTCGGATGGGGAGGAAGGCTGTATTTCGTCTATCTCCCCGCGGAGGCGCGGTTTCACGAAGAGAAGCACCGGCGCGCGTACGATCCGATCCGCAGCCGGGTCCTTTCGATCCTCGGGGATCTGAAGATCCCCGTCATCGATCTTCTCCCGCCGATGTCGCAGCAGCCGGAGATCGGGGAGATGTACGCCTATCCGGGCATGCACTACAGCCCGGCCGGAAACCGGCTCGTGGCCCAGACCGTTCTCTCGGTGATCCATCCCTCGACGAACCGCTGAATGGCTTCGAAGCGCATCTGGGTCGTGGACGGCCACAACCTGATCTTCGCCATCCCGACGTTGCGGAGCCTGCAGAAAGGCGGCCGCGGCGAGGAGGCGCGCGACGGCCTGGCCGGCGCGCTGGAACGGTTCGCGCTCGAGCGCCAGGAGCAGGTCCTCATCGTCTTCGACAGCCACGACCCGTCACCGGGCCCCGCCGCGATCCGGAAGCCGCTCCTCGAGATCGTGTTCGCGCGGGGCGGCGCGGGGGCCGCGGACACCCGGATCCTGCAGGAGGCGAATCGGCTCCTGGAGCGGGGACACCCCGTCACGGTCGTGACCGACGACGTCCGCACCCTGGCCGGCAGGCTCCCCCGCGGGGTGCATCACCTGGTCGTCGCGGAGTTCTGGCTGAAGCACATCGAGAACGAGGCCGGCGAGGGGGAGAAGCAAGTCGAGGGGGACTACTCGGACGTGGAACGGGAGATGGTCCGGGCCGCCCTGGCCGAGCCGCCGCCGGAGCCCCCTCGCCTGGCCCGCCCTCCCAGGGGAGGCGGGCCGGAGGACGCCCGCGCCAGGGCCGCCGAAGCGATGTCTTCGCACCTCCAACGGAAGAGGGAAAAGGGACGGCTGCGCCAGGAGCGCCGGCTGAAGCGGCGCCCAGGACCTTAGGGACATGGGGTCCGCGCCCTTGAATCGGCCCGAGGCGAGCCTCATATTGAACCTCCGGAAATGGGGAATGCCCCCAAGGAGGGACATGCGATGTTGAAGCAGGCAGCCCGATTCGGAATCCCGCTCCTCATCCTCCTGGTCATGGCCACCCCCGCGCTGGCCAGGAAGAAGAAGGGCCCCGTCGAGTACGGATCGTGGAAGGTCCGGATCACGCCGGACTCCGAGGCCGCGAAACGGGGAGAGAAGGCCACCGAGGACACCCTGGTGCTGCAGCAGGGAGTGTTCCGGTCGGACGGCTGGGCCCTGTACGGCTTCGCCCCCGTCGGCTACACCATCAAGGACAATGCGTTCGTCGCCGACGTCGAGAGCGGCAAGAGCGGCCACCTGCGCTGGTCCGGGATGATCCACGGCGACGCGATCGCCGGGCGGCTGGACTGGACCATGAAGGACGGCACCCTGCTGACCTACACGTATTCGGGAAAGCGGGCCGGATCCGAAACCGCCAAGAAACACTAGGAGCCTGCCCGACTATTGGGACAGGCTCCTGGCCGCAGACCCGGCCCGGCATACGGCTACTTGGAGTCGCCGGCCTGCGCGTTCCGTCGTTCCATGACCGCCCGGCCGACCAGGTAGGCGCCGACGAGCATCGGAACGACCGGCCACCACTCGTCCACCCAGTCGAGAGAGATCCCGAAGCGGGTGTGCAGGAGAATGACGAACCCGACGATGACGAGAGTGGCGCCGCCGACGATGGAGCCCCGGATTCCCGGTGACTTGAAGTCCTCCGGCAGCTCGATGGAAGGGTTCCCGGCGAGCGCGTCGTTGTAGAGGGACGCCCGGCGCGCCGCGTCGATGATGTTGTAGAGCCAGAAGAACGCCATGAACAGCGCCAGGAGCGGAACGAGCTTCTCGACGGCCCCCGACGAGATGATCGTGATCAGCGTGGCGACCACCCCCGCGTGCACGAACCCCCGCTGGTAGTAGCCGACGTACACCTGCCCCAGCCCCGGCATGGCCGAGAGAATCGCGGCGAAGGCGGGCGACTTGCTGCGCGAGTCCCGCATCCGGAACGGCGCCGCCACCAGAGGGGGAGCCTGGGGGTATCCGGGGGCCTGCCCTGTCTCGGGCTGTCGCGTGTAGGGCGTCGAGGAGTCCTGCATGGCGTTCATCGTCATTCTCCTTGTCCTTCCTGGGTTTTCTCGGTCGCGTTCGTGCCGTCCGTCGTCGTCTTCTGAGACGCAATCCGCTTCCACATGGTTCCAAGTTCCCGCTTGAGCGGGTCCCACGTTTTCGAGCCGATCCGCCGGATCTCGGCCGCCACGCCTCGCGTCCTCCCCGCCACACCTGTCCTGGTCTCTTCCCAGCGCTCGGCCACCGCCATTCTGATCGCCGGCACCTTCTCCCCGGCGGCCACCGCCGGCACCGCCTCCTGTGCCGTCCGGACCAGATCGAGCGCCTTGCCGGGCACGCCCGCGAACGGCGCGTTGGGGGTGCCGAACAGGATGAGCAGGGCGATCGCTCCCACGTACGCCCCCTCCCAGGCGATCCTCGGGCGCCGGCCCAGCCGCCGGCAGGCCTCGAGGAAACCGGCCGCGAGCCGATCCGCGAAGGTCTCCCGTCGCGAGGTCCGCTCGAGGACAGAGGGGAGGAACCCGGCCTCCGGCTCGATCTCGGCGAGGGGCGGGAGATCGATCGCCAGCCGCGCGAGGGCCGACGCCAGCCCGCGGCACGCGCGGCACCCCTCGAGGTGCATCAGGACCAGATCGTCGTCCACCGGCGCCAGGAGCCGGTCGGCGTGATCGCACAGACGCCCCCGGGCGCTGGCGCATGCCGGCCCGCTGGTGCGGGCCAGGATCGCCCCCAGGAGATCCGCCGGGGCCTCGGCCGGCGTCCCCTCCCCCCTGGACAGGTCGCTCAGCTCCCGGCAGTCGCGGCAGGAGAGCAGGTGCTCCTCGGCCTCGCGGCGGTCGGAGGCGTTCATCCGCCCCTCCAGCAGGTCGTCGAGGCGTTCGAGGAAGGCCCGGCAGCGGGCGTCGGTCACGCGTCACGCTCCATAGGAAGGATCGAGCCGCCGCACGCGGGCGGCGAGGTCGAGCCGCGCCCGGTTGCAGCGCGACTTGACCGTCCCGGTCGGAATGTCCAGGAGGGCCGCGATCTCTTCGACCTTAAGCCCCTGGATCTCCTTGAGCATGAGGATTTCCCGGTCGGACTCGCTCATCTTGTCCATGGCCCGGTACAGGAGGTCCCGCGCCGACCGGGCGACGGACGCCTCCTCCGGCGAGGGGGATGCCGACGGCAGCTGGACCGTCTCCTCGATGACCACGTCCGCCGCGGGAGGGCGCGCCTTCCGCCGCCTCAGGGCATCGATGCAGGCGTTGCGCGACAGGCGCAGCATCCACGGAAGGAACGCCTCCTCCCCGTGAAACGTGTCCAGCCGCTCGTAGATGCGGACGAAGATCTCCTGCGCCACGTCCCGCGCCTCCTCGGCATTGCGCATGTAATGGCAGGCGATGGCGTACGCCCGCCCCTGGAAACGGCGCACGAGCGCCTCCCAGGCGAGCTCGTCCCCCTGCCGGCACCGTTCGAGAAGCGTCGCGACTTCCAGCAAACCCTTCTCCCGCTTGGCCCTGAGCGCCCCCGGGGCCCCTGCCGCTTCCCTTGCCGCGGCGCTCGTCCCATAAGACGGACCGGGGCGGCCCGGGGTTCGGGATATTTTCCACAGCCTGTCGAATTGTCCCACACCCCCGGACTCGGGGTATCATGTCGGCTCAACCCAAGCAGGAGGTGGACCGTGGCGCTACGCATCGGAGACGAGGCCCCCAACTTTACCGCTCAGACGACCCAGGGACCCATCAAGTTCCACGAATGGATCGGGGACGGCTGGGCCATCCTGTTCTCTCATCCGAAGGACTTCACGCCGGTGTGCACGACCGAGCTCGGCTACCTGGCGGGACTGCAGCCGCAGTTCGAGCAGCGCAACTGCAAGATCATGGGGTTGAGCATCGATTCCGTCGACGACCACGGACGATGGGCCAAGGACATCGAGGAGACCCAGGGACACGCCGTCAGGTACCCGGTGATCGGCGACTCGGACCTGAACGTGGCCAAGCTCTACGACATGATCCATCCGGGCGCCGGCGGAGACGCCAAGGGACGGACCGCCCAGGACAACGCGACCATCCGCTCCGTGTTCGTCATCGGCCCGGACAAGAAGGTCAAGGCGATGCTGACCTATCCGATGAGCACCGGCCGCAACTTCGACGAGGTGCTGCGCCTTCTCGACTCGATCCAGCTGACCGCGAAGCACAAGGTGGCCACCCCGGTGAACTGGAAGCAGGGGCAGGACGTGATCATCGTCCCGGCCGTGAGCGACGACGAGGCCCGGCAGCGCTTCCCCGGCGGCTGGAAGTCGCCGAAGCCTTACCTGAGGATCGTTCCGCAGCCGAAGTAGCCGCCTGCGTGTGGCGTCTCGCGGCCCTTCTTGCCATCGCGGTCCTTCCCTGGGGCGTGTGTGCCGCGGGAGATTCCGCCGCGCCGGCCCGGGAGGCGCGGGGGGACTTCGTCGATCGGGACGGACGGCCTCACGATCTCGCGGAATTCTCCGGCTCCCTCGTCGTCGTCAACTTCTGGGCCACCTGGTGCCTTCCCTGCCGGCACGAGATGCCGCTGTTCGTCGACCTGGCGAGACGCCGCGCCGCGGACGGCGTCGTGGTCCTCGGGGCCTCCGCGGACGGCCTGGCCGACGCGAAGGAAGTCGACCGGTTCGCCGCCGATCTCGGCATCGGATTCCCGATCTGGATGGAAGCGAACATCGAGGACATGGCGCGCCTCGGGCTGGGGAGCGCCCTCCCCGCGACCGCCGTCCTGGACCGTGACGGACGCGTCGTCCTGCGGGTGAACGGCGTCGTCGACGGGCCGGGGCTCGATGCCTGGATCGACTGGCTGCTCGGCGACCGCGCCTCCCCTGCCCCACCCGTGCCGATCGACACGGGGGCCGGGATGGAGCAACCCGATCACCATGGGCACGCCCACGACGAGCACGGGCACGACGAGCACGGCCATGCTCACGGGCCCGGCGTGGGCCTCGACGGCCCGTCGCTCGTCCCCAGCTGACCCCTCTGACCCGGCGAGGGCCGGGCGGTCCGGGGGACCGCCGAAGAGACGAAGACCCGCTGGATCTTCAGCGCGCGCTACATTCACATCGACGTCCCGCGGGCGAGCCGGCGCCTGACGCTGACCTACCGGTTCCACCCCCGCTTCACGGCGGGTGTCGAGTACAACCCGCGCGCCGACGAGGTGGCGCCGCTGGTGAACTGGCTGGCGATCCCCGAATCGGCGAAGGGGCCGGCGTTGATGTTCGGCGCGAGCACCGACCGGCTCGGGACCCCATCCGGCCGCGCCTACTACGCCACCGTGAGCAAAAATCTGCAAGCCTGGCTCCGCGTGCCGATCGCGCCTTACGTCGGTGCCGCCTACGGCACCTACGACGATCGCCTGCGCGCCATCGGGGGGGTGAACGTCTCGATGACCGAGCGGTTCTCCGCCATGGTGACCTACAACGGCGAGGACATCCATTCGATCGTCAGCCTGACGCAGGGCCTCCAGACCTTTTCCCTCCTGTACCTGAACGGCGGGGACCTCGGCGCCGCCTGGAACGTGACCTTCTAGCAAGCGAACCGACCTCAGGTCTTTTCACCCCGCACGTTCAGGTGTTCACCTGATCGCATCCCGGGGCGCGATCGTCTATTGAAGGAGGCAAAAGGAGGACACCATGACCCGATTGCCTGGCCGTGAGAACCCGTCCTTCCTGATCGACCAGATCGTCGCCCGCAGGCTGCCCGAGTACCTGGAGAGCATCCGCGCGCGCTCGACCTTCGGGTGCAGGGAGGCGTATGATGCGCCACAATCGACCCGAGGTTCGGGACAAGGAGGCTCGCATGACGATTCGTGGAAGGATCCTCGCGAACGCAGCCTGCGCGTCGGCACTCGCATTGTTCCTCGTTCTGGCGCTGGGAGCGCAGGCGTCCGGCGTGACCGGCTCGACCGTCCAGGCGGCTCCCCCGCCGGCGACGGGATCGCAGGTCTCAGGCCCCATCACGTGTGACGCAGGTTCCCTGATCGCGGACGCTCTCGTCTCCGTCGAGCCGGGGGCCCTGCTGTCCACCTTGGACGGGGCCGATCGCGGCGGCCGGACGTGCCGCTGCAGCTGCGGATTCCCTTGCAAGACGGACGCCGATTGCGGCGGCGGTATCGGGTCCTGTCGCGGCGGTATCAGCTGCTGCTGACAGGGACCTGATGGATCGGACCCCGTCGCGCACCGGGGCGTGCATCGTCGGCGGCGGTCCGGCCGGCCTTCTTCTGGGCCTGCTCCTCGCCAGGCGCGGGGCCGAGGTCATCGTCCTCGAAGGGCACGAGAACTTCGACCGGGAGTTCCGAGGCGAAGTCCTGCAGCCGAGCACGGCGAGGCTTCTCGACCAGCTCGGGCTTCTCCCGTACATCCTGGAGCAGGAGCACCTGCGGCTCACCGAGGGGCGGCTCCTCGTCCACGGCAAGCCGGCCGCCGGTTTCCACTTCAAGAGGGTCGCCCCGGACTATCCCTACGCCATCTGGATGCCGCAGCCGGTCTTCCTTGACGCCCTCGCGAGGAAGGCGCGCCCCTTCGCCGGCTTCCAGTGCTGGATGGGGGCGCACGTCAGCGAACTCGTCGAGGAAGGGGGCGCGGTCGTCGGGGTGCGGGGCACCCGCCATGGCCAGGAGCCGTTCGAGATCCGCGCCGACGTTGTGGTCGGCGCGGACGGGCGACACTCGGTCCTCAGGCGGGTGGGCGGGTTCGCAACCGAGTACGAGCATCACGACTTCGACGTGATCTGGTTCGTCGTCGAGCCCCCGCCCGACTGGTCGAAGACGATCTACTTCTCGCTCGGCGGGACGCCGCTTCTCCTGCTTCCGAAGTATCCCAACCTGGTGCAGGCCGGGCTCATCCTCCACCCGGACGAGTGGCGGCACTGGCGCCAGGAGGGGGTCAAGGCCGTGGCCGAACGCATCGGCCGCCTGAGCCCGCTGTTCAAGGAGTTCGCCTCCTCGCTTCACGACTTCACGCCGTTCTTCCCGTTGCCGGGGGTGATTCTCCTGGTCCGCGAGTGGGCGCGGGACGGACTGCTGCTCATCGGCGACGCGGCCCACACGATGAGCCCCGCCGGGGCGATCGGGGTCAACGTGGCGCTGTCCACGGCCGCAATCGCCGCGCAGGAGATCTATCCCCGGCTCGGCCGCGGTCCCATTCCGAAGAGCGCGCTCGCCCGGGTCCAGGAGCTGCGGATCGGAGACGTGAGGACCCTGCACCGGCTGCAGCGCACCGCCGGCCGAGCGCTCCTGGGCTCGGGAAGCAGGAACCCGGTCCTGCGCTTCCTGATCCAGCACGCCTTCCCCATCGTCGCCCGCTCAGGGTTGTTCCCGATCGTGCAGCGGCGCCTGTTCTTCGGCGCCCCGCTGCCGCCGCTCGACCCCGCGTTCCGCTTCGAGGCCTGAGCCTCGGATCAGCGGAAGACCTCCTTGAACACCTCGAGCATCTTCTCCCACGACTTCTGATCGGCGTCATGGTTGTAGGCCAGGGCGGCCATTCCGGCGGCGGCGGCGTGCGGGTTGGTGAAGCTGTGCTTCGCGCCCGGGTAGCTGACCACCTCGAACTTCGCGCCGGCGGCCATCATCTCGCTCTTGAAGGCCTCCACCTGGGCCGCCGGGATCATCGGGTCGTCCTCGCCCGTCTGCACCAGGATCCGCGCCCTGACCTTCCCCGGCTCCGCAGGAGTCTGTGTGGCGAGCAGCCCGTGGAAGCTCGCGACGGCGGCGAGATCCGCGCCCGCCCGCGCCTGGCCCAGGACCACGGCGCCCCCGAAGCAGTAGCCGATGGCGGCGATCTTCGCCGGGTCGACGCGGGAGTTCTTCCTGAGCTGATCCAGGGCCGCGTTGAAGCGCGCCGTCAGGACCGCGGGGTCCTTGGTCGCCTCGGTCATGAACGCCTCCGCGTCCTTCGGATGGGTCGCCACCTTCCCCTTGCCGTACAGGTCGAGCGCGAACCCGACGTAGCCCGCCTCCGCCAGTCGCTTCGCCTGGTTGCGGGCGTGCTCGTTGTGCCCCCACCATTCGTGCACGACCAGCACGCCGGGGCGCTTTCCCTTCACGGCATCGTCCCAGGCGAAGAACCCCTTGAGCCTCGTCTCCCCCTGCCGGTACTCGACCTCCCGGGTCTTGATCGCGGCCGAGGCCGCCGATCCCAGGGCCAGCGATACGACCGCCACTGCCAACGCCCGTCCGGTGCGCATGTGCAATCCTCCCTGAAAATGCCCTACAAGCGTGGAGGTGGACATGGAGTTCCCTCCAGCGGAATCCCCTTCTCAAGCAGGTCGGGGGGCCTCCTGCCGCAACATCCCTCTCGTGGGGCAATCTATGTAATTGATGGACAACATGTTAGCTGGGCCGTCCAGAACACCACCTCCACGGAAGTAGGGCATTTTCATCAAGCCCGCGAGTAAAATCAACCGCGCAGGAAGTCCAGTCGTTCCGGCGCCCCTCTCGACAGGAGATCCGTCATGGAAACCTACTACCATCCGAAAGACCTCGCCCACTTCGCCGACATGGGGAAAGGGAACCCGGCCCTGTGGGAGAAGTTCATGGCTTATTACGGCGCCGTCTTCGCCGCCGGGGCGCTGAGCGAGCGGGAGAAGTCGCTCATCGCTCTCGCCGTGGCGCACGCCGTCCAGTGCCCCTACTGCATCGACGCCTACACCCAGGCCAGCCTCGAGAAGGGATCGAACCTCGAGGAGATGACCGAGGCGGTGCACGTCGCCTGCGCCATACGGGGCGGCGCCTCGCTCGTGCACGGCGTCCAGATGCGCAACGTGGCCACGAAGATCTCGATGTAGGATGCCGGCATGCCGGTTTTGAGCCGAAGCCTCAAGGCCCGCGGCGAGGCCCTCTCCTCGGCGGCCGAGCAGGT
>Ga0075421_100004719_pt1 | contig 16451 bp, 13 predicted proteins | sample SoiMetdeltSBSDD5_FD_75292 | JGI IMG/M metagenome (GOLD analysis project Ga0075421, IMG submission 75292) | Bulk soil microbial communities from a Populus tree surrounding site in Tennessee, USA - Soil MetaG P. deltoides SBSDD5 | ecosystem: Environmental > Terrestrial > Soil > Tree plantation...
AAAGTGCTTGGATCGCTTGTGCCCGCACTGCTGCTGACGCTGGCCTGCTTCGGCCTCTACGTGGGGGGCGTCGCGCTCTTCGCACAGCCGGGCGTATTTCGCGCGCTTTTCACGCCGCGCTCGCTCGGCATCGTCTTCCTGCTGGGACCGCTGGCGGCGCTTGCCGCCCTGCAGCTGGCCGTCTGCGTGTCGTCGCGGGTCAACGATGCGAGGAGCGCCCAGCAGATCGGCGCCCTCATCATCCTGCCGATTGCCGCCCTGCTCGTGATGCAGCTGACGGGCAGCTTCCAGCTGACCGCGCCCGTGATCGCGCTGGTCGCCCTGGCGCTGGGCGGCGTGAACACCGTCCTGATGCTGGTTGGCATTGCACTTTTCGACCGCGAATCGATCCTCACCCGCTGGAAATGAGGCTCGCCCGCCTCGATTGGTGTCAGAATAACCACACGTTCTAGTCCCCACGCCCACGGCCCAGTCTTTGCTGCATCCGTCGAAGGAGATCACATGGTTCGAACTATCTTGCTCGGGGTGGTCGTCGTCCTGTCGGGTGCTGCTGGCCAGTCGGCCACACCGGCTCCGCCGCCGGATCTGGTGGGAAGCTACCGATGCTCGGGTATGAATCCGGACGGCAGTCAGTACGAGGCCGTCGTCGAAATTACGAAGATGGACGGCACCTTTCGGGTCGAGTGGATCATGGAGGGCGGCTCGGTGCTGGGCGTAGGGATCTTCAGCAACGGCGTGTTCGCCGCCAGCTACTTCGGCGGCGCGCCGGCCATCGTCGTCTACAAGGTCGACGGCGACCGGCTGGTCGGCGAGTGGACGATGGGCGGCATCGAAGGGGCGGTCTACACGGAGACGCTCACGAAAATGCCGTCGACCGGAGAACGGAAGCCGCCTCCCGCGCCGCGCCGGCGGCTGCCGGATCGCGAAACCGGGCCGGTCCGCGGCATCGCCCTATAGGATGCATATTCGCTCGGTCGCCGTTCTGGGCGCCGGCACCATGGGCGCCCAGATCGCGGCGCATTTTGCCAACGCCGGCGTTCCGGCGCTGCTGCTCGATGTTACGGCCGACGCGGCGAAACAGGGGCTTGAACGCGCGCGTAAGCTGAAGCCCGATCCGTTCTTCACACCCGACACCTGGAAGCTGATCACCACCGGCGGTTTCGACGAAGCGCTCACCCAGATCAAGGAGAGCGACTGGATCGTCGAGGCGATCATCGAGCGGCTTGATGCGAAGCAGGCGCTGCTCGACAGGGTGGACGCGGCGCGGCGGCCGGGTTCGATCGTCACGTCCAACACGTCGGGCATCCCGATTGCGGCGCTGGCCGAAGGCAGAAGCGACGATTTCCGCCAGCACTGGCTCGGCACGCATTTCTTCAATCCTCCGCGCTACCTCCGGCTGCTCGAAGTGATTCCGACCCCGGAAACGCGGCCCGAGGTTGTCGCAGCGGTCTCCCACTTCGCCGATCACCGCCTGGGCAAAGGGGTGGTCATCGCGAAGGATTCGCCGAACTTCATCGGCAACCATATCGGCCTCTACGCGATGATGCGGATCCTCGCGAAGGTGGCGGCTGGCGAGTACACGATTGATGAAGTAGACGCGATCACGGGACCGCCGCTCGGCCGGCCCAAGAGCGCCACGTTCCGCACTCTCGATCTGGCCGGCCTCGACATCCTCGGCCACGTCGTCAACAACCTTCGCGAGCGCGTCGGCGCCGCGCAGGCCGACGTGTGGACGCTGCCGCCGTTCTTCGTCTCCATGCTCGAACGCGGCATGACGGGCGAGAAGGCGGGCCGGGGATTCTACAAGCGGGTCAAGCAGCCGAGCGGGGAATCGGAGATTCTGACGCTGGATCCGGCGACGCTGGAGTACGGGCCGAAGCGGCCGCCGCGGATTCCATCGCTCGAGGCGACGGCATCGATGACCGACGTCCGCGAGCGGGTATCTGCGCTGTTCGGCTCCGAGGACAAAGCCGGTTCGCTCCTTCGCGACACGCTTGCGCCGACGCTGGCCTACACGGCGAACGTCACGCCATCCATCGCCCACTCGGCCGACGATGTTGACCGCGTGATGCGGTGGGGATTCGGTTGGGAGCTCGGTCCGTTCGAATTGATCGACGCGATCGGTGCCGGCAGAGTCGTCGAGGCCGCACGCAAAGTCGATCCTCATCTCGAGACAGGTCTGCTCGAGCGAGCGCCGCGGTCCGGCGACGTGCCGCCCCAGGGGCCGGACCTCCAGATTCTGCGCACGGCAAAAGAACGTTCCGGCATCCTCAAGAAGAATGCCGGCGCCAGCCTCGTCGATCTCGGCGACGGCGTGCTGTGCGTCGAGTTCCACTCGAAGATGAACGCCATCGGTGGCGACACCATCCAGATGCTGCAGGCCGGCCTCCGCGAGGCATCCCGCAACTTCGCGGCGCTCGTCGTCGGCAACGACGCGCCGAACTTTTCGGCGGGCGCCAACCTGATGCTGGTCCTGCTCGAAGCGCAGGAAGAGAACTGGGACGAGATCGAGGCGATGATCCGCGCGTTCCAGCAGACGATGATCGCGCTGCGCTACGCGGACGTGCCGGTCGTCGTGGCGCCGGCGGGTCTGGCGCTCGGCGGCGGCTGCGAGATCGTTCTGCACGGCGATCGTGTGCAGGCGGCGGCGGAGTCGTACATCGGCCTGGTCGAAGTTGGCGTCGGGTTGATTCCCGCCGCGGGAGGGACCAAGGAGATGACGGCGCGGGCCGCCGAGGAGATGGCGCCCGGCGCGTCCGACTTCCTGCCGACCGTGCAGCGGGCTTTCGAGACTGTCGCATTCGCCAGGGTGTCGTCCAGCGCACCGGACGCCGAACGGCTGGGCTATCTGCGTCCGGTCGACGCCTTTACGATGAATCGTGAGCGATTGCTCTCGGACGCGAAGGCACGAGCCCTGCAGCGGGTGGCTGAGGGCTACCATCCGCCGCCTCCCCGCTCCGCGATTCGCGTCGGCGGCGACGCGGTTCTGGCGCCTCTGAAACTCGGGATCCATCTCGCCTGGCGGGCGGGACGGATCAGCGATTACGACGCCCTGATCGGACGCAAGCTGGCGAGGGTGATGGCAGGTGGCGAGTTGCCGCATCCGGCGACGGTCAGCGAGCAGGAGCTGCTCGATTTGGAGCGCGAGGCGTTTCTCAGCCTGCTCGGTGAGCGAAAGACGCTCGAGCGGATTCAGCATACGTTGAAGACAGGGAAGCCACTCAGAAACTAGTTGATGGTTGGTAGTTGGTGGTTAGTAGTCTGTAGTTGGTAGTTGGTCGCAATGAAAATCATCGACCGCGGGGGCGGCACACCGATCGTCGTCATCCCGGGCATCCAGGGGCGCTGGGAATGGATGACGCCGGCGATCGACGCGCTGGCGCAGCGCTGCCGCGTGGTCACGTTTTCGCTCGCCGACGAGCCGTCATGCGGCGGACGGTTCGACGAGGCGCACGGGTTCGACTGCTACGTGGAGCAGGTATGTGACGCGCTTGATACGGCGGGCATTCGTGAAGCGGCGATCTGCGGCGTTTCGTATGGTGGTCTCATTGCAGCTGCATTTGCCGCCCGCCATCCCACTCGAACCTCGTCTCTCCTGCTTGTGTCGGCGCTGCCCGCCGGCTGGCGACCGAACGCCCGCGTGAGGTTCTACCTGCGCGCACCCAGGCTGCTGACGCCGGTCTTCATGCTGGCGTCGCTCAGGATGTACCGGGAGATCGCGGCCGCCAGCGACGGTTTCGCCGGCGGTGTTCGAGCGGCGCTGCGCCACGGAACGCGCGTGCTGACACACATGTTTTCACCCTCGCGGATGGCGCGTCGTGTGAAGCTGCTCGAGGCGATCGATTTGCGCCAGGAACTGGCGGGCGCGACAGCGGCGGGCTTCCGGCGGCCCACGCTCATCGTCACCGGCGACCCGGCGCTCGACAACGTCGTGCCGGTCGCCGCCACCCACGAATATCTGCGGCTCTGGCCGCACGCGACGATCGCGACCATTGTCCGCACGGGCCACCTGGGACTGATCACGCGACCGTCGGCGTTTGCGAACATCGTCGCGCCGTTCGCGGACCACGCCGTCGTGTCCTCTAAAAATGACCCCCGACCCCATTACGATTTTGGAAGGCGCATTGGCTGACCCGCTTCGGCAGATCCCGGGCGCAGTCGGCCCGCTCGAGGCGCTGCTCGACGCACCCGCCGGCGAGCCACGCGCAGCCGTGGTGTTCGCGCACCCGCTGCCCACTCATGGCGGCACGATGCATACGAAGGTCGTCTTTCAGTCGGCCAAGGCGCTGGCGCGGATCGGCTGCGTGGTGCTCCGTTTCAACTTCCGCGGCGTGGGGATGAGCGCGGGGTCGTGGGACAACGGCCGCGGCGAACTGGACGACTACAAGGCGGCGCTCGCGTACATGGCCGCGACCTATCCGGGTGTCGAACTGTGGGCGGCCGGCTTTTCGTTCGGCGCCTATATCGCCACCACCGCCGGTGCCGATGACGACCGCGTGTGCGCGCTGATCGCGATTGCGCCGCCGGTCGATAAATACGAGTTCGCGTCGGTGAAGATGTCGGCCAAACCCAAGTTCGTCATTCACGGCGAGCGCGACGAATTGATCTCGCTCAAACTCGTTCGGCATTTCTATGCCCAGCTCCAGGAGCCGAAGGAGCTGATCGAGATCGACCGCGCCAATCACCTGTTCGACGGCCAGGCGAGCGAAGTGGGGGACGCCCTGGCCGATTTACTTGAGGACTTTACCTGCAAGACGACGGGGTGAAAGATTTTTACCTGTAAGACGACGTGGTGAACAAGATCATGCAAGACGCAGTCATTGTTTCCGCGACGCGCACCGCGGTCGGCAAGGCGCCGAACGGATCGCTCAAGACCGTGCGCCCCGACGAGATGGCCGCCGCCGTGATCGAGGAGGTGCTGCGGCGCGCGCCGGGCATCGAGCCCGCCGACATCGACGACGTGATTCTCGGGTGTGCGATGCCGGAGGCGGAACAGGGGATGAACGTCGCGCGCATTGCCAGCCTGCGCGCCGGCGTGCCGGTGTCCGCGTCGGCGGTGACGGTCAACCGGTTCTGTTCGTCCGGGCTTCAGTCGATTGCCTACGCCGCCGAGCGCATCATGTGCGGCTTCGGGCAGAGCGCGATTGCCGGCGGCACCGAATCGATGAGCCTGGTGCCGATGGGCGGCAACAAGCTCGCCCCGAATCCGGCGCTGGTCGACAGCTACCCGGACGTCTATCTCAGTACGGGACTGGTGGCGGAAAACCACGCCCGGGAAAGCCGCATCAGCCGCGAGGAACAGGACGCGTTCTCGCTGCGCAGTCACCAGCGTGCCATTGCCGCGATCGAGGGTGGGAAGTTTCGCGACGAAATCACGCCGCTCAGGTTTCGCGTGACGACCGCGAACGGATCGGGCAAGCACGAGACGCGGGAAGTGAGCTTCGCGCAGGACGAAGGTCCCCGGCGCGACACCTCGCCGGAAGCGCTCGCGAAGCTGCGGCCGGCTTTCCATACTGCCGGCAGCGTGACCGCCGGCAACTCGTCGCAGATGAGCGACGGCGCCGCGGCGGTGCTGGTTACGTCCGCGGGGCTCGCGAGGGAGCGAGGCCTGAAACCGATGGCGCGATTCGTCGCCTATGCGACCGCCGGCGTGGAGCCGGAGCGATTCGGCATCGGTCCCGTCCCGGCGATGCGCAAGGCGCTGACGATTGCGGGGCTGTCGCTCGACGACATCGGCCTGGTTGAATTGAACGAGGCATTCGCCGCGCAGGTGCTTGCGTGCCTGCGTGAAATGCCGATCGATCCGGATCGCCTCAACGTGAATGGCGGGGCGATCGCCCTGGGGCATCCGCTCGGCTGCACCGGCGCAAAGCTCACCGCGAGCCTGATCTACGAAATGCGGCGCCGCAACCTGCGCTACGGCATGGTGACGATGTGCGTCGGCGGCGGCATGGGAGCAGCGGGCATCTTCGAGCGGATCTAGGAGCAAGGGCCAATGGAGACTGCAGGCGCGACGGCGACCCGGGTCCGGAAAGGTGGCTCGTGGCTGATGGAGGACGCCGCCGCGTCCGAAATATTCACGCCCGAAAAACTCTCGGACGAACATCGCCTCATTGCGCAGACGACCGACGAGTTCGTCGACACTGAGGTGCTGCCGAAGCTGGAGCAGCTCGAGACGAAGGACTGGGACCTTGCGCGGCGGTTGATGCGCCGGTGCGGAGAGCTCGGACTGCTCGGCGTCAACGTCCCCGAGCAGTACGGCGGCCTCGATCTCGACAAGGTGTCGTCCCTGATCGTCGCCGAGCGCATCGCCCGATCCGCCTCGTTCGCGACGAGCTACGGCGGACAGGCCAACCTGTGCATCCTTCCGCTCGTCCTCTTCGGCACCGACGAGCAGAAGCAGCAGTACCTGCCGAAGCTGGTCAGCGGCGAACTGGTTGGCGCCTACGCGCTGAGCGAATCCGGATCGGGCTCGGACGCGCTGGCGGCACGCACTCGCGCCATCAGAGCGGCCGACGGATCGTGGACGCTGAACGGCGAGAAGATGTGGATCACCAACGGCGGATTCGCCGACGTGATCATCGTCTTTGCCAAGGTCGACGGAGAGCACTTCACCGCCTTCATCGTCGAAAAAGATTTCCCGGGCGTCAGCGCCGGCAAGGAAGAGCACAAGATGGGACTGCACGGGTCGTCGACGACGCCGATCGTGCTCCAGGACGCGAGAATCCCGGCCGGCAACGTGCTCGGCGCCATCGGCAAGGGCCACAAGGTCGCGCTCAATACGCTGAACTTCGGACGCTTCAAGCTTGGCGGCATGAGCGTCGGGGGGTGCCGCGCCGCGATCGGCGACGCGGCCCGCTATGCGAAGCAGCGCAGGCAGTTCGGGCAGCCGATTGCCGGCTTCGGCGCCATCAAGCACAAGCTCGGCGAGATGACCGCGCGCACCTACGCCATCGAGAGCCTGATCTATCGGACCGCCGGCCTGATCGATGCGTCGCTCTCGGATCACGACGGCGCCTCGGTGGCAAAGGCGTTCGAGGAGTACGCCGTCGAGGCGTCGATCGCCAAGGTCGGGGGAACGGAAACACTCGACTACGTGCTCGACGAGAACGTGCAGATCCACGGCGGCAACGGCTTCGTCACGGACTATCCGGCCGAGCGGTATTACCGGGACGCGCGCGTCAACCGCATCTTCGAAGGCACCAACGAGATCAACCGCATGCTGATTCCGGGCATGCTGGTCCGCCGCGCGCTGAAGGGCGAACTCCCGCTGATCGCCGCCGCGAAAAAACTGCAGGACGAGGTCATGTCCCCTTCTGTGCCGGGAGTGAGCTTCGCGGATGACTCCGGCCTCGGCGAAGAACGTCGTGTGGTCGGATCCTTCAAGAAGGTTGCACTGATGGTTCTGGGCACGGCGATGCAGACCTACGGCCCGAAGCTCAACGACGAGCAGGAAGTCCTCAGCTACGTCGCCGACATCATGATCGACACGTTCGCGGCCGAAAGCGCGGTGCTCCGCGCGGCCGCCGCGGCAGGCGCATCGCTGCCTCGAGCCGAACTCCACGAAGCGGCGGCGCGAACCTTCGTCAACGACGCCGCCCAGCGGGTGGACGGCGCGGCGCGCAGCGCCCTCGCCGCGATGGCGGAAGGCGACACGCTGCGTACGCTGCTCGCCGCCTTGCGCCGCGTGCTGAAGGTCACGCCGGTGAACACGGTTGTGCTTCGACGCCGCCTTGCCGATGCCACGGTCGAACGGGGCCGGTATATTCTTGAAGAGTGACCCGCGGAACACTGCTCACTTCCAACGCGCTCGCTCTCATCACGCTCGCGCTCGCGCCGCTCGCCGCCTGTTCGTCCGGCCCGTCCGCGCCTGACGATTCGAAATACATCGAGCAGCTCACCACTGCGCGCGTAGTGAAGGACCGGGCGTTTCGCGACGCGGCCGATTCGCCGGTGCCGGCCGACAAGCGCGACAAGATCCTTCCGCTGGCCTACTACCCCGTTGATCCGAATTACGCCGTTCCTGCCGTGCTCCGCCTCTCCGAGGATCGGCCGGTCTTCGACATGCTGACGTCGAGCGGCGAGCCGCGCAGGATGCAGCTCGTCGGCACGCTCGAGTTCACGTTGCAGGGCGAGACGCGCAGCCTCGGCGCCTTTGTCCCGGACGGGACCGAGCAGATCACCACGCTCTTCGTGCCGTTTGCAGACCTGACGACCGGCAAGGAGACCTACGCCGCCGGCCGGTATCTGGATATCGATCCGACGAGCACCGGCTACTACACCATCGACTTCAACCGGGCCTACAACCCGTACTGCGCCTACAGCCCGACATTCGAGTGTCCGTTTCCGCCATCCAGCAACCGGCTGACCGCGGCGGTACGCGCCGGCGAAAAGGCACCGCCCGCATGAGCGGGGCGCTGCAGGCAATCGTCTTCGACTTCGACGGGGTGATTGCCGACAGCGAGCCGCTGCACCTTCGCGCGTTCCAGCAGACGCTGGCCGAAGCACAGATCGAATTGAGCGGACGGGACTATTACTCCCGCTATCTGGGCTACGACGACGTCGGCCTGCTGCAGGCGCTGGCGGCGGATCGGGCCATTCCGATGAGCGATCGCGAAATCACGGCGCTGGTCGCGCGCAAAGGGGCGCGGCTCCAGGAGATGATGCAGGGCGACCAGGTACTCTTTCCTGGCGCCCTTGACTTCATCCGCGCCGCTGCCGCCGCGGTGCCGATTGCGATCGCGTCGGGCGCGCTCAAGCACGAGATCCAGGAAATCATCGACGCAGCCGGCATCGGCGATCTGTTCGGCGCGATCGTGTCGTCAGGCGACACCCCGCAAAGCAAGCCGTCGCCCGCGCCCTATCTCCTGGCATTCGAGCGGCTGCGCGACGCCAGCGGCCGCGACCTGGACCCGCGCCGCTCGGTGGCGATCGAAGACTCGAGGTGGGGACTCGAGTCGGCACGCCGCGCGGGTTTACGATGTGTAGGAGTGACAAACAGCTACCCTGCGGCCGAGCTCGACGGCGCCGAGCTGATCGTGGATGGTCTCAGCGGGCTGACGCTGGCCGTACTCGACGAGCTGTGCGCGAACCATGCGTAAGGACCTGGTCGACGCGCTGGTCGCCGCTTCAAATGCCCCGGGCACGGGTCTCGCGCAGGCCGCCCTCGTCATCGCCCAGATTGAGTACCCGCGCCTCGACGCCCCGGCGTACCTGGCCAGGCTCGACAGTATGGGGGATGCCGCCCGCCGCCGCATCTGCCGCCACGTCGAGGAAACTGGCGACTCGTCTCCGCTCTCGTGCATCAGAGGGTTCAACGCCTATCTCTTCGACGAGCAGCGGTTCGTCGGTAACCGCGATCATTACGAGGATCCGAGGAACAGCTGCCTGAACGAGGTGCTGGATCGGCGGACCGGCATTCCGATCACGCTGTCGGTCGTCTACATGGAGGTCGGGCTTCGCGCCGGACTCCGGATCGACGGCGTGAACTTCCCCGGCCATTTCCTGGTGCGGCTGCCGGAGCCCGGCTCGCGGCTGTCGAGCGGGCTGATCATCGATCCGTTCCACGCCGGCGCGATGCTGTCCGAACACGATTGCCGGATGCTGCTGCAGAAGCACGTCGGCTCGGAGGTCGCGTTCAGCAAGGCGCTGCTGGCGCCGGCGACGCGACCGCAGATCGTCGTACGGATGCTGCTGAACCTGAAGCGCATTTACGTCCATATGCGATCGTTTCCGCAGGCGCGCGACGTCACCGAACTGCTGCTCGGCGTCACGCCCTCGGCCCTGAGCGAGCTGCGCGACCGCGGCTTGCTCGCCTATCACCTCAACGACGTCACCAGCGCGCTGCGCGACCTCCAGACCTACCTCAAGCTTGCGAGCATGGGAGAAATGGACAAGGAAGCGCGCGCGGAACACCTCCAGATCTGGGAGCATGTGAAGACCCTGCGCCGCCGGGTCGCCAGCCTCAACTGAGCCTTAACTGAGCCGTAGCATTCGGGTCCGATTCTTCTCTCCCTGGCCAGGCATCGCTGCGCGCTTACACTTGGAACCGTGAGACTCGATTTGCCATTCCGTACGACAGCGGTCGTCGCCATCGCAGTGTGCCTGCAAGGGCCGGCCCTGGCAGCCGATGGCGGCGTGCAGCCCGATCCTCAGGACCTCAAGACGATGTCGATCGAGCAGCTCATGGAGATCGACGTCACGCTGGCGACGCGGGAACCCGAGCCGGTGGGGCGTACCGCGGCCGCGATTACCGTCATCACCAACGACGACATCCGCCGCTCCGGCGTCACCACGATTGCGGACGCGCTCGCGCTTGCAGACGGCGTCCAGGTCGCGCGGTTCAACAATGGAACCTGGGCCGTGTCGGCGCGCGGCTTCAACGCCACCTCTGCGAACAAGCTGCTGGTCATGATCGACGGCCGCACGGAATACAGTCCACTCTTCAGCGGCGTCTTCTGGAACATGCTCGACTACGCACTCGAGGACATCGAGCGCATCGAGATCATCCGCGGCCCTGGCGCGACGCTGTGGGGCGCGAACGCCGTCAATGGCGTCGTCAACATCATCACGCGCCATACCCGCGATTCGCAGGGCACGTTTCTCGCTTTCGGCACGGGCAACGAGGATCCGGGGCTGGCAGATTTCCGTTACGGAGGCACGGCGGCGGGAGCGACCTACCGCGCCTACGGCAAGTTCGCGCGGCGGAGTGCGCAGACATTCGGCGACGGAGTTTCTTCCGACGACGGACGGCGGCGGGGACAGGTGGGATTCCGGATTGACCGTCCCGGCGGCGGTGGAGAGTGGCTGTTCAAGGGCGACATGTTCGACAGCCGCGACGATCTGCCCGAGGAGCGGACCGGCGAGTTCAAGGAGATTGCCCTCCAGGGCGTGTGGACGCGGGCGTTCACGCCGACCTCGAACCTGAGCGTGCGCAGCTACTATCGACACGAATTCCGAGACGTGCCGCTGCAGCTGACACATCGGATCGACACGGTGGACCTCGACTTCCAGCACGGATTCGCGTGGCGGGATCGCCATCGGGTGATCTGGGGCGCGACACACCGCCGGAACAGCGACCAGACCGCGGGCGGGACGGTGCTGTTCGAGCCGGTGGATCGCGTGTACTCCGTGTCGAGCGTCTTCGCCCAGGATGAAATCGTCATCCGGCCCGATCGTTTCGACCTGACAGTGGGACTCAAAGCGGAACGCAATGCCTTCTCGGGGGTGGAGTGGCAACCGAACGTCCGTGGACGGTTCGACGTCGCGCCGCGCCAGCTGATCTGGGGCGCGATCTCGCGCGCCGTCCGCCGTCCGACCCGCCTCGACGTCGACGTGCGAGCGCTCGCGCCGAACGGAACGATCGTCGCCGTCGGCGGCGGAGAGGCCTACAAAGGCGAAGACCTGCTGGCCGTCGAGTTCGGGTACCGGGCACAGCCACTGGCAATCGCCGCGATCGACGCGACGCTGTTCAGTCACAGCTACGACGATCTGCGCAGCCAGGACCTGCCGCCATCCGGGCCCCCGATCGTGGTCGGAAATACGCTCAACGGCCGCAGCCAGGGCGTGGAACTGGCCGGAAGCCTGCAGCCGCTGCCGATGTGGCGTATCCGGGCCAGCTACACGTTCCTCGACGTCTCGATCACGAAAGACCTCGACAGCCGCGATATCGGAGGCGGCGCATCTGAGGCCAACGATCCGTCGCATATGTTCGGATTCCGAACCGACGTCGATCTTCCGCGCCGCGTCGAGCTGAACCTGTTTCTGCGCAGCATCGGTGCGCTGTCGAATCCGCGAGTCGCTTCGTACACTGAGTTGAACGGTCGTCTCGGATGGCGGGCCACGCAGCACTTCGAGGCGGCGATCACTGGCCAGGACCTGCTGCACGACCATCATCCGGAGTTCGGCGCGACGGCGCCGCTTCGAATCGAGTTCGAGCGCAGCATCCGGGTACAGGGGACCTTCAGGTACTGATGCGCCGTTTCCTTGTAGCGCTGGTGCTGTCCACCGCCACGGCGTGGACATCCGCCCAGGAGGTGCCGCTCGAGTATCGCGTCAAGGCGGCCTACCTGTTCAACTTCACTAAATTTATCGACTGGCCGGTCATGCCAACGGGCGGCCGGAATTCCTTCTCCATCTGCCTGGCCGGACGGAATCCGTTTGGCACGATGCTGTCGTCGACGCTGGTTGGAGAGACGGCGGCCGGGCTTCCCATGGCCGCGCGCGTCGTCAGCGCAGATCAAGCCTCGTCCTGCCAGATCCTCTTCGTACCGCGCGGCGTGGCGGCGGCGCCCTACCTTCGGGGGATCGGCGCCGCGCCGGTACTGACGGTCGGCGAATCGCCCGACTTCCTCACGCAGGGCGGCGCGATCAACTTCGTACTCGACGGCGGCCGCGTGCGCTTCGAGATCAATCAGGCGGCGGCGGCACGGGCGCAGCTCAAGGTCAGCTCGCGCCTGCTCCAGCTTGGCCGGGGCAACGATTCGCAGGGAGACTGATGCGGCACTGGTTCCGCGATCTGCCGATTCGCCGCAAGCTTGGGCTGATGACGCTGGCCTCGAGCGTCATCGCGCTGGTGTTCGCGGCCGTCGGCATCTTCACCTGGGACGTCATCCAGTACCGGCGGGAAATCACCCGCGACCTCACCGCCCAGGCGCGCACCATCGGCGAAAACAGCACGGCATCGATTACGTTCGAGGATCCCCGGGCGGCCGGCGAAACCCTGGCGGTGCTCGAAATCCACCCCAACGTCGAATATGCCTGCATGTTCAGGGCGGACGGATCGCTCTTCGCCACCTACTTCCGCGACGGTCGAGGCGCGTGCCCGGGGGCGGCCGGCGACATGCTCGATGTCGGATGGCGGGATGCGCAGATCATCGCGCCAATCAACTTGAACGGCCGCCGGATCGGATCCGTCCTCATTCACCGCGACATGACTGACGTGATCGAGCGGCTGAGCGTGCTGGGCGCAATCCTGACGGCGCTGCTCGCCTTCGCCGTGCTGCTGGCCACGCTCGTCGGGCACCGCATGCAGAGGACGATTGCCGATCCTCTGCTTACTCTTGCCGCCACCGCGCGGGTCGTGTCGGACACCAAGAATTACTCGCTGCGCGGCGAAGTCAGGTCGAACGACGAGGTCGGCACCGTGGTCCAGGCGTTCAACGACATGCTCGACCGCGTCGAGGAGCGGAACGCCGAGCTGTCGCACGCCAACCGGCTGAAGGACGAGTTCCTTGCCACGCTCTCGCACGAGCTCCGCACGCCGCTCAATGCCATCCTCGGGTGGATCCGGATCGTGCGGTCCGCCGATCTGCCGCCGAAGACGCGGACGCGCGCGCTCGAGAGCATCGAGCGCAACGCCGGGCTGCAGGCGCGGCTGATCGAGGACCTCCTCGAGGTCTCCCGCATCGTCACCGGCAAGCTGCATCTGCAAACCACGCGCACCGACCTGGCCGCGATCGTCGACGCGGCGGTTGAAATTCTCCAGCCGGCGGCGACCGCGAAGAACATCGCCATCACGACCACGATCGATCAGCGTCCGGCGATGACCAATGCCGATCCCGATCGGCTCCAACAGGTGATCTGGAACCTGCTGTCGAATGCCGTGAAGTTCACGCCGCCGGGGGGAAGGATCGCGGTGCAGCTTGGACGCGATGACGGCTACGTGCTGACCGTGACCGACAACGGGCTCGGCATCGACCCGGCGATGCTGCCGCAGATGTTTCAGCCGTTCAGGCAGATCGACGCGTCGCCGACCCGCGAGCAAGGCGGGCTGGGCCTGGGCCTCGCCATCGTCCGCCAGCTCGTCGAGCTGCACGGCGGCACCGTATCGGCACGAAGCCAGGGCGTCGGGACCGGCGCGACGTTCGAAGTGCGTTTACCGTCGGTTCTTCCGGCTGAAGAACCAAAGCGCGTGGATCGGCGCCGCACACCGACGCCGATGGCGAGCGCCGCTGGCTCGCGACTGCTGTCGGGCGTCAATGTGCTGGTCGTGGATGACGAAGAAGATGCACGCGAACTGCTAAAGACGGTGTTAGAGAGCTACGGCGCGACGGTGACGATCGTGGCCTCGGCGCCGGAAGCGATGAGTGAATTCGAACGTTCCACTCCGCACGTGATCGTCAGCGACATCGGCATGCCGCTCGAAGACGGTTTCTCACTGATGCGCCGCGTCCGGGAGAAGCCCGTGCATGCGGGCGGCGACGTGCCCGCGATTGCGCTCACTGCCTACGCCTCGGCGTCAGACCGTGAAGCGGCGCTGACGGCCGGGTATCAGGCGCACGTCGCGAAGCCGTTTGAACCCGCTGATGTCGCCCGGCTGGTGCACGACCTGACGAGGCCGGCGCTGCACTCGCGATCCGGCTGATAAATCCGCGCCGACGATTGGGCTCGAAGTGTGCCGGACACTATTCGGGCGCGAACGCCAGCAGTACGTTCCCCGGCACGCCTCCATTGCGCGGATACCCGGAGGTGATGAACACCATCCCGTTCACCACTACCGCACCGGGACCGTCGATCGACCCTCCGCGCGCCTTCACGCCGTTGACCGCGTCGAACTCGCGCATCGTATCGAAGTCCCACAGCAGCGCGCCACTCTCCGCAGCGTGCGCGCGGATGTGCCCGTCCACTGAGGTGGCGAACACGACGCCGGGAATCCCTGTCACCGCGCCGGGTTGAGCAGGACTGCAGCCGAGCGGACGGCCCGCCGGGCAGGGCGTCGCCGCGACGTGCCACTCCTGCCGGCCGTCGGCGACGCGAAGCGCGGTGAGTCCGCCGCCTACCGCCGGGTCGAGCACGGCGCGGCGCGGATCCGTCTGGCTCCGGTTCGGCGAGCGCTTGACGTCGGAGACGGTCGCGAACACGCGCTGCCCGTCGGTCGCCATGCCCCACTGCACGCCGCCATTGGTGCCGCCGACCCCGACGCGCGTCTGCCACACGATTTCCCCCTGTTTCGCCGGGTCCAGCCCCCACACGATCCCCGACTTCTGGCCGGCCAGCAGCAGCTCGCGGCCATCCGGCGCCTGGATCAGGATGGGCGAATCGCCGAAGTCGAAATCAGGTCCGCACCCCTCGGGAATTGCCGCGCACGATCCGTTGTAGACGTCGTTCTCCGTCAGCTGGCGCGACCAGACGACGCGGCCCGTCGCCCGGTCGAGCGCGATCACGGCGTCGCTCATCTCGGTCGCCGGCTCGGAGTAGTTGTCGCCGGTGGCGATGTAGAGCAGGTTGCGCTTGACGTCCAGCGTGGGCGTGGCCCAGACACCGACCCCCGAGGGGCCGTAGCGCATGATGCCGCGCGCATTCTTCCCGCGCTCGACCGGCGCGTCGGTCATCCATGTCTTCCACAGCTGGCTGCCGTCGCTGATGCGCAGCGCGACGACGCTGCCGCGAAAGGTGCAGCAGGGGTAGTTGAGATCGGCCGCGCGCGTTTCCTCCCACGACGCCACCGGCACGTACACCGTGCCCTCGTAGGCAATCGGTCCCGCGGTGAGGCGAGTTGAATCGTGCGTTTCGACCTGGATCTTCCAGAGCAGCTGCCCCGTCTCGGCTGCCACCGCGTAGAACCAGCCGGTCATGTCGCCGAACAGCAGCGCGTGCTGTTCGCCGCGCGGCACAACGACGATCGACGAGCGCACGGGCCCGTTCGCCTGGAACGTCCACTGCAGGCAGCCGGATTCGGCGCGCATCGCATGGATGACGCCGCCGGCGCTGCCGACGAAGATCTGTCCATCGATCACTGTCGGCGGCGCGAACGCTGACGTATCGCCGGCAAAGCCGAACGCCCACTTCAACTTCAGCCGCCGAACCTGATCGACGCTCAGGCGCGCCTGAGACGCAGGCTGAAATCGCGAGTTGCTATTGCCCGGACTCCATCCGGTCCACGACGTCGCTGGCGCCGCGGGTAGCCTGACGGCGCGATCGGCGCAGAAGGCCGACGGCGACGGACCCGACGGCGCGTCGGTGGTCCCGAGGTAGGTCGCCACTGCGACCCGGTCGTCGCGGCTCATCGTGAAGGCGACGGCCATCATGGCGCCGGCATCCAGGGCACGGAGGATGCTCGCCGCCGGCATTTTCTGCAGTGCGGCACGCGACGGAATGCGATCGTTCACCTGCTCGTGGCACACCGCGCAGCGTGTCTTGTACACCTCTTCGCCGGTCGCCGCGAAGGCTGCGCCCGCCCATGGCAGCGCCATCACGAACGCCAACACAAGCCTCATCCTGCTCATGCGAAATCCCTTCAGGCCGGGACGATACCACAGCGCATTTGAGTCGAGCAGCGCGCGTCCTCGCGCCACTGGCGGCGCCTGCTTCGGTCGAGACGTCACCGATTGCTGGCGCGAGGTCTCACTCACCGTTCGTCAGCGCGGCGATCTCCTTGTACAGGTAAGCGGATGCGATGATGCCGTTGTGAAAGTTGCCGAGATCGAGCTTCTCGTTCGGCGCGTGCGCGT
>Ga0075421_100004721_pt1 | contig 16446 bp, 14 predicted proteins | sample SoiMetdeltSBSDD5_FD_75292 | JGI IMG/M metagenome (GOLD analysis project Ga0075421, IMG submission 75292) | Bulk soil microbial communities from a Populus tree surrounding site in Tennessee, USA - Soil MetaG P. deltoides SBSDD5 | ecosystem: Environmental > Terrestrial > Soil > Tree plantation...
CCTCTGGGAGAGCCTCCGCGGCGTCAGGCGAGCGCCGCTGCACCAACCCGATGTCTGAGTGTCCGCGAAAAATGCTCCGCATTTTCCGCAGGGCTGACTTGTCCCGTCGCTCCGCTCGGGAGATTTAGGTGGCTGCGGAGGACGTTTTCGTGGTCGTCGTGACTTTCAACTCCGCGGAGTGGATCGAGCGTTGCCTCGACAGCGTCCGAAGCTACGAGTCGATCGTCGTCGACCACGGGTCGGAGGACGAGACGCTGGAGATCGTGCGGAGCCGTTTTCCCGACGCGCGCGTGATCGAAGAGGAGAACCGCGGGATGGGCGGCGGCAACAACACGGGAATGCGGCTCGCGTCGGCGCGCTACTTCCTGCTGCTCAACTCGGATGCCTGGGGGGTCGGGGACGCCGTCGAGCAGCTCACCGCCTTTGCCGACCGGCATCCCGAGGCGGCGGTCGTCGGGCCGCGGCTGCTCAACCCGGACGGCTCGCTGCAGCGATCCGCGCGCGCGTTTCCGACGTTGTGGCGGCTGGCGACCGAGTACCTGTTCCTGCGCAAGCTCGCCCCAAGCTCGCGCCTGCTGAACAGGTTCTACGAGGGCGACTTCGACCACGACGAGGCCAGGGAGGTCGACTGGCTCTTCGGGGCCTGTCTGCTCGTGCGGAGGGACGCCGCCGACGAGGTTGGCTTCTTCGACGAGGACTTCTTCATGTTCAGCGAGGAGACCGACTGGTGCTACCGCTTCCGGCAGGCCGGCTGGAGTGTCTGGTTCTTTCCAGGCGCCGCGGTCGTGCACGTCGGCGGCGCGTCGCACGGCGGCCGGCTGTTCGCCGAGAACGTGCGCGGGCACCTGCGTTTCCTCGCCAAGCACCGCGGGGCCCGTGAGGCCGAACGCGCCCGGCGCCTGCTCCTGGCCGGCGTTCGCCTGCGGCTGCTGATCTTTCGCGGCGAGCGCCGGAACGGCTACCGCGAGGCGGCGCGATGGCTCTCGTCGGGGAACGCGGCCTCGCTGCTCCGCTCGCGGTGAGGCGGATCCCCCTCGTTCTGGTCGCCGTACCGGCGCTGGGCGTCGCGCGCCTGCTGCCGGCCGAGGGCGTAGGTCTCGGGCTCCGGCTCGGTGCCGCGACGGCGTGCCTGCTGATCCCCGGTGCCCTGATCTCGCGGGCGCTACGCCTACGCGGGCTCGCACCCGCGTTTGCCTGGTCGGTTGCCGCCCTGCTCGTAGCGATGGCGATCACGTTCGCGGTCCATAGCTCGCTTTGGCTGACGCTGGCGCTGCTCGGCGCGGTGGCTGTGGCGGCTCTGCCTTTCGCCCTGCTCGCGCGCGGCTCAGGCCGCATCGACTGGATCGAGCCGGCGGTTCTCGTCGCCGGGATCGGCTTCGGGATCGCCCTCTGGTGGGTGGCCGTCCTGGATGGAGACGCCTTCTTCCACCTCGCCCGGGTTCGCAAGCTCGAGGTCTTCGGCTCGCTCACGCTCCAGAACGTCGGGGAGTTCAAGGACGGCAGCCTCCACCCGGGTTATGCGTTTCCGCTCTGGCACGGCTTCCTGGCGCTCGTCGCGCGCCTGGGAGGTGTCGACCCGATCTCCGTCGGCAGGAACGGGCCGACGGTGCTGGCGCCGCTCATGTTCGCGCTCTTCTTCGAGGCCGGCCGGGCGCTCTTCCGCTCCGCGTGGGCCGGCGTCGCCGTCGTGATCGCGCAAGTGGCGCTGACGGGGGTCGCGGCCGGACACGGTGGCTCCTTCACGTCGCTGGCGCTGCCGGCGACGGCCTCTCGACAACTGCTCATCCCGGCACTGCTCGCGCTCTTCTTCACGCACGTGCGAGCGCCGTCCTGGGCGCTCCTCCTCTCGACCGCGGCCGCGGCGGGATCGCTCGCGCTCGTCCACCCCACCTACGCGCTCTTCCTCGGTGTCCCGCTCGTCGGCTACGTGGTGGCGAGGGCTCTGCTCGCCCGGCGCGAACTGGTGCCTTCGCTGACGGGCCTCGCGGCGCTCGCCGTCCCGACCGCGGTCGCCCTCGCGTGGCTCCGGCCGGTCGTGGAGGCGACCACCGTCCACAACCCCTCCGGCGAGGAGGTCCGCCGCGCGTTCGCGCAATACCCTGGGCAGCTCACCGGCAGCCTTCACCGCTACCACGTCGCGGCGCGGCTCTTCACGCGCAGCGGCGCCGTCGCGATCGCCGGGTTGCTCTCGGTGCCGATGGCGGTCTTCGCCTCGCGTCGCCGCTGGGCCGCGTGGGTGCTCGGCGGCTCGCTGGCGGTGTTCGCGCTGACGCTCGTGCCGTTCGTGTTCCCGAGCTTCGCCGACGCCGTCTCGATTTCCCAGGCTCGCCGGCTGGTCGGCTTCACGCCCTTCTCGTACGCGGTCGCAGGCGGCGCCTCGGTACTCGTGGGATTCGTCGGGTTCTTCGCGGTGATTCCGGCATTGGCTGCGGGGATCGTGCTCCAGCACTGGTACCCGGGCGACTTCGGCTACCGCTTCCACGGCGCGTCGCCCGCCTGGCCGACGTGGGTAGCAGTAGTCGGGGGCATCTCCGCGCTCGTGATCGGCGCGGTGAGGCGCTTCAAAAACGGAAGTGATGTAGGTGTACACCTACATCACGAACGGGCGGCGGCCAGTGCCGTCGCCGCATTCGTCATCCCTGTCGCCGTGCACGGGTTCTCGCACTGGACCCGAGTCGGGAGCGGCTCGGGAGCGCTCACGCGGGGACTGATCAAGGCGGTTCGCGCCGACACGAAGCCAAAGGACGTTCTCTTCGCCGATCCGGAAACCGGCTACTTGCTCGCCGCCTACGCACCGATCTACCTCGCGGACGCGCCGTACGGCCACGTCGCGGCTACGACGAAGAACCGTCCGAAGCAGCGCCTGCGCGACGCGTACCGCTTTTACACGCATGGAGGCGACCTGTCGATTCCCCGCTTCTACGGCGCGCGCTGGATCATCGTCGACCGCAGGCGCCACCGCCTGACGCTGAACCTGCCACGCCCGTACGCGGACCGGAGGTACGTTCTCTACCGGCTCCCATGAAGGTCCTCCTCGTGACGATGTACTTTCCGCCGGCCGGCGGAGGCGGCGTCCAGCGCCCGCTGAAGATCGCGACGCACCTGCCGAGCTTCGGCATCGAGACGCACGTGCTCGCGCCTGACGATCCGAAGTGGGTGCACCGAGACGAGGAAGCGGCGGCTCCGACGCAGGCCTGGGTGCACCGCGCCCGCTACCACGGCCCGCGCGGCCGGATTCCTTCGGAGGAGCTGTACGCGCTCGAAGGGGTCGACCGGCTCCGCTATCAGGCCGGCGCGCTCGTACGCCGCGCCCTCGTCCCCGACAAGTCGGTCACCTGGGCGCCGAATGCAATCCCCACCGCGATCCGGATCGTCAAGCGTGAGGGGATCGACGCGGTGCTGACGACCTCGCCACCGAACTCCGTCAATCTGATCGGCGCCGCCGTCAAGGCGGCAACGGGCGTGAAGTGGATCGCCGACCTGCGCGACCCGCTGATCGCCGACGCGGACAATCCGGTCGAGCGCCTGCCGGCCCGGATGAAGGAGAACGTCCAGCGCGGGATCGCGAGGCTGGTCGCCTCCCAGGCCGATGCGATCGTCACGGCCTGGGACGGAATCGCCGAGGAGATCCGTGGCTACGAGCCGAAGGCCCCGGTCACCGTGATTCCGAACGGCGCCGACTACGACGACTTCGAAGGGCTCGACTACGTCCCGGCCGACCGCTTCCGGATCACCCACACCGGCAGCTTTTTCGGCAAGCGCAATCCCAGGCCGTTCCTGACCGCGCTCCAGGAGTCCGGGCTCCAGAACGTCGTCGCTCGCTTCGTCGGCGAGCTGACCACGCGGGACCGCGAGTGGGTCGAGGAGCTCGAGCTCGGCGACCGGCTGGAGCTGCTGCCGTTCGGCTCCCGCCGCCGCGCCCTCGCCTACCAGCGCGACTCCGAGGCGCTCTTGCTCCTTCTCCCCGAGGCCGGCGACCGCGGCGCCCCGGTCCTGCCGGGGAAGATCTTCGAGTACCTCGCCGCGGAACGGCCGATCCTCGCCGCCGTGCCGCCCACGGGAGCGGCCGCGAATCTGATCCGCGAGTCCGGGGCCGGCGTCGTGGTCGCGCCGGACGATGTCGGCGGAATCCGCGAGGCCCTGATCGGGCTCGAGGCGCGCTGGCGCGCCGGTCGACTGAACGGCGCCCCACTGCCCGAGGAGCTCCGCGAGCGGATCTCCCGACGCAGGCGCGTACAGGAGCTTTCCGAGCTCCTGCTCAAGGTGGGCTGATGCCGTCTCGCCGTCTGACCGATTTCCTGCTCTTCGCGGCTGTCTTCACGATGAGCTTCGAGAAGCTCTACTGGAACGTAGCGGGGAAGATCAGCCTCTCGGAGGTGCTGTCGATCCTGTTCGTCGGCGCCTACCTGCTCCGTCGGCTCGGCCGCCACGACACCTCCCTGCCTCGCACGTCCGGGATCGTGATCGCGTTCTTCGCCGCCTTCCTGCTCGTCTACCTGGTCGGCTTCTACAACCTCGAGACGACGCAGGCGCTGACGCAATTCGGGAAGGGGATCGGCAAGTTCATCCTGCACTTCGCGTTCCTGGCCGCCGCGATCGACTACCTCGCGCACTCGAGCGAGCGCGTCTACTGGAGGATGCTGGCGTGGTTCTGCCTCGGCGTCGCGACCAATGCGGCGTACGGCGTCCTTCAGCTCGCGGCCGCGCAGGCGGGCCACAACCTTGATGCCGTCCTGGTCGAGCCGATCACCGGCCACTCGAGCCAGATCAACATCTACGGCGCCGTCGGCGGGTCGAACGTGTACCGCACCGACGGCCTCACGCCGGACCCGAACCACCTCGGCATTGCGCTGATCGTGCCGCTGCTCGTGCTCGGGCCGCTCTACCTGCGGATGGAGCGCGGCCACAGGCTGAAGCTGCCGCTCGGACTGCTGCTCGCGGGCCTTCTCGGTGTCGAGCTGGCAACGCTCTCGCGCAGCGGTCTGCTCGGGCTGCTCGTCGGGTTCATCGTCCTGCTGATTCCGTACCGGCGGCTGTGGTGGTCTCGGGCGATGCTGGGGCCGCTGGCGCTCGTCGCTGCCGCCGTCGCGTTCGAGATCCACCGCCGGCCGCACTTTTTCCACACCGTGATCGCCTCGCGCCTGCAGCGCGGCGGCCGCTCGACGCAGATCCACCTCCAGATCTACGACTTCGTCCCGCAGGTGCTGCACATGCACCCGTTCTTCGGGCTCGGCTTCAACAATTTCTCCGTCTACTACCAGTTCGTCACCGGCAAGACGAACTGGGGGCCGCACTCGTTCTACGTCGCGCTGATCGTGGAGACGGGCGTCGTCGGGACGACGCTCTTCGCGGTGTTCCTTTGGTACCTGTTCAAGCGACTGAGCGTCGCCCGCGCGATCGGGCGCGCGCTGGCGGCTACGCGCGACCCGGCCGCGGCGCGCGTGCGCCCACTCGCATGGGGGCTGACCGCGGCGCTCGTCGGCACGATGGCCGCGAACGCCTTCTACCTGACGATGACCTTCTTCTACTTCTACGCGCTGGTTCTGCTGCTCCTGGCAGCGCCGGTGGTGTTCGCGCGGCGGTTGCAGGTCACATGAAGGTCGCCGTCCTGACGACTTCGTGGCCGCGTTCTGCGGAGGACGTCGTCGGCCGCTTCGTGGCCGACGCGGTCGAGCACGTCCGGCGGAGCGGGGTCGAAGTCGAGGTCGTCTCACCGCTCGATTTCAAGCACTACGGGATCGCCTACGGCTCCGGCGTGGTCGGCAACCTGCGCCGTCGGCCGACGCGGGCGCTCGCGCTGCCGCTGATGTTGCGCGGGCTCGAGCGCGCCGCCCGGCGCGCCGCCCGCGACGCCGACCTCGTGCACGCGCACTGGCTCCCGCTCGGGGGGATCGCGATGCGGCTCGGCCGGCCCTTCGTCGTGCAGCTCTGGGGCACGGACGTCGAGGTTGCGCGGCGGATGCCGTGGCTCGCGCGCCGGATCCTCCGCCGAGCGCGCCTGACCCTGTGCGCCTCGACAGCCTTGGCCGACGCCGCGCGGGAGCTCGGCGCCGGCGAGGTGCGCGTGATCGGCAGCGGCGTCGAGGTACCGCCGTCGGTCGGCGAGGAGGCGAAGCCGCCCGAGGTGCTCTACGCGGGGCGGCTCTCGGCGGAGAAGGGAATCCTCGACCTGCTCGCCGCCGCGAACAACGGCATGAAGTTGACCATCGCCGGCGACGGGCCGCTCCGCGAGCGCGTCCCGGGTGCGCTCGGCTTTGTCTCGCACGACGCCCTGGGTCCGCTCTACGACCGCGCCGCCGTCGTGGCCGTGCCGTCCCACCGTGAGGGCTTCGGCGTCGTCTGTGCCGAGGCGATGGCGCACGGCCGGCCGGTCGTCGCCGCAGCTGTCGGCGGCCTGCTCGACCTCGTCACCGACGAGGAGACCGGCCTGCTCGTGCCGCCGCGCGACGTGCCCGCGCTGCGCGAGGCATTGAAGCGGCTGCTCGCCGACGGTGAGCTCCGCTCGAGGCTCGGCGCCAATGCCCGCCGTCGCGCCCAGCAGGAGCTCTCCTGGGACCGAGTCACGGACAGGACGCTGGCCGCCTACGAGGAGGCGCTCGCGTGAGGCCCGCTCTGGTGTTCGGCCAGCTGCATGCGGGCCTGGCTCTGACGCGTGCGCTCGGTCGCGACGGTGTGCCCGTGCACGGCGTCGCGCTCGACGAGCGCGAATTCGGGTTGCGTTCCCGCTACCTGCTGAGCCGGACGCGGGCGCGCTCCGACGAGGACGTGCTCGAGCTGCTGCGCCGCATGCCGGAGCGGCCGGTCCTCTTCCCCGAGCGGGACGAGAACGTAGCCTTCGTGCTGCGGAACTGGGATGCGATCCGCGAGCTCGCCGACGTGCCGCTGCCGGACGATCCTGAGATCGTCCTGCGACTGCGCCGCAAGGAGCGTCTCGCTGAGGAGGGCGCTGCAGCCGGGGTGCCGGCGCCGGCCACCGTGCTCGCCCGCGACGAGGCCGCCATCCGCGCTGCGATGCTCGAGCCGCCGCTGCTCGTCAAGCCGGCCGAGGGGCAGGAGTTCGCGCTCGCCTTCGGCGAGAAGGCGGTTGTTGCGGCGGATGCCGACGCCGCGGTCGCCGCTTGGCGCCGAGCCCACGAGCACGGCTTCGACACGATCGTCCAGGAGCTGATCCCGGACTCGCACGACTTCGTCTTCTCGCTGCTCACCTACATCGGCCGGGACGGCGAGCCCCTCGCGAACGTGACCGGACGCAAGGTCCGGCAGGGACCGCTCCGGTTCGGGACGAGCGCCGTCTTCGAGGCGCGCCGCGAGCCCGAGGTCGAGGAAGTCGGGCTCCGGCTCCTCCGCCACGTCGGCTACAAGGGCTTCGCGCACGTCGAGCTCGTCCGCGACCCGCGCGACGGCGCTCTCAAACTCGTCGAGGTGAACACGCGGCCGCCGATCTGGGCCGGGATCGCGATGACGCGCCACTTCGACCTGGCGCGGATCGCCTACGACGATTTGACCGGACGCCCGAGCGTTCTCAATGGGAACCCGCCCGAGGGCGTCTCGTGGATATACATGGCCAAGGACGTCTGGGTCTCGGCCCAGATGGCGCGCCGGCGCGAGCTGCGGCCGGCCCAGTTCCTGTCGCACTACCTGCGGCGCCACAAGGTGCGCGCGGTCTTCGCGGCCGACGACCCGCTGCCCGCGCTCGCCAGCGTCTCCTACCTGCGCTCGCGCGTCTGATGCAGATCGCAATCGTCGACCCGCTTTCGTACACGCCGCCCTACGACGACGGGCTCGCCGCTGCCCTGGCGCGCCGCGGCCACGACGTGACCCTGCTCGCCGGGCCGTTCCTGCACGGATCTGTGCCCGAGCCGGTCGGCTACACGAGGGAGGAGGTCTTCCTGCCGGTCAGCGGCCGGCTCTTCAAGCCCGCGCCGCGATCGCGGCTGCGGTTGTTGCTCAAGGGCGTCGAGTACCTGCCGAGCGCTCGCCGGCTGCTCGCGAGGCTCGACGCGCTCCAGCCAGAGGTCGTCCACGTGCAATGGCTGCCGCGTCCGGAGCTCGACCGGCGCTGGGTGCGGCGCCTCCGCTCGCCCTCGGTCTTCACCGCGCACGATGTCGTGCCGCGGCGCGAGCGAGCCCGGGCCGTCTGGCCGGGGCTGCTCAACTGGTTCGGGCGGGTCGTCGTCCACTCGGAGGAAGCCGTGCGGCGACTCGCGGAGCTCGGTGTCGAGGCGGTCCGGATCCCGCATCCGGTCTTCCACCTCGAGCCGCTACCGCTGCCGAGCGGCAAGACCCTGCTCTTCTTCGGCCTGATCCGCGACTACAAAGGCCTCGAGGTGCTCATCCGGGCGCTCGCCGACATGCCGGGGGCGAAGCTCGTCGTCGCCGGCGACCCGGTCGACTCGGTCGTGCACGCGCGCGCTCTGGCTGGAGAGCTCGGCCTCGAGGAGCGGATCGAATGGCGCCTCGGCTACCTGCCGAGCGAGGAGGTGCGCGGCCTGATGGAGAGCGCCGCAGCGGTGGTTCTGCCATATCGCCGACTCGATTCGTCGGGCGTCCTGGCGACGGCGATCGGATACGGTCGGCCGGTGGTGGTCACCGACGTCGGGTCGCTCGGGGAGCAGGTGCGCGAGTTCGGCGCCGGCAGGGTCGTTCCGGTCGAGGACGCCGCGGCGCTCGCGGAGGCTTGCAACAGTCTGTTGCAAAGCCCTGAAGCCTTGGAGCAATCAGCAGAAGGCGCAAGGCGGGCCGCTGCAACCCTGACCTGGGACGCCTCCGCCGAGGCGCACGAGCGGCTCTACGAGGAGCTTCGTGCGGCCGATTAAAGCCGTGCTCGACGGCGTTGGTGCTGCGGTGGCGCTCCTGCTTCTCAGCCCTCTCTTCACGGCGATCGTGCTCTGGATCTGGCTCGACGACGGCCGCCCGGCGCTGATCGCCCAGGAGCGCGCCGGCAGAGACGGCAAGCCGTTTCGGATGCTGAAGTTCCGCACGATGGTCGTCGACGCGGTCGAGGCGGGCAAGCGGCTCGGGCTCGAGGATCCTTGGGGGCTCCTGCCCGACGACCCGCGGATCACGCGCAGCGGACGCTTCCTGCGGCGGACGAGCCTCGACGAGCTGCCGCAGTTGATCAACGTCCTGAAGGGCGAGATGAGCCTCGTCGGGCCACGTCCGGACCTCGTCGAACAGGTCGCGAACTACTCGGACCGCGATCGCCGGCGGCTGGCGGTGCGGCCCGGGATCACCGGTTGGTCGCAGGTGCAGGGCCGCGAGGAGATCGGCTGGCCGGAGCGGTTCGAGCAGGACGCCTGGTACATCGAGCACTGGTCGCTCCGGCTCGACGCGAGGATCGTGCTCGCGACCTTCACGCAGCTCTTACGCTCGGGCGAGGCGCCGGTCGAGGACACGATGAACATCGAGCGCGCTCGCGCGCGCGAGAACGGTTGATCGAGGTCGAGCCCGGCGACTGGAACGCGCTGCTCGCGCGGCTCGGGGTCGAGGACGTCTACCTGCGGCGCGAGTACGTCGAGAGCGCCTGCACGATCGAGGCCGGAACACCGACGTTCCTAACCGATGGCGACGTCGGTTTTCCCTGCATTCTGCGCGAGTTTCGCGATGCGCTCGACGTGACGACGCCCTACGGGTACGGCGGTCCGGTCGCGGTCGCGGAAGATGCGGACGCGTTCTACGCCGGATACCGGGAGTGGTGCCGCGAGCGCGGCGTCGTCTCGACGTTCGTCCGCTTCCACCCCCTTTACGAGAACCAGCGCTACGCGCGGATCGCGGTCCAACCGCTCGGCTCGACGGTCGCGTGGCGACTGCGCGCCGGCGACCTGTACGAGCGGATGCACTCGCACCACCGGCGCGTCGTTCGCAAGGCACAGCGCGCCGGGCTCGAAGTGAGCACCGAGGAGGCGCCGCCGCTAGGGGAGTTCGTGGCGCTGTACGAGCGGACGATGGTCCGGCTCGACGCCGACTCCTTCTACCTGTTCACGCCCGAGTACTGGGAGTCGCTCCGTGCGCTGCCGCTTCTGCTCGTGAGCGCCCGTAGGGAGGGAGAGCTGCTCGCGAGCGTGCTCTGCTTCGCGGCGAAGCCGTGGCTCCACTACCACCTCGGCGCCTCGAGCGACGAAGGCCGCCGCTTAGGGGCGAGCCACCTCGTCCTCTACGAGGCCGCGTCCTGGGCCCGGGTGCAGGGATACGAGCTGTTCCACCTCGGCGGCGGCGTCGGCGGGCGCGCCGACTCGCTCCATGAGTTCAAGAGCCGCTTCGACCCCGGCTCCGAGCGCGAGTTCGCGATCGGCAGGGCGATTCACGACGAGACGGCGTACTACGAGCTCTCCGAAGCCACGCGTGATAACAGCGCTGACGCGAGTGGCTTCTTCCCTGCATACCGGGATACTTCGCGGCGATGATCGTTCTCAAGGCGCTCTTCTGGGGCAGCCTCGGCGCGCTCGCGTGGACCCATGGGGGTTATCCGGCCGCCGCAGCGATCGCCGCCCGGCTGCGGCCGAAGCGGGTTCGGAAGGACCAGATCACGCCGAGCGTGACCGTGATCGTCCCGGCCTACAACGAAGAAGCCGTGATCCGCCGGCGGTTGGAAAACCTGCTCGAGCTCGACTATCCGGCCGAGCAACTCGAGATCGTCGTCACTTCGGATGCCTCCGACGACCGAACGGACGAGATCGTCGGTGAGATCGCGGCGAGCGAGCCGCGCGTCTCGCTCCGTCGGCGGGAGCGCGCCGGCAAGCTGCCCGGGCTCAACCGGACGGTCGCCGAAAGCGACAGCGAGATCGCTGCGTTCACGGACGCGAACACGACCTGGGCGCCGGACGCGCTCATGAAGCTCGTTCGCAACTTCGCCGATGACGACGTCGCCTACGCTTGCGGCCGCCTGACGCTGCTGAGCCCGGACGGCGCCAACCGTGAAGGAATCTACTGGCGCTACGAGCTCTGGCTGCGCGACAACGAGTCACGGCTCGGATCGATCACCGGCGGGAACGGCTCGATCTACGCGATCCGCCGCACCGATTACGCCGAGGCGCCCTTCGGGCACGATCTCAGCTTCCCGCCGCTCGCGGTCAAGCGGGGGCGCCGTGCCGTCTACGAGCCCGAGGCCGTCGCGTACGAAAAGCCGACGCCGGAGAGCGCCGACGAGTACCGGCGCAAGGTGCGGATGCTGCCGTGGTCCTGGGGCTTCCTGCTCTCGGGCAACTCCCTTCGCGGCGTGCCGCCGATGTACGCGCTCGAGCTCGTCTCGCACCGGCACCTCCGCTACGCGAGCGGCGTGCTGCACGTGGTCCTGCTCGGAACGAACATCGCGCTCGTCGCGGAAGGGTCCGTCTACCAGGTGGCGCTCGGCCTGCAGGCGGCGTGGCTCCTGCTCGCGGCCGCGGGCCGCCTCCGCGCGCCTATCCCTGGCGCCGGGATCGCGCACTACTACCTCCTCATGACGACGGCGACTCTGGCATCGCTCGTCCGCTACCTCCGCTCCGGCCCGTCGCTGACCTGGGAAAAGGCGGAGGGCACCCGCTAGCGCGACCTGTCCTCGCCGGGCGTGTCCTCGTGCCTGGCACACGGCCGGGTCCGGTCCGGCCAACCCGCACGTCTGCGTGGCCGTGTCCCGGTGCCAGGCATGAGGACACGTTCCGAAGTGGCAGAACCGCTGCAAAAGAGCCGCTTCCGTGGCTCGGCGGCGGACACGTCCGCGGCCGATCTCGTGCCAGGCACGAGGACCCCGCTCGCCCGGAGGGTTCGACCCTCGGGCTGGCCGACGTCGCCGCTAGCCTGCGCGGATGCGCCGGGTCGGCATCGCCCTGCTCCCGCTTGCGCTGCTCGCCGCCGCAACCGCCTGCGGCGCGCAGCGGCGGGCTGCGCCGACGTCGACTGCGGAGTTACGCGCCAAGTTGCCTCCGCCGAAGCACGCGGGCGCCTGGGTCCACGTGACCGTCGTCGACGGCGACCGCGGGCGCCGCGTGCCGCGCGCGTTCGTCCGCATCGGACGGCACGCCCGCGTCACCGATCGCCACGGCGTCGCCCGCATCCATCTCGCCCGGCGTGCCGCGCTCGTCGTCCAGGTCCGGCGCCGCGGCTACACGAAGGCCCAGCAGCGCTTCCAGTTCCGCAACCACCCTTTGCGGACGATCCGGATCTACCAGCCCGCGCTGCAGTGGACGATGTACGGCGTCGAGCCGACGAGGACGCAGGCGCAGCCGAACATCCGGCTCCGGCCGCCGTTCAGGGTCGTCTGGAGCCGCGGCATGGCCGGGCTGCTCGAGTTCCCGGCAGTCGTCTCGAATGGGGTCGCCTTCGCCGGCAACGCGTGGGGCAGCGTCCGGGCCGTCTCGATGCGCGACGGCGCGCTCGTCTGGCGTCACGACATCCGCCACGGGAAGCTGGCCTCTTCGCCCGCGCTCTGGCGCGACAAGGTGATCGTGCACGGCATGGACGGAATCGTCTGGGTGCTCGACCGTCGGAACGGCCGGCTGCTCTGGCACAAGTGGATCGGCTCGCCGATCGAGTCCTCGCCCGTCGTCCACGGCGGCGTCGACTACTTCGGTGCCTGGAACGGAACCGTCTACGCGCTCGACCTCCGCACGCACCGGATCCGCTGGCGCTACGGGTCGGGCGCCAAGATCACCTCGAGCGCTGCCGTAGTCGGCCGCACCGCCTACATCGGCAACTACTCCGGCCGGCTGCTCGCGCTCGCGACGCGCAGTGGCCGGCTCCGCTTCGCCGGCGGCGTCAACGGGCGTATCTACGGCACGCCCGCGGTCGCGCTCGGGCGCGTCTTCGTCCCCTCCTCGGACGGCGATTCCTTCAGCGCCTTCTCGCGAAGCGGCGCCAAGCTGTGGACGATCCACACGGGCGCGTACGTCTACTCGTCGCCGGCCGTCTGGCGCGGCCGCATCTACTTCGGCTCCTACAACGGCGTCCTCTACTGCGTCTCGCGGAACGGACACGTCATCTGGAGCCACTCGAGCGGCGGCGCCATCTCGGGCGCTCCGATCGTTGTCGACGGCATCGTCTACTTCGGGAACTTCCGCCACCGGATCTATGGGCTCGACGCCCGCAACGGCCGGCCTCGCTTCGCCTTCCCTGACGGCGACTACGTGCCGGTCTCCGGGAACGGCGGCCGACTGCTGCTTCACGGCTATTCGAGGCTCTATGCTGTCGAGCCTCGTCGCCGGTGAGAAGACGTCTCGCCTACATCGGGGCAGGCATCCTCGTGCTCCTGATTGCGCTCGGCACGGCGGCCTACCTCTACCGAAAACACCAGGGTCGCGACATCCGCGGCTCCTCGACCGTGGAGTTCGTGGACACGGAGCCTAATGCCGTCAAGGAGCCCCAGAATGTGACCTGGCCGATGTACGGCTACGACCCCGCGCGACTGCGGGCGCCGTTCGGCTTCAAGCTCAGGCCGCCCTTCCGCAACCATCCCGTCTGGACGTTCCGCGGGGGAGCGCTGCTCGAGTTCCCGCCGGTGATCGCCTACGGACGGATCTACATCGTCAACAACGCCGGCACAGTCTTCGCCCTCGACGAGAGCCGGGGCAAGGTCAAATGGAAGTACCGCTCGCACCGCTGCTCGGCCGCATCGCCGGCGGTTGGGAACCACCTCGTCTTCGTCGCGCTCCTGAACCGGCCGCCGTGCAACGCCTCCCACGGCGTCGACGGCAAGGTGATCGCCTTCGACGCGGAGACGGGCCGGATCCGCTGGCAGCGGACGATCGGGCCGACGGAGAGCTCGCCGCTCCTTGCAGACGGGCTCGTCGTCGTCGGCGACTGGTCGCACAACGTCTATGCGTTCACCGCCTCGACGGGCAACCTGCGCTGGCACTTCCATTCCGGCGGTCTGATCAAGGGCGCGATCTCGCTCGCGGGCAACCGCGTCTACTTCGGTTCCTACGACACGCACGTCTACGCGCTCGAGCTCCACACCGGCAAGCAGGTCTGGCGCGCCTCGTCCCAGCCCCGGATCGGCCGCACCGGCACCTTCTACGCGAATCCCGCAGTCGCGTACGGCCGCGTCTACATCGGAGCGACCGACGGGAAGATGTACTCGTACGGCGCCAGGAGCGGCAAGCTGCGGTGGTCGAACGGGACGGGCGACTTCGTCTATAGCTCGGCCGCCGTCTGGCGCCGAAACGTGATGGTCGGCTCCTATGACGGCCACTTCTACTCGTTCGACGCGGCCACCGGAGACGTCCGTTGGCGCTTCAACGCGAACGGAAAGATCTCCGGCTCACCGACGGTTGTCGACGGGGTCGTCTACTTCTCCACCCTGAGCGGAAGGACGTTCGGGCTCGACGCGCGCAACGGCAAGCAGGTCTTCAGATACCCGACCGGCGAGTACGCAGCGGTCGTCGCCTCGAAGAAGCGGCTCTACCTCGTCGGCTACTCCAAGCTCTACGCCCTGATCGAGCGAGGCGGCGAGAGCGGCAGCTAGAGTCGCGCGACGATGGAGACTCGAGTGCGGCCCCAGCGCGAGCGTCCATTGCCTGATGTGGACGGAGAAGAAGAGCTCGAGCTCAGCCGCTACTGGAATGCACTGCTGACACGCTGGTGGCTGCCTGTCGCCGGCCTCGTCGCCGGCGCAGTAATCGGCTACCTGCTCTCGCTCGGGGGCCACAACGTCTACCAGGCGAAGGCCACGATCTACCTCGGTCAACCGCTGTCACCGACCGGAACGAGCCAGATCCAGAGCCTCTCGACGAATCCCTCGACCGCGAAGCAGGTGGTCCTGTCGCCCTACTGGCAGCGCCTCGCGGAACAGCGGGCGGGGCTCGCTGCAGGATCGCTCACGGGCCACGTCTCGACGCAGGCGGTTGCGGGCGTCGCGGCGGCGCTCGGCCGTGTCGGCCAGAACCCGCTCGTGAACATCGTCGTCACCGGCAAGCGCCGCGCCAAGATCGCGCTTGCCGCAGACGAATTGGCCCGGATCGTCGTCAACCAGGTGTCGGGCAGGTACGTCGCGACGAAGATCAAGAACCTGCAGGCGAACATCACGGCCGGGAAGGCGGAGCTCGACAGCGTCAACACTCGCATCTCGTCGTTGCAGGCCGAGGTCCAGAACGGCGGTCTCTCGACGGTCGAGCGGCTGCTCTTCGCTAACCAGATCGGCCTGGCGGTGCAGGAGCAGCGCCAGGTGACGGAAGACCTCAGCCAGAACCAGCAGCTGCTCGCCCTGGCGCAGAACGTCGAGAGGAGCCAATTGATCTCGCCGGCTCACGCGACCAAGACGACCGCTCGCAGCCGGCGGAACTCGGTGCTCGTCGGCGCTCTGATCGGCCTGCTGCTCGGGATCATCGCGGCGCTCCTCTGGGAGCCCGCCGCGAGGGTCGTCCGCCGAAGCGCCGTGTAACGTCAACGCGTGCTCGACGGCAAGCGGGTCGCGGTCGTCATCCCCGCGTACAACGAGGAGCAGCTCCTCGGCTCGACCGTCGAAGGAATCCCTGCCTTCGTCGATCGCATTTACGTCGTCGACGACCGCTCCACCGACGCGACCGCGGAGCGTGCGCGAGCGCTTTCCGACCCCCGCCTCGAGGTGATCGAACACGAGCAGAACGAGGGCGTCGGGGCCGCGATCGTGACCGGCTACAAGCAGGCGATGGCGGACCGGATGGACGTCACGGCCGTGATGGCCGCCGACAACCAGATGGATCCGGAGGACCTGCGGCACCTCGTCGAGCCGGTTGCGCGCGGCGAGCTCGACTACTCCAAGGCGAACCGCCTGTTCACGGGCCAGGCCTGGCAGCTGATCCCGCGCTACCGCTACCTCGGCAACGCCGTCCTCTCGATGCTGACGAAGATCGCGTCGGGCTACTGGCACGTCGCCGACTCGCAATCCGGATACACGGCGGTCTCGCTCGAGTACCTCGAGTTGCTCGACCTCGACCGGATCTACAAGCGCTACGGCTTCCCGAACGACATGCTCGTGCACCTGAACGTGTGGAACGCGCGCGTGCGCGACATCCCGTCGCGGCCGATCTACGGAGTCGGCGAACGCTCCGGGATCCGGCTGCGGAGGGTCGTGCCGACGATCTCCTGGCTCCTCGTGAAGGGGTTCTTCTGGCGCCTGCGGACGAAATACGTGATCCGCGACTTCCATCCGCTCGTCTTCTTCTACTTCTTCGGCTTCATCTGGACCCTGCTCGGGCTCGCGCTCGGAATCCTGGAGGTCGTCCTGCGGATCGAGGGCAACGCCGTCTCGGCGGGCACCGTCGTGCTCGTGGCGCTGCTGCTGATCTTCGGGTCGCAGTTCACGCTGTTTGCGATGTGGTTCGACATGGAGTCGAACAAAGACCTGCGTTAGGTGGCCCCCGGGGGAACCTCCCGGTTCCCCCGAACCCCCTCCACTGATCCGCTTCGCGGACAGGCGCTACGCGCCGGTTCGACATGGAGTCGAACAAAGACCTGCGTTAGGTGGCCCCCGGGGGAACCTCCCGGTTCCCCCGA
>Ga0075421_100004723_pt1 | contig 16443 bp, 11 predicted proteins | sample SoiMetdeltSBSDD5_FD_75292 | JGI IMG/M metagenome (GOLD analysis project Ga0075421, IMG submission 75292) | Bulk soil microbial communities from a Populus tree surrounding site in Tennessee, USA - Soil MetaG P. deltoides SBSDD5 | ecosystem: Environmental > Terrestrial > Soil > Tree plantation...
TCGAAGCGCTGGATGTGGATAAAGCCACCAGCCAGGTTGAACGCGCCGAACTTCGAGTAATTCACCGCAGCGGTAGCTAGCAGTCCTAGAGCCACTGGAGCTGCGAACGGCAGGCACTCCGCTACCGCATACCACGTAAAACGGTCCAGGCTCCATTCGGGGTTCCGGCGCTTCCAGATACCCCAAAGGAGATATAGGCCGAGCGCCGGAAGCGCCAACGCCCCGGTGATCCGGACGAAGATCATCACTCCGGCGGCGAGGCCCGCCCACAAGCGCGGACGCCAGCTAGGGTTTTGGGCATCGCAGAAGAGAAAGTAGAACGACCAGAGGACCAGGAGGCTTTCCGCTGAATGCTGAAAGAAATTGGTGCTCACGCCCGCCGCGTAGGACGTGGTCCCAAGCAGCAAGGCGGCCGCCAGCGCCCAGCGGGGAGTCGCTCCGAGCCGCGCACAGAAGGAGAAATACACCGCGCAGAGGCCCGCCGTGGCGAACGCGTTAAATAGGTTGACAAACCATATCTCGACTTCGCCTCCCCAGCGCTGGTCGGGATTTTCCCCCAGAACGGGTCCGGCGAGAATTCGGATCGCGTCGTTCGCGCCGGCCTTCTGCAAGATGGCGTGAGTCAGTTTTCCAAGACCGTAGAGCGGAAGCGCTAGAACGGATTGGCCGGCGCCAAACACCGAGTACGGCTGTCCGTCGCGACCGGTCCGCGCAATAAAAAGGGGTGCTGTCGCTAAGCTGCCTTGCTCCCACAAAGATCGCGTCTGCTGATAGACAGCGATCTCATCCACATTCCAGAAATGACCGCGAGTTAGCGCGATATATAGGACCAGAAAAAACAGAAAAACTCGCGTCGCCAGCCCTCGATAGGCAAAGCGGACCGGCTGCGATTTCTGTGAATTTTCCGGCGGGCCCTCAAACATCCAGTTCAGTGTATCCGAACGGGAGGCGCCGTGACTTGCTTATCTGCCGATCCTCCGCCGCCACAAGAGGCGCAACGTGCTTTTGGCGGTTTTCCACATGCGCATTTTACTTTGTCCGCGCTTTAGGTCATAGCGCAGAATCATGGGTACCTCACCAAAGATCAGAGGCATTCTTCGGAGCTTTAGTAATACGTCTACCATGCACTGGAAACCGTCTTGGTCCACCAGGTCGTCGCCATACTGGGTGTAGGCGCTCTTTAACGCCGCCGCGCGATAGGCACGATAGCCGCAGGTATAGTCGGAAATTCCGGGCGTGGGAAACACCACGCGCATCAAAATGGATGCCAGCCAGCTCACGATTTTCCGGCGCAGACTCAGTCCGTATATTCTCGAACCCTTCTGATAGCGGGACGCGATCACTACGTCGTGTCCTTCGCGGATCATGCGGATCATGCGAATCATCAGGCCGGGAGTGTGGCTTTCGTCCGCATCCATGGTGATGATGATGTCGCGCTCGCCGGCGACATCGGCAGCGCGGCGCAATCCGTCGCGAAGCGTGGCGCCGAGCCCCTGGTTCTGTTCGTGCCGCTCCACGTATAGTGGGAACTCCTTGCTGAATTCCGTCAAAATGCGGGCTGTACCGTCCGAGCTGCCATCGTCCACGACGATGATCGAGAAGCCTTGGTTATCTTCAGTGAGGCTTTCGAAAATGTTGCGCAACAGGCTCGCGATGTTGGCCTCCTCGTTGTAAGCCGGCAGCACGACGATGATTCGGGAAGGCACGGAATCGCAAGTATAACCCGGCTCATTCGCACGCCGCGTTATACTGTGTCTCTCTGCTTCCGATAAACTTCGCCAGAGATCGACCGACGGCCCTCATGTTACTGGCGGTCGTGATAGTCGTGAATGCGGCGGGACTCTGGCCCGAACTTCCCATCAGCCGCGTAGATCTCAACGACAACGTTCTGCATTTCACCTTGATCCAGCGCATCGTGCAAACGCTGGAGCGGGGCGAGAATCCGATGGATACCTGGTCGCCCGAGTGGTCGTTCGGATATCCGGTGCTGCGAACTTACCAGCCTCTGGCGCATCTGCTGGTGGCAGCCGTCTACTTTGCGTTGGCCAAGTCTGCGCCGCTGATGACCGTGTTCGTGTGGGCCCGCTTTCTCTCGGTTGTGCTGCTTCCGCTCAGCTTCTTTGTGGCGGCTCGGCGGCTGCAATTGGGATGGCTCACGGCTGCTGCATCGGCGTTGCTCGCGCCGCTGGTTTCCACCAACTTTCTGTACGGTGTGGAACATGGCAGCTTTACATGGGCGGGAAGCGGGTTGTTCCCACAAGCGGTGGCGATCCATCTTTTTCTTTTTGCGCTAGGTTCCGCATGGACCGCAATCCGTCAGGGACGACGGCTGATTCTTACCGGCGCGCTGGTAGGACTCACTGCGCTTGCCCACCTGGTCTACGGCTACATGGCCGCGCTCAGCATCTGCCTTCTCGTCTTGATGCCCGATGCTGAAGTCTCGCGACGTGTGCGGCTTGGCCGCTTAGTAGTTGTAGGAGGAGCGGCAGCGATCTTGACCGGGTTCCAGGCGCTGCCCTTGTTGCTGGACGGCGCCACGATCAATCACAGCCGATGGGAAGCCGTCTGGAAGTGGGACTCTTTCGGGGCAGGTCCTGTTTTGAAGTGGCTGTTTACAGGGGGACTCCTGGACCACGGCCGTCTGCCCGTACTCAGCCTGCTGTCTCTGGCTAGCACAGTTCTATATGTGTGGAGCGTGCGAAAGCGGAATGTGGAGCCCGCGCACACATTCGTGCTGCTCGGCGCGGTGTTCTGGATTCTGATGTTTTGCGGACGTCCACTCTGGGGGCCACTGCTTTCCCTGCTCGGAGTCTCGCAGGATATGCACCTCCACCGTGTGATCGGCGGCGCGCAGGTGTTCCTGGTGCTACTGGCGGGCGTCGCGATGGCGTGGCTCTGGGCCGGCCTGGCTAAGCGCGGAGCGGCGATCGCGGCGGTGCTGGCGACCGCGGTGTTGCTTTACCCGGCGGTCCGGGAACGGACACGGAACCTCAGAAACAATCAGGAGTGGGGGCGCGCCAACCTTGCGGCGCATGCCGCGGAGGAAAGGAACATCGCCGCGACGATCGCTGCTGTCCAGGCGCGCCGAGGACGGGCATTTGCAGGTCTGGCGTCGGGATGGGGTGGAAGCTTCAAAATAGGCGCTGTCCCTTACTATGCCTTTCTCAGCACAGCCCAAGTTCCGGCGCTGGGCTTTCTCTATCACTCGATGGCGCTCACCAGCGACATCATGGTGCGGTTCAATGAGTGGAACCCGGAGCACCAGCGGCTGTTCAACATCCGAACGGTTGTAGCGCCGGACAACTCCACCATCAAATTGCCGCCGTTTTTGAAACCGATCGGCGCCGCCGGACGCTTTCGTGTCTTCGATGCGCCTGGCGTCGGGTACTTCGACATAGTGGATGTGGGAGCCGCGGTTACCACTACCCGCCGCAGCTTCTACGAAGTGAACGATCGATGGTTGCAAAGCGACTGGGTGGCCAGGCGTGTTCACCTGCTGCTGGATTTTCACGGGGGCTCGCCGTCCGGTATGCCGCGCGTCTATCCTTATAACAATCTCCCGCAGCCGCCCGGCAATCTGACTCCGGCGGGGGAAATCCGCGACGCGCGTGAGAAGGGTGAGATCTATCAAGCCGATCTCGCGGTAGCGCGCCGCAGCTACGTTCTCTTCCGCATGACGTTCCATAAGAACTGGAAAGCATATTTGGACGGAAGCACGCGACCCGTGGTCATGTTGTCGCCAGGATTTATGGGCGTGGAGGTGGGGCCCGGAAATCATCAGATTGCATTCCGTTACGAACCGGAGCGATGGAAGCCGGTTCTCGGATTCGCGGGACTGATCGCGATTTTGCTGCTGGGCGCGGCCGAAAGCCGCGGCATGTTGATGGGCCGCGCAGTGCGACTCGAGCGGATTCCGGCGTGGTTTGGCGCGGACACGAGTCGCCGTTGGGCGATTGCCGCCGGCTTGATTCTGCTCGCCCTGCCCGTGTGTCTCCCGCTGTTCACCACCAGCCTGATCTGGGGACACGACGCGTTTTCGTATTTTCCGCGCGTGGTGGAGGTCCACCAGAATGTCACGAACGGCATTCTACTGCCGCGTTGGGCGCCGGATCTCGAGCGCGGCGCGGGACAGCCGCTGTTCCTGTTTCACCCGCCGATGTTTTACTGGCTGGCGGAATTGTGGCGCCTGGCCGGATTCGAGTTTGTGACCGGCGTCAACCTGGCGTGCGCGATCGTCGTGCTGGTGTCGGCGGCCGGAATGTTTCTGCTGGGCCGGCTGTATTTCGGAACACCCGGCGGATTCCTGGCTGCGGCCGCGTATCTCTACACGCCCTACTTCGCTACCGATCTGTATATCCGCTCCGCGCTCGAGGAGTTTACCGCCTTCGCATTCTATCCGCTGGCCCTGTATGGTTTCGGCGCATATGCGCGGTACGGTAACCGCAGAAGCCTGCTGCTCGGCGCCGCCGCCTATGCCGGACTCGTGCTGAGCCATCTTCCCGCCACGCTGCTGTTTTCGCCGCTGCTGGGAGCGTTTCTCGTTTGGACGGCGTGGCAAGAAAAATCCTGGGGCGCGCTCCGAGCGCAGGCAGGAGGGTTGGTCCTCAGCTTGGGATTGAGCGCGGGTGTGTGGGTCCCGGTGTTGCTCGAACGTCAATACGTTTCGCTCACGCGCGCCGTGGAAGGCAATGGACTCTTCGCGAACCACTTTGTCTACTTGCACCAGTTGTTGTACTCGCCGTGGGGATACGGGCTGTCGCTTCCCGGGCCGGGAGACGGCATGCCGTTCAGCGTCGGATGGAACCATCTGCTGCTGGCGATCGTGGTTTGGGTTTGGAGCGCGCGGCAGCCGAAGCTTGCTGATCGCGGACTGATCCGGCTCTTCGGATGGGCAGCGATCTTGCTCTGCGCGCTGACTCTTTCGTATGCGGCGCCAGTCTGGAACCTGATTACTCCGCTGCAATACGTGCAGTTACCGTGGCGACTGCTCGGTGGCGTCGCCGTGTGCGGAGCGCTACTGGTGGGCGCATTCTCGTCCGTAGCGCGAGGACTCCGGAAGTACAACGGGCTCGCTCTGGCAGGCGCTTTCGTGCTCGTGGTGATACCGAATCTTGGGCATTTGCGGCCCGGAGCGACCCAGGACATCGACCCCGCTTTCTGGACTGCTCAGGATCTGGCGCGGACCGGCTTCGAAACCACTACAATGCGCGAGCTGACACCCCGCTGGATGACGACGCCGCTGCCTTATGATCCGCGCGCGGCGACAGTAGCGTCAGGCGTCGCCGACATCCGCCAACTGGATCGCACACCATTCTTTTGGCGCGGTGAAATCACGGCGCAGGCTCCGGCAATGGTACGGACGTCGATCGCATACTTTCCGGGCTGGTCGGTGCGCATCGATGGTCAGCCTGCCATCGCGCAGCCGGAGACGGGTTCGGGCCTTTTGTTGTTTCAGATGCTTCCGGGAACACATCGAGTGGAGGTCTCCTGGGGCAACTCCAACCCTCGTCTGGCAGGGAATACGATCAGCCTAATCGCCCTGGCGATCTGGGTGTTTCTATATGCGCAGCGCGGCCGCGGCGCCCCGATCCGAAGCCGTTCCAAAGTAGCGTAGGGCGCCCGCAACCAGCGCTCCACCGCGGCCAACGCTTGTTCCGACATGCCGCGCCGCTTTTCCGCTCCATCATCGGCGAACGGCAGCATCGGCGTCTTGGCATCGAAACGCGCGGCATGAGCCAGCAATCCCACTTCATAAAGATATGTGTCTCGCTGCCGGTTGAGGGCTGGCCCAGCGCGCTTACCATGGCGCGCAACCAGGCGATGCGCGGATATCCGGGATGTCCAGCAGGCGCAGAATTTCATCCAGCGCAGGTGGCTCGGAGATCACCCGATTTTCGGGTAGAGCCGCAAGCATTTGGGACAGCAGCGTCGATCCACATCTCGATCAGTGAAACACGAAGCCCCGCGGCGCGAGAGAGCCATGCACGCCGGCCCAAGCGACCGCTTCGTCGATTGATGTTACATGCGCTGGCAGGCGCCGAACTGTGTCCTCGAAGAACGGCTCGGTGAAGCGGCGTCCGGCCGCGCAGCGCCATTCTACTCTCGGGCCGCGATCGGTTGGACGCACCCGGGCCGGACCCCATTGGCTAAGATTCATGGGATGCGCACTTCGCCATCCTCGTAGCTGAGGTGGTAATCCCGGTGCTCGCGGATGTTCGATCCCGGGCTGAGCTTCAACAAGCGAACTACCTGCAGCGGACACTGAAACCCCGCCAGAATCTCGCTGATGTACGGGCGCCGCCGCAGAAGCGGCAAATCGACGAAGTGTTCTTGAAAGGATCCGGGTACATGGCGACGTGGGCGCCCTCGGTCGTGCGTAGCGCGACGCCGGACCACTCGCCGTCGTAATAACCCGGCTGAAGTGCGGCGTCCACTCCCCCGGGTCGCGAGGTCGTTCTGCAACCGGGCTGTATCAAATGCGAAAGGGAGTTTCAGGTAGGAAACCGCCATAGGAACATGCTACATCTTGGCGGTCCGCGTAACTCACTGGCAGGTTGCCGAAATCCGCAGTACGGCGTTGGAGGTGTTGTTCTGGCCCGAGACTACGAAATTGAGAAAATCACCTGCGTTCACCGACGCGCCGCCGCCGTTTGTACAGGTGCTCGTGCTAGTTGTGGTGCATACGAAGAGGTTGGAACCATTACTGCGAATGCCGGCCGTCATGGAGGTCTGGCTCATCCCCGTACCGGGCAATCCGGTGGTTCCATCGATCACGCTTACGTTCAGGGAGCCAAGCGTACAAGCCGTCGGGAACCTGATTGCGACGACTGCCTCTGTGGCATTGGCGACGCCCCCTCCGATAGCGAAGTAGCGCGTGACCGCTCCGAAACTCATCAGCATAGACCCAAACATTCCGCCGCCTCCGGATGCCCCTGAGGCGCCCGAGGGACCTGTGGCTCCGGTGGCCCCATTAGACCCGGTGTTGCCTGTGTTGCCTGTGTTGCCTTGCGGGCCGCTAGGTCCGGTGGCTCCGGTTGCACCTGCTGAACCGGCTGGACCAGTCGCGCCGGTTGCTCCTGCGGCGCCAGCTGGGCCGCTGGGTCCGGTGGCTCCAGTTGCACCTGCGATACCTGCTGGGCCAGTGGCGCCGGTTGCTCCTGCGGCGCCAGCTAGGCCGCTGGGTCCGGTGGCTCCAGTTGCACCTGCGATACCCGCTGGGCCGGTGGCGCCGGTTGCTCCCGCAGCACCGGCTGGGCCACTGGGTCCGGTGGCTCCCGTAGATCCCTGTTGGGCTAGTAGCGCCCACGGAGCTCCGCTCGACGGCGTGTTGCCGACGTTACCGCCCGACAAACTGATGTAGCTCGATCCGCTGTCGAACACTGCGTCGCCGGTCGCGTAGGTGGTGAGGGTGCTCCAGGTCCCTTGGAACGATATCGGCGGACCAGTCGGACCGGTGGGGCCAGTCGGGCCGGCAATACCTTGCGAACCCTGCGGACCGCTGGGCCCGGTCGGTCCCGTGGCGCCTGCTGATCCCGCCGGTCCTGTGGCTCCGGTGGCCCCTGTAGATCCTTGTTGCGCCAGGAGAGCCCACGGAGCGCCGCTCGACGGCGTGTTGCCGACGTTGCCATTCGATAAACTGATGTAGCTCGATCCACTGAAAAACACTGCATCGCCAGTGGCGTAGGTAGTGAGGTTACTCCACGTTCCCTGGAACGATACCGGCAGCCCCGTTGGACCGGTTGGGCCCGTCTGGCCAGCGACACCTTGGATACCCTGCGGACCGCTGGGCCCAGTCGATCCGGTGGCGCCAGCCGGGCCAGCGGGGCCGGTTGGTCCTGTGGCTCCGGTAGATCCCTGTTGCGCCAATACCGCCCACGGAGCGCCGCTCGACGGCGTGTTGCCGACGTTGCCATTCGACAAGCTGATATAACTCGATCCGCTGAAAAACACCGCATCGGCGGTAGCGTAGGTGGTGAGATTGCTCCAGGTCCCCTGGAACGATACCGGCGGTCCCGTTGGACCTGTTGGACCGGTGATTCCTTGCACTCCCTGCGGGCCGGTGGGCCCCGTCGCTCCCGTGACGCCGGTTATGCCTGACGGTCCCGTTGGACCGGTGGCCCCTGTGGCTCCGGTAGATCCCTGCTGCGCCAATAGCGCCCATGGAGCGCCGCTCGACGGCGTGTTGCCGGCATTACCATTCGACAAGCTGATATAGCTCGATCCGCTGAAGAACACTGCATCACCCGTCGCATAGGTGGTGAGGTTGCTCCAGGTCCCCTGGAACGAGACTGGCGGCCCAGTTGCGCCGGTGGGTCCAGTTGCGCCAGTCGCGCCGGTGAGTCCTTGGACTCCTTGGATGCCTTGCGCTCCACTAGGTCCAGTCGCTCCGGTGGGCCCAGTCGCGCCCGTCGCTCCTTGCGGCGATAGCAAAGCCCACGGAGCGCCGCTAGCCGGAGTGTTACCGGCGTTGCCGTTCGACAAGCTGATGTAGCTCGATCCGCTAAGGAAGACTGCGTCGCCGGTGGCGTAGGTAATCAGGTTGCTCCAGGTTCCTTGAAATGAGATCGGCGGTCCTTGTGGGCCAGTGGGACCAATCGCGCCCTGGATTCCTTGCGAGCCCGCAGGACCTATCGGCCCGGTAACGCCCGATGGCCCGATGGGTCCCGTTGCGCCTGTCGCTCCCTGCTGCGCCAGCAGGCGCCAGGGAAGACCGTTTGTCGGAGTATTGCCGGCGTTCGGGCCCGATGAACTGATGTAGCTCGAGCCGTCATAAAAGACGGCGTCGCCTGCGTTGTAGATGGCGAGATTGCTCCACACGCCTTGAAACGACACGGGAGGACCCTGGGCGCCTGTCAATCCGATCGGTCCTTGCGCTCCTGGTTGTCCGGCTGGTCCCTGAAATCCGAGCGGCCCGGGAGGTCCCTCCGACCCCTGCGGCCCCGGCGATCCTGGGGACCCTCGTGGCCCCAATGGTCCCGGCAATCCGTCCGACCCTCGTGGACCCGCCGGTCCGACAGATCCCGCAAGACCGGCCGGGCCGGGCGGCCCATAAACGAAGTCCACCGACGACCAAGGCGCCACCACTCCGGCAGCTGAGTTGGCAAAGCGGGGATCGGCGGGAACTTGCAGGGTCACGCTGTTGTTACGGACTGTGGTCGGCGCTTGCAAGGAAACTTTAAAAGCAATCCAGGCATTTGGCGGAAACGGCGCCGACGGCGCTTGATACGTAATGACTATTTCTGACGGACCGGCGCCGGGACTTATTGTGAAAAAATTGGGTGCAAACGCGTCCGAACTTGTGATAACTGCGTCCGGCGGGGAAGTAAGCAGGCCGTCGCCCAAGTCGAAATTGAGGGTAAAACTATCGCCCGGTTCTAGTGTCTGGGCGCTGAAAGGATTCTGGTTCGTGAGCGTCACCAGCACGGTGCTCGACAAGCCCACACCACTGAGGTTTGGAGCCAGGCTGGCGCCTAGCCGGATGCGTGTATCCGCTGGCCTCTGCCCTGTGCCTTGACCAAGCAGGTCCATTGCGGCAAACGTCATTAGGCACACGACCAGGCGAAGCGCCCAGCAATCCCATCTTCGCACCTAATCTAGTCTGATCTTGAGCGGAAAAATCTCTATTAAAATTCTTTCGGCTACTGTACCGGATCAAGGATTCCTCGCGGCAATCGTGATGATTATGTGCTCAACAACTGCGCCTGCCATAATGAATTGGCCAGATTATCAATTCCGGATTGATCGCGCGTCTTTATTAAAGGCCCGACCTATTAAAGCGCACCCATTCGTCTCGAAAAATGAAAGCAGGCGCCGCCGTCCACCTGCCGTAATAGCAGAAGCTCACATAATTTTGCCTATGGGGAGGCTTGTAATGGTGGGCGCGGCAGGACTCGAACCTGCGACCTCCTGCGTGTGAAGCAGGCGCTCTAACCAACTGAGCTACGCGCCCTAAGGGATGCTTCACTGATTTTAGACAATTCGCACTAAACTTGCACCTGCCGGCAAACTAAAAAGCCCCGCCCTTTCGGGCAGGGCTTTCGCAGAAGCGGACTGACAATCGACTACTTGCCGTAACCGCCGCCGGTCTTGGTCCGTGGTCGGATTTTCGTCGAATCTATGTCGGGATCCATCGCCGCGCTCGAGCTGCGAGGTAGAGGTTTGTCGCTTTCGGCGAAATCGGCTCCCGCTTCGCCCGTTGAGGATATGTCCTGCGCCCCTGTATCGCGCAGCAGATCCTTGGCGCGCTTCACCCACGTCGAATCGTCGGCGTGTACCGAGAGCAGCACGCCACCCTCTCGTACGCGGCCTTCGTAGCGCTTGGCCTCATACTCGGGGATCCCCATCCCGACCAGGGCGCCTATTAATCCGCCCACCGCGCCGCCGACACCGGCCCCGGCGAGCGCTCCCATGATCGGACCCGCCGCGATAAACGGACCCACACCAGGAATCGCCAGCGCTCCGATTCCAGCCAGCCATCCCAGCGCGCCGCCTACCACTCCGCCGGACGTGACACCGGTCGTTGTTCCTTCCGGAATCTTCGTCCTCTTCTCGTGCGCGAAATCTTTCGTTCCCACATTATCGGGAAGCAATACCGAAACATCGGTGCTTCGAAAACCGGCTGCTCGCAAAGCGTCGACTGCCTCTTCAGCGTGCTGCCGGTCCCGGTAAATTCCGAAAACTGCTGTATTCTTTCCAGCCATAAAATGCTCTCCTTGGAGTCAGTTGAGAATCTAATTCGCCTTACTCGGTCGCTTGCCCCTATCGGCTGCCGCAGTGACCGTAATCTCGTTCTTAACGTTGCTTGCGCCCGCTACCTCAGCGGCCTTCTGCTCGACGGCTGTCTTCTCCTCTTCGGACCGGACCGGTCCCTTCAGCGTTACGGTCCCGTGCTGTGCGATCACCTTGACGTTGTGCGCATATGTGGACAGCGATTTGTCAGCCACAATAGCTTTCCGAATTTGCCGCGTGATCTCGCGATCGGATTTGTTCTCTTTCTGCTGGTCCGCCGTCACCGCTTTCTTGTCACGATCTTCTTTGTTAGCCTTCGTGTTGTCGGCTTTAACGCCGGCTTCCTGCGCCGTCGAAAAGGCGGCCCCACCCACCAGCAGAGCGCTGGCAAGCACGATCCTTGCTACTTTTTCTAATGGATGTCGCATACGTTTACACCAGCAAATTAGCGGCCAATGAATGGCCATTAGAATCACCAACAAAGGTCTCGCCTGCTTCCATCAGTGCAAAACCGGACCGGCCGATTGAGCAGATTTTCCCGCTAAAATTTCCCAACAAACCTTGGAAAACTTAAAGGCTCCCCTGGTTCGGCCGATGAAGTAAGGGATGAGCCTCGCCGCTGATGTTCGGCATACTTCCAAGCTGAAGCATCCCTGGGTCCTTCAAAACCTGCCCACCTACCGGCCCGTAGCCCGGAAGCTCATGATGCTCACGTCACATGAGGATGTGCCTCTCTCCAAAGTGCAGGAGGTGCTGCGGACCGATGCCGCCTTCACCGCCGATGTACTGCGGCTTGCAAATTCTCCTTTGATCGGATTGCGCGCGCCCGTCACCAGCGTGCTGCACGCCGTTATGGTTCTTGGACTCGAGCGCATGAAAGGCTTGGCTACAACGCTGGCCCTGCGAGCTTTCTTGACAACCGGAGTCCCCACCGAGGCCCTGAAAGCGTGCTGGCGGCACAACTTGGCGACGGCCGTCATCTGCGAAAAGCTGGCCCGCTTTCTCCAGATTGAGCCCGACCTTTGTTACACCGCTGGGCTACTGCATGATATCGGACGGCTGGCGCTTCTTAGAGCGTCTCCCGACCAGTACGAGCACATCTTCTCGATCGATCCGGACGGCGGCTTCAACCTGCTCGAAATCGAAAAATCTCTCTTCGAGATCGATCATTGCGAAGCAGGGCGGGTGATTCTGGAGCAGTGGGAATTCCCCAGGGAGATGCGCGAGCTGGTTGCCCGGCATCACCATGAGCCCACCGCCGACTCCTCGAATCTCGCCCGCATTGTGTACGCCGGTTGGCAAATTGCCGACCTACTCGGCTTCTCCGCGTTGAACCGCCCGATTGCCGGGAAGATAGAGGCTATCGCTTCGGTGCTTCCGCCGACCGCGCGGCAAAAGCTGCTCGAAGAATTCGACAGTCTCGCCGAAGAAATAGCTTTCAAGATTAATGCCATCGAGTGCAGTCTCGTTTAGCGAAGCGGCCTATATAAGGAGTCTCTTTCATCATGCGGCTTAGCCTGCTGGCCCTGTTGGTATGCGCCTGCTCGATTCATGCGCAACCTGGACGCTCCTACGTCATCGACACATTTGCAGGAACCGTACCCGATGACGAAGGGGTTCCGGCAATCTCGGCCTTGCTGAACCCCAATGCGCTTACTTTTGCCCCGGACGGCAGTATCTTTGTCGTCGATGCATCCAAAGGAATCCGCAAGATCGGGGCAGATGGGATCATTTCAAGAATCCAGGGCGTATTAGGCGGCGGCAATGCTGTTGGGATCGCCGTAAACCGTGCGGGCGGCATTTACTATATCGATGTCGTGGCGCTATACACTTATGATCCCGTCAGCGCCACTGTTGCAGGATCAGCGCCAACCTTCGGTCCTGCAAGCGGACACCAGCTCACCGGTGTGGCGGTTGACCAGGAAGGCAATGCCATCGTTGCCGATAGGGGGAGCCGACAGATCTATCGAGTGACGCCATCGGGCATAGTCTCCAGCCTCGCCGGACTTGGATCGCGTGTCCAATTGACAGGCTTGCCGCTTCGAGTGGCGGTCGATGCAACGAACACGATATATGTTTTACAGTCAGACAACAAGATCGTCAGCATCTCGCCCGATGGGCTAGTCACTGCGATTGCGGGTAACGGTCAATTCAGTGTTCCGGCAGTCGGAGGGCTGGCGCCGGATTCAGGATTTTGGTCGTTGACCGCGCTGGCGGTAAGCCCATCCGGTGACGTGTACTTTGCCGACTCCCAGCGTCAATCCATCTATAAAGTCGATCGCGATGGCATCCTCAAGATGGTTGCTCAGAATGTTTGCGTGTTGGACCTGGCCGTGAGTGACACAGGAGTTGTATTCTTCGTCGATCCTTGCGCAGCCCAAATCCAGAGAGTGGACCCCGACGGTTCCATCAGTACGTTCGCCGGGCGAAATCCGTTTGATGGAGATGGCGGACCTGCCACAAATGCGCTCCTTAGGGGGCCCGCGGCGGTGGCGGTTGACGCGACTGGATCGCTCCTTATCGGCGATACCGGTAACAATCGAATACGCAAGGTCTCTCTACATGGATTGATCGAGACGATAGCCGGTAATGGACGGTCTGGGATTTCAGAAGATGGCCTGCCGGCGCTCCAAGCCCAGGTCGCGGCGCCGTATCTCTTGGCGCTCGATTCGGAGAATAATGTTTACTTCGCCGAGCGAGGCTGGCTTCGGGTCCGGCGCATCCGACTTGACGGTGTTGTCGAGACAGTCGCAGGATCCGGAACCTTTGGCGATTCCGGCGATGGTGGCCCCGCGACTGCGGCGACATTCCAATCGATCGATGGTTTGGCAGTTGACCGCGACGGCAGAGTCTTCATCAGCGATTCTCGTTCAAATCGTATCCGAGTCGTGAATCGAACCGGTACAATCGAGCCGTACGCCGGAAATGGCCAGTTGGGCTCGGCCGATGATGGCGCGCTCGCTACTGACGCTGCCCTTGGCGGTCCGACAAGGATTGCTATTGATCCCGAAGGTAACCTGGTCTTTTTTGGAAGAAATTCCCCACCGAGATTGCGCCGCGTAGAAAAATCAGGAATCATCACGACGTTGAGTTCAACATATCCGCTTGGAAAACCCGGCGATGATTCTGCGCGGTGTAACTTTACCGATGTGGCCGGCTTGGCATTCGATGTGGATGGCAGCCTGCTGGTATTGGGTGGCGACGTGTTATGTCGCCTCCCTCCTGACGGCTTTAGTTGGTGGATCGCCGGCTCGCTGCCACGAAGCCAATTCGAAGGCGACGGCGGCCCTGCAACGCTGGCTAAGTTTTGGGTAGCGTCCGGCCTCGCGGTCGACCTGCAGGGCAATATTTTTATCGCCGACGCGGCGAATCGGCGAATTCGGAAGCTCACCTCGTCGGTCCCTTAGCGATCCCCGGAGGGAGTAAAGAACCCGCCGCCCACGCTGCGCATGAACTTGCCCCAGAGCGTCTCAGCCAGCTCCGCAGCGTCCGATTCCTTAGCCGCAAAAACTTGCACATGCAGACCGGCCATCTCGTCCGAGCTATCCGGACCCCACTGCACACGCCGCGGCGGCTGACTGGGATTGCGCGCATTTCCGGCCGAGTTGTCATAGGCGAATTCCATCTCGAGGCGCGTGCCTTCCGGCAACTGCAGCGGACGCCGGTAGCGATAGTGCTCCTGCCAGTTGAAATCCCAATCGCGGATCCAGATCAGCCAACGGGTCGAGCCGTCGGGCAAACGCGCGAGGCCCTTCATCTCCTTGCAGATAAAGTGTGCGTGCGGAATGATCCCGATCGCTTCGACGGCCACCGGCAAAGTAAATCTGTCAGTCACCTTGTGAGCTTTTTGTCCCGCCGGGATATCGATGTTCCGCGAGCCGAGCGCGATATCCATAAGACGCCGTCGCGGCGCGCGGTCCGTGAATGAGAACGCAACCGAAGATTGCACCGTTTCCGGCTTCCCGGTTGGGTGGAAATGAAGTTGGAGAACCAGGTCCGCCTGCCTGGTCAAGACCGCTGAGGCATCCTCCGGCATGCGGATCGGCGGTGAGCCCGGCGACCAACCCCCAAGCCCGCCTCCCGGAAGGAATCCCGGCGCCCCGAAGCAGGGATACCCGCCTCCCGGGTCGGCCTCTTTCTTGCGAGCCACACGCGTTCGATCGAGGAAGAACAACGCATGGTGAACGACCTTCGGATTACCGGGACGGAACTCGATTGCGTCGACATACCGGTTTGCGTCCAGTTCAAGAGGGATCGCGAAGCAGCGGTAAAGATCGGGACCATCGGCGGGGACCGTAAACGGCTTCGACATCTGCGCCACCAGGTCCGGCTGAGTAATCTTCAAGCTGGATGCGGGCGGCGCGATGGGCGCCTCGGCTGCATTTCCCTCCGGCGCTCCGGCCTTGGCCCAAGCGCCCAGAGTTGCAATCTCGGCTGTCGTCAAGACGCGCGCGCCGCTGAAATCCCCGTAGCCAGGCGCGGGTTTCCATGGCGGCATGTGCCGGCTGGCGGTCACTTGCGCGATGAGCGTCGCTCGTTTGGACGAATCGCCGTAGCTCAACAGCGGAAAGGAACCTGCTTCCCCGGCCCGATGGCAGCCGATGCAATGCTTATACAGAATCGGCGCGACATCACGGCTGAACGTCGCCGGCCGGGATGCGCCGTCCGCTGGCGAGAGTCCACATAGGTAGATCACAAACAGGGCGCGCCGCATCACTTCATTATGTAGAATAGAACGTCATTCCATGAACAATCGTCTTTTCCTCTCCCTGCTCTGCGTATGCGCGCTCATTTCGGCGGGCTGTCGTAACAAGAGCGCGCCGCCTCCGCTCTCTGCACAGGCAGGCCCTCTGATTTTTGAGATTGACGTATCGAATCCCATCTATCAGGACAGGTTGTTGCGTGGATTTTATGACGGGACGGTCGGCTGGAAATGGACCGCGCGCCAATTTGCGGTGGCGATCGATGCGCCCCCGCCGCGCGACCAGCCTACGCTCCTGATTCTCGACTTCACTGTGCCAAGCGAGTTGATCGACGCCGTCGGAGCGGCAACGCTGACCGCGCGCGTGAACGGCCAGCAGGTGGGCAAACAGCGCTACGACAAGGCCGGCCGATTTTACCTGCATTTGAACGTGCCTGCCTCTGCTGTTGCCCAAACACCGGCCCAGGTGGAATTTGAGCTCGATAAGGCAACCAAGGATCCGGCGACGGGGCGCGAATTGGGAATCATCGTCGTAGGTGTTTCTCTCGCTCACCCTGAGACCACCGTAGTCGACCGCCAGGCCGCAACTGAGAGAGCGCGGCAGGGCTACCTGCAAGTTCTCAAGGAACGCGAACTCCAAATGCCGCGCGAGAAACAGCACGATCTGATGAAGGTGTTCCATGACCTGTCCATCTGGCGGCGCATGTGGTTCCACAATGTTCCCATCGAAAAGAATCCGCTGGACCTGTGGATGATGCAGCAGATCATCTATGAGACCCAACCGGAATTTATCGTCGAGACCGGAACGTGGCGCGGCGGATCGGCGCTCTATTGGGCGCACACGCTGAACGGTATGGGACTCGAAAATTCACGTGTACTCACCGTCGATATTCAGGACATTACTGCGACCGCCGTTACCCATCCCCTATGGAAGAAATACGTTACATTCTTCAAAGGAAGCTCGACCGCTCCGGCCATCGTCGCCGACATCGCCAATAGGGTCAAAGGCCATA
>Ga0075421_100004725_pt1 | contig 16439 bp, 14 predicted proteins | sample SoiMetdeltSBSDD5_FD_75292 | JGI IMG/M metagenome (GOLD analysis project Ga0075421, IMG submission 75292) | Bulk soil microbial communities from a Populus tree surrounding site in Tennessee, USA - Soil MetaG P. deltoides SBSDD5 | ecosystem: Environmental > Terrestrial > Soil > Tree plantation...
GCGCGAGGTGCTGCGCCGCCGCCGCCGGCTCGCGGACGACGCCCCGGATAACTTCGCCGTCTTCGGCTCGAACCAGATGCTCGACATCTGGACGCAGGCGTCGAGCGGGATCGGCATGCTCATGGTCGGGGTCGCCTCGCTCGGCCTGCTCATCGGCGGGATCGGCGTCATGAATATTATGCTTGTCTCGGTCACCGAGCGGACGGCCGAGATCGGGCTGCGTAAAGCAGTCGGCGCGCGCCGCCGCGACGTGCTCTGGCAGTTCCTGCTCGAAGCCATGATGTTGACCCTCATGGGGGGCGCCGCGGGGATCCTCGTCGGGATCGCGATCGCGCTGCTCGTCCAGTGGTTTCTGCCGTCGCTCGAGGCGAGCATCTCGGTGGCGGCCGTCTCGGCCGGGCTCGCCGTCTCGGCGAGCGTCGGCCTCGGCTTTGGCCTCTGGCCCGCCTACCGCGCGGCGGGCCTCGACCCGATTGACGCCCTGCGCTACGAACGATGATCGCCGAAGCCATCAGACACTACCACGACTTACTCACCGGCCCGCTGGCCGCCGACGCGCGCGAGCGGCTCGCCGAGGGGACTGCGCGCCACCGCCTGACCTTCGGCGCGCGCCCGCTCTGCACCGTGCTCCGCCCGCTCTTCGTCACCGAGGCGCAGTACGACTACATCCGGGGCGAATCGCGGCTCGTGCTCGCGGCAATCGCCAAGCTCGGGCGGGCGCTCATGGCCGACGCGGGGCTGAGGGCCGAGATGGATCTGTCGCCCGACGAGGAGCGCATCGTGCTCATCGAACCGGGCTACGAGGGGCCCGACGCGAGCGGCCGGCTCGACGCCTTCCTCGACTCGCGCGGGGGCTTCAGTTTCGTCGAATACAATGCCGAGAGCCCGGGCGGACTCCTCTACGGCGACGCGCTCGGCGAGATCTTCATGGGCATGGCGGTCGTCCGCGAGTTTGCCCGGCGCTTCCCCGTCCGGCGCATCCCGATCCGGCCGCGCATCCTCGCCCAGCTGCTCGACTGCTACCGCCAGTGGGGCGGCCGCGAGCGCCCGCGGATTGCGATCGTCGACTGGCGCGAGGTCAAGACTTACCCCGAGTTCGAGATTTGCCGCGACTTCTTTGAGGCGGAGGGCTACCGGGCGCTGATCGCCGACCCACGCGAGCTCGAGTACCGCGGCGGCCGGCTCCGGGCCGGCGACTTCGAGATCGACCTCGTCTACAAGCGCGTGGTCACGGGCGAGCTGCTCGCCCGTGAAGGGCTCGGGCACCCTCTGGTCCGCGCCGCGGCCGAGCGGGCGGTCTGCGTGGTCAATTCCTTCCGCGTGCAGATGCTCTTCAAGAAGGCGCTCTTCGCGCTCCTCGACGACCCGGGCCGGGAGCATCTCTTCACCGCCGAGGAGGTCGCCGCCGTGCGTCGCCACGTGCCCTGGACCCGGCGGCTGCGCGAGGGCCCGACGACCTACCGCGGCCGGCGGGTGGACCTCCTCGAGTTCGTCGCGGCGGGCCGCGACCGGTTCGTGCTCAAGCCGAGCGGCGAATACGGTGGGCGCGGCGTGACGCTCGGCTGGGAGTGCCGCGACACCGAGTGGGGGCAGGCGCTCCGGGACGCGCTCGGCGCCCCGTTCGTCGTCCAGGAGCGGGTCGAGCTCGTCCGCGAGCCTTTCCCGTCGCTCGCCGGGGAGGGCATCAAGATCGCCGAGCGTTACGTCGATTACGACCCTTACACCTGGGGCGGCGCGGACGTCGAGGGCGCCGGCGTGCGCCTCTCCCCCTCGGCCCTCCTCAACGTCACGGCCGGCGGCGGCTCAGCCGTGCCCTTGATGATCATTTGAGAATAGCCGCCGAGACACCGCAGGCACAGAGAAGCATCCAGGAATTCTCCGTGCCCGCGGTGCCTCTGTGGCCGGCTGATAAGATCACTGGCGCCAGCGTCCGGCCAGCGGCCGGTCGCCCCCGGTCCCGAGCGCGAAGCTGAGGTCGGGAGCGCCGGCGCCGGAATTCGTGTTGCGCAGGGAGAAGATGCCTGCGGCAAAGAGGCCGACGGTGTCGACCCCGTCGCCATTCCAGTCGCCGGCCACCGGCAAGCCGGTTGGGCCGCCCGACGAAAAGGCGACCTCGGCATACCCGCTGGTGATCGAGTTCCGCAGGTAGAAGACCGCGTCCGAGCCGCGGTAGACGCCGATCGTGTCGACCCGGTCACCGTCCCAGTCGCCGATGAGCGGCAGGTCGCCCGCCATCCCGAAGACGGCCACCCGCTCCGCATAGCCCCCGGTGTTGCTGTCCCTGAGCAGGAACGCGCCCTGGCGGTAGACGCCGATCGTGTCGACCCCGTCACCGTCCCAGTCGCCGGCCACCGGCAGGTCGCCGGACTGGCCGTAGGCGAAGGCAAGCTCGGAATACCCGCTCGTGTTCGAGTTTCGCAGGAAGAAGACCTCGCCGCGATAAACCCCGATGGTGTCGACCCCGTCCCCATCCCAGTCGCCGGTCACCGGCAGGTCTCCCGGGATGCCGTAAAAGAAGGCCGTCTCGGCGAAGCCGGAGGTGTTGGAATACCTCAGATGAGTGATCCCGTTCGAGGGGCGGTAGACGCCGGCCGTGTCGGCCGGCGTCGGGGCTGGCGCCGGGCTGGTGAGGCGGGCGACCGACCCGCCGATCCCGACGACGTAGATCTCCCCGGCCTGATCCTCGCCGAAAGAGGAGATCGAGAGCGAGGTGTCGAGGAGCAGCGTCGGCGCGCCGTTGTGAAGCATGAAAATCTCACCGCTGCAGAAGTCGCCGTAGATGTACGCCCCAGCCGGGACGGTGCCCCGGGTCCCGCGGTAGACGTAACCGCCAGTGACCGAACAGCGCCCGCCCGTGTGCCCGTACTCGGCGACCGGCGGGATCAGGCCGGGGGCGTCGCACGCCGCCGGGCCGAGCCCCGTGCAATAGGTCCCCTCTAAGACGCGCCAGCCATAGTTGCCGCCGCGCGTGATGATGTCGACCTCCTCCCGCTGGCCCTGGCCGACGTCGCCGACGAAGAGCCGGCCCGTCGGCCGGTCGAAGGAGAAGCGCCACGGGTTGCGCAGGCCGAAGGCGTAAATCTCGTCGGCCCCGGGCGTCGGGCCGAAGAAGGGGTTATCGGGCGGCGACGAGTAGGGAAGCTGGGCGGCCGGCACGTCGACATTGATCCGGAGAATCTTGCCGAGCAGCGAGTTAATGTTCTGCGCGTTGTCGAACGGGTCGTTGGCCGAGCCGCCGTCGCCCGAGGCGATGTAGAGGAGGCCGTCGTTGCCGAACTCGATCATGCCCCCGTTATGGTTGGAGAAGGGGTGCGCGAAGCTCAGGAGCACCGCCTCTGAATTGTCCGCGGCCCGGTTCGGGGTGCCGGCCGGGACGCCGTACTCAGCGACCACGATCGCGCCGTCCGGGTTGCGCGTGTAATAGACGAAGAAGCGGCGGTTGGCGGCGAACTGCGGGTGGAAGGCGAGCCCGAGCAGTCCCTGCTCGCCGGCGGTGGCTACTATCGCGCTGATGTCGAGGAAGACGGTCGGGGCCGAGGCGCCGGGCGGGAGCACCCGCACGACCCCGCCCTTCTCGACGATGAAGATGCGGTTGCTGCCGTCGCGCGCATGGGTCACCAGGAGCGGGCTCGAAAGCCCGGCCGCGACCACCGGCTCCAGTTGGATCGACTGGGCCGCCGCGCGCGGGGAGAGCGTGGCGGCGCAGAGCGCGACCAGGAGCCAATTTTTCATGAGCGGAACTCCTCTGTCGGGGCGCGCTGCCGCGCCGCCGCGCCCGACATTACCGCAACCCGTCGAGCGACTTGACCATGAGGTAGCCGTCGTCGCCGTTCGAGTAGTACTGGGCCATGCGCTGGATGATGATGTAGCCGAGCTGCTCGTAGAGGCGCTGCGCGGCGTCGTTGCCGACGCGGACCTCGAGGCGCACGGTGGTCACGCCGCGGGCCGCGAAGCTGCGCTCCACCTCATGCATCATGAGCCGCGCCAGCCCGCGCCGGCGCGACTCGGGCGCGACGCCGAGGGTCGTGATGTGGCCGACCCCGTCGGTCTCGATGACCCCGATCGCGAAGGCGCTCATCTCGCCCTCCGCCGAGCGGATTTGCCTGGCGATCGTCTGCTGGCTGGAGAGCAGGTACCGAAACGTCTCGCGCTCGTAAGCCTCGCCGTCAATGAAGCAGCGCAGGTCGAGCTGCCAGCACTCGTTCAGATCCGCGAGCGTCATCGGCCGCAGCGTCCCTTTGAAGGCCCGGGAGGGATGGTTGATGGTTTGCATACGGACACGGAATATTCTTCGTCCCTACAGGACTGACTCACTATTAGGTGATCAACATACAATCCCCGTAACTGTAAAACCGGTACCGCTCCGCGACCGCATGGCGGTAGGCCGCGAGCGCCAACTCGCGCCCGGCGAAGGCGGCGACGAGCAGCAGCAGCGACGACTGCGGCAGGTGAAAATTGGTCAGCAGCCCGTCCAGCGCGCGGAAGCGGTAGCCCGGGATGATCACCAGATCAGTCTCGCCGCGCCCGGCCCGGACCTGCCCCGCCGCGTCGGCGGCGCTCTCCAGCGCCCGCGCTGTCGTCGTCCCGACCGCGATCACGCGGCCGCCCGCCCGGCGCGCTGCGTTGATCTCGGCCGCCGCGCCGGCGCCGACCTCGTAGCGCTCGCTCTCCAGCCGGTGCTCCTCGACGCGCGCGGCGCGCACCGGCTGGAAGGTGGCGTAGCCGACGTGGTGCGTGACCTCGGCCAGCGCCGCCCCCCGCGCGCGCAACTCGCCGAGGACGCGCGGCGTGAAGTGCAGCCCCGCCGTCGGCGCCGCGATCGCCCCGCGCTCGCGGGCGTAAACCGTCTGGTAGCGCTCCCGGTCCGGCTGGAGCGCCTCCGCGGAGTCGTCGCCGCCGGGCCGCTTGATGTAGGGCGGGAGCGGCGTCTGGCCGATCGCGTCGACCGCCTCCTCGAACGGCCCCTCGCACTCGAACCGGATCTGCCGCCGGCCCTCCCCCAACTCGCGCGTGACCACCCCGCGCAGGCGCCCGCCGCCGAACTCCAGCTCGGCGCCCGGGCGCAGCGCCCTGCCCGGCTTGCCGATCACTTCCCACTCGCCTGCTTCGTGCGCCCGGAGGAGCAGCACCTCGACGCGCCCCCCGCGCACCCGGCGGCCGACGAGCCGTGCCGGGAAGACGCGCGTGTTATTGAGGACCAGTACGTCGCCCGGCGCGACGAGCGTCGGCAGCTCGGCGAAGGCGCTGTCGCGCCAGCGCCCGGCCCCGCGATCGACGACGAGCAGGCGCGAGCTGTCGCGCTCCGCCAGCGGGCGCTGCGCGATGATCTCGGCCGGCAGGTCGTAATTGAACTCGGCAAGGTCCATCTATCTATGTCATGGGCTATTCATGAGCAATCATCTGGAGCCGCGGCGCGGGCGCCTCATCCATGTCTTCGCCAAATAGCGGCCGGCAATGGAGCACCGCCGTGAGCTGCGCCCCGAAGAGCATAATCAAGCTCGAGAGGTAGCTCCAGGTCAGCAAGGCGACGCCGGCGCCGATCGAGCCGTAGAGTAAGTCATAGTGGAAGTACGGGATCGATTTGGCGAAGGCGTACTTGGCCGCCTCCCACAGGGCCCCGGCGATGAGCGCGCCCGGCACGACCTCGATGACTTTCATCCCGGTATTCGGCATGAGCCGGTAGATCAGGCCGAAGAGGAGGATCGTCAGGAGCAGGCTCAAGACGGCGAAGAAGGCCTGCCAAAGCGCCGAGCCGACGGCCGCCACGGGCAGCGCCGGCCTAACCCCGAGCCGCTCGGCGGCGGCGCCGAGCCAGACGACCCCCGAGGTGATCAGGAACGAGGCCAGGAGCAGCACCCCAATGGCCGCCATGATGCCGACCATGAGCAGCCGCCCGCGCCAGAAGGCCCGCGGATGCGTCCCCCAGACCCGGCACATGGCGCGCTCGATGACGGTGAAGATCCACGAGCCGGCCCAGAGCAGAATCACGAAGGCGCTCGCCAGGATGCCGACCGAGACCTGGCTGATCGCCTCGACGTTGCGCTTGACGAATTCGTAAGAGCCGGGGAGGAACGGGCGCAGGCGCAGCAGCCCTTCCGGGTAGATCGCTGTCAGCAGCAGCAGCGTCGGGAAGAGGACGAGCATGCCGAAGTAGGCGATCGCGGCCGCCGAGGTCGGCAGGTCGTTGTTGAGGAAACTCGCGACAGTCCGGTAGAGGATACGCCGCTTCGGGGCGCGGTTCTTGATTTTCAGCAGCAGGCGCCCGGTTGGCACCTGACCGGCAGGGCTACTCATCACATGTCTCCTCGTTGAACGCCACGATTATAGCACGAGGGGAGTGGTGAGAGAGGAACCGCCGGGCGCGCGGGGCACACGGGGCAAAGCTCCGTCGGGTCTTGCTCCATGTGTCCTGCGCCCCCCGCTGTTCCTTTAGAACAGTTCCTTCTGCTCTTCGCGCTCGACGACCGCCCCCGGGTTGAGGCCGAGGTGCTGGCAGGCGGCGGGTGTCACCATGCGGCCGCGCGGGGTCCGGTTGAGGAAGCCGATCTGGATGAGGTAGGGCTCGTAGATCTCCTCGATCGCCTCCTTCTCCTCGCTGATCGCCGCCGAGATCGTTCCGACCCCGACGGGGCCACCCTGAAACTTCTCGATGATTGTCAGGAGCAGCTTGCGGTCGACCTCGTCCAGACCGTAGCGGTCGACCTCCATGCGGTTGAGCGCGTCGGTCGCGACCGCGTCCGTGATCCGGCCGTCGCTCTCGACCTCGGCAAAGTCGCGCACGCGCCGGAGCAGCCGGTTGGCGATGCGCGGTGTGCCGCGCGCGCGCCGCGCGATGGCCTGCGCCCCCGCCTCCTCGAGCTGCGCCCCGAGGATCGCCGCCGACCGCGTGACGATCACCTCGAGGTCGGAGACCGGGTAGAAGTCGAGGTGGAAGTTGATCCCGAACCGGCCGCGAAGCGGCGCCGAGATGAGCCCCGCGCGCGTCGTCGCCCCGACCAGGGTGAAGCGCGGGAGGTCGATCTTGACCGAGCGCGCCGATGGCCCCGGGTTGATCACCAGGTCGAGCTCGAAGTCCTCCATGGCGGGGTAGAGGATCTCCTCGATCGCCGGGTGCAGACGGTGGATCTCGTCGATGAAGAGGACGTCGCCCTCGTTGAGGTTGGTGAGGATGGCGGCGAGGTCGCCCGCCTTCTCGATCACCGGCCCGGCCGTCGAGCGGACCCGCGCGCCCATCTCGTTGGCGACCACGTTGGCGAGGGTCGTCTTGCCGAGGCCGGGGGGGCCGTTCAGGAGCACGTGGTCGAGCGCCTCGCCCCGTGCGCGCGCTGCCTTAATAAAGATGCCGAGATTGTCCTTGACCTTCTTCTGGCCGATGTACTCGCGCAGCCACTTAGGCCGCAGCGAGAGCTCGACCTGCTGCTCATCGTCGGCCACCGACCCTTCGATCAGTCTGGCGGAGACTGCGTCCGCCGCGCCCGTCTGCTTCTTTCGCGACATATTTCTCCCTGGTTACCCCTGGTTACTTGGCCCCTGGGCGGGTTGCGATTGCGCGTCGTCAACGCCGGCAGCCCCACGGCTCAGCGCGCGAGCCGGTTGAGCGCGCGCTTGAGGAGCGGCTGGAAGTCGGCGCCGGGTGTCTCCTTGAGGGCCGCGGCGACGGCCCGCTCGGCCACCGCCCGGGGGTAGCCGAGGTTGGCGAGCGCCGAGACGAGGTCGTCGCGCACCGCGCCGGCGCCCGGCCGCTCGTCGTCGAGGCCAGCGCCGGGCGGGGCGAGGGCGGAGACCTTGTCGCGCAGCTCGACGACGAGCCGCTCGGCGGTCTTGCGGCCGATGCCGGGGATCGCCACCAGGCGTCCCGGGTCGTTCGACCTGATGGCGCGCGTCAACTCCTCGGCGCTCATCCCCGAGAGCGCCGTGATCGCGAGCTTCGGCCCGATCCCGGTGACGCCCGTGAGCAGCAGGAAGAGCCGCTTCTCGCGCTCGGTCCGGAAGCCGAAGAGTTGCAGCGCGTCTTCGCGCACGTGGGTGTGGACGCGCAGCGAGATCTCCGCCCCGGCCTCGCCCAGGTCATAGAAGGTCGAGAGAGGCACCGTCACCTCGTAGCCGACCCCGCCGACGTCGACGACCACCGAGTTGGGCTGCTTCTGGATCAGCTTGCCAGTGAGATGTGCGATCAAGTCTGGTCTCCTCTGAACACTCCCGAGCAGTTTACGAGAGAGTCGCAAGGGGTGTCAAAGGGGGGGTAGCGGTCAGCCTTCAGCGGTCAGCCGGAGCCGGGGGTGAGCGGGCTAGTCTTACTGGCTGAGGGCTGAGAGCTGAGAGCTGAGAGCTGACCGCCCCCTTCGTTGACAGTCGAAGCGCGGCTGCGCTATGGTTGCTTCTTAATCAACCGGATTGAAACCTATCCGCATGAAAACGGAGAAGATCTCAGAGCTCACCACCAACCGGCTGTCGGTCTACCTGCGCTGCCTCAACGAGCTGGCGGCGGCCGGCGTCGAGACCGTCTCGTCGCAGGCGCTCGCCGAGCAGTTCAGCCTCAACTCCGCGCAGATTCGCAAGGACTTGGCTTACTTCGGCGAATTCGGGGTGCGCGGCGTCGGCTACTACGTCGCCGACCTGCGCGAGCACCTGCGCCAGATACTCGGCCTGACGAGCGCGCACCGGCTGGCGATAGTCGGGGCCGGCAACCTGGGCATGGCGCTGGCCAACTACCAGGGGTTCAACGCCGGCTCGTTCCAGATCGCGGCGCTCCTTGACTGCGACCCGGCCAAGGTCGGAATGCGGTCGCGCGGCGGCTTGGAGATCGAGGACAGCGCGCGCCTGGCCGAGGTCATCCGGCGCGAGGGGGTCGACATTGCGCTCATCGCGGTCCCGGCCGCGGCGGCCGAGGGCGTGCTTGAGGAGGTCACGGCCGCCGGGGTCAAGGCGGTGCTCAACTTCGCCCCGGCCCGCCTCCACCCGCGCCCCGGCGTCAAGGTCAAGAACGTGGACCTGACGATTTCGCTTGAGAGCCTCTCCTACTTCCTCGCCCGCCCGGGCGGGGGGGCGGACGCCGGCCTGAGCGTCGATTACCGCGACTTCCTCCGCCGCGAGGAGCCGGAGGGCAATGGCCAGGAGCGCGGCGAGTCGCAGCGCGCGGGCCAGGTTAGCTGAGCCGGGTGAAGCCAGTTGAGAACTGACGAACAGGGCATCCGCGAAGAGATCGTCGAGGTCGCGCGCCGCTGCTACGAGCGGGGGCTGGCCGTGGCGGGCGACGGCAATATCAGCGTGCGCGTCGCGCCGAACCGCATCCTCTCGACGCCGTCGGCGGTGAGCAAGGGGTGGATGAAGCCCGAGATGATCGTCGTCGTCGATGAGGACGGGCGGCCGCTCGAGGCCTCGGCCTACCGCGTCTCGTCCGAGTTCCCGATGCACCAGCTGATCTACCGGGCGCGCCCCGACATCCACGCCGTCGTCCACGCGCACCCGCCGCACGCGACGGGGTTCGCGGTCGCCGGGCTGGCGCTCGACAAGGCGATCCTCTCGGAAGTGGTCCTCACGCTCGGCTGTGTCCCGCTGGCGCGTTACGGCACGCCCTCGACTTCGGAGCTGACCGACGCGATCGCGCCGTTCCTCGCCTACCACGACGCGCTGCTCATGGCCAACCACGGGGCGGTGGCCTACGCCGAGACGCTCGAGCGGGCGTTCAACAAGCTTGAGACGCTCGAGCACACGGCGCGAATCAGCCTCATCGCGCGGGCGCTCGGCAACGAGAACAGCCTGCCGGGGGAGGCGGTCGAGAAGCTCTTCGAGATTCGCGAGCGGGGCGGGATGATGCGCCCCGAGGCGCGCGCCGGGCAGGCCTGCCCCTACACGCCCGGGGCGGGAGGCGCGGCGAACGGCCGCGAGGAGGTGACGCTCACGCGCGCCGAGCTGGTCGAGCTGCTGCTGGAGTCGGCGCAGTTATTCAAACGGTCAGTCTGAAAGGAGCCAACAATAATAATGATGGAAGCACTCGGCATGATTGAGACCAAGGGGCTGGTGGCCATGATCGAGGCCGCCGACGCGATGGTCAAAGCGGCGAACGTGACGCTCGTCGGCTACGAGAAGATCGGCGCGGGCTTTGTCACCGCGATCGTCCGCGGCGATGTCGCCGCGGTCAAGGCGGCGACCGACGCCGGGGCGGCCGCGGCGCGGCGCGTCGGCGAACTCGTCAGCGTCCACGTCATCCCTCGCCCCCACTCCTCGGTCGACGACAACCTCCCCGTGACGCCCGAGGGGCGGGGGAAGAAGTAGCGGTCAGCGGTCAGCGGTCAGCCAGAAAGGGCCCCCGGTTTGGCTGAGCGCTGAAAGCTGGGAGCTGGTTTCATGATCATCGGACGCATTCTCGGCACGGTCGTGGCCACGCGCAAGGACGAGCGCCTCGAGGGCAAGAAGCTGCTCCTCGTCCGGCCGATCAACCTCCAGGGTGAAGACGAGAGCAGCTACCTGGTGGCGGTCGACACGGTCGGGGCGGGCTTCCGCGAGAAGGTCCTCGTCGTCTCGGGCAGCAGCGCACGCCTCGCCGAAGGGCTCAAGGACCGCCCGGTTGACGCGGCGATCGTCGGCATCATTGACACGGTGGAAGTGACGGACTGATCGGGAGAGGGTCGGCGGCCGCGGGCCGCGGGCCGCTGACTTCATGAGCATCATCCGCATCGCGCTCGCGCAGATCAACACGACGGTCGGGGACTTCGCGGGCAACACGGCGAAGATCGTCGCGCAGATCGGGCGCGCCCGCGAGGCCGGGGCCGATCTGGTGGCGCTGCCCGAGCTGGCGATCCCGGGTTATCCCCCTGAGGATTTGCTGCTCAAGCCGCAGTTCATCGAGGCCAACCTGCGCGCGCTCGATGAGGTCGTCGCCACCGCGCGGGGGATCGTCGCGGTCGTCGGCTTCGTCGCCAAGACGACCGACATCCATAATGCCGCCGCCGTCATCGTCGACGGCGAGCTGAAGGGCATCTACCGCAAGACTTATCTGCCGAACTATGGGGTCTTCGACGAGTACCGCTACTTCCAGGCGGGCGACGTCGCCCCGGTCTTCCAGCTCGGCGACGTGGCGATCGGGGTCAACATCTGCGAGGACATCTGGTACCCCGGGGGGCCGACCCAGGTCCAGGCGCTGGCCGGGGCGCAGCTCGTCGTCAACATCTCGGCCTCGCCCTACCACGCCGGGAAGGGGCGCGACCGCGAGCGCATGCTGCAGACGCGCGCCGAGGACAACGCCGTCGCGCTGGCCTACGTCAACCTCGTCGGCGGGCAGGACGAGCTGGTCTTTGACGGCGACAGCCTGGTGATCGACGAGCGCGGGCGGACGGTGGCGCGCGGCAAGCTCTTCGAGGAGGATTTGATCCTCGCCGAGGTCAACGCCGAGCGGGTCTTCAAGGAGCGGTTGCATGACCCGCGGCGGCGGCAGGAGAAGCTCGAGGTCATCAGCGACGGGATGCGCGCCGAGCGCCGCGCGCTCGGCGCGCTGCCTGCGGCCCGCCCCCTCCCGGCGCTGGCCCCGGCGGCGTTTGCTGAGCGGCCCGGCCGCGCCGCGGAGGTCTACCGGGCGCTCGTCGTCGGGACGCGCGACTACGTTCGGAAGAACGGGTTCGAGCGGGCGGTGATCGGCCTCTCGGGTGGGGTCGATTCGGCGCTCACGGCCTGCGTCGCGGTCGACGCCCTGGGCGCCGAGCAGGTGACCTGCGTCTACATGCCGACGCGCTTCTCGGCGGTCGAGAGCGGGCGCGACGCCGCGGCGCTGGCGCGCAACCTCGGGGTGGCCTATCATGTCATCCCGATCGAGGAGACCTTCGGGCAGTACCTGGAGATGCTCCGGCCGGTCTTCGACGGCACCCAGATGGGGGTGGCGGAGGAGAACATCCAGGCGCGCATCCGCGGGAACATTCTCATGGCTCTCTCGAACAAGTTCGGGGCGCTCGTGCTCTCGACCGGGAACAAGAGCGAGATGAGCGTCGGCTACTGCACGCTCTACGGCGATATGGCGGGCGGGTTCGCGGTGCTCAAGGACGTGCCGAAGACGCTCGTCTACGAGATTTGCGATGACCTCAACCGGCGCGGCGAGCGAGCGGTGATCCCCGAATACATCATGACGCGGCCGCCGTCGGCCGAGCTGCGCGAGGACCAGCGAGACAGCGACTCGCTCCCCCCCTACGAGATTCTCGACGCGATCCTCGAGCGTTATGTCGAGGAAGACCTGAGCGTCGCGGCGATCGCCGCCGAGGGCTTCGACGAGCCGACGGTGCGCTGGGTGGCACGCCAGGTCGACGTCAACGAGTACAAGCGCCGCCAGGCCGCGCCTGGGGTCAAGATCACGCCGCGCGCCTTCGGCCGCGACCGGCGGATGCCGATCACGAACAAGTTCCGGGGGTAGCGACCGGCCGCCCGCTATGAATCTACCGAACACGATCACGCTGCTGCGCATCTTCATCGTGCCGGTGCTCGTGGTGGTGCTGCTGACCAAATTCTCGGAGAGCTGGATCGGGCTGCCGCAGCACATCGCCGGGGTGAGCCTCTTCCTGACGGCGGCCTTGACCGATTGGCTCGACGGATACCTGGCGCGCAGGCGGGGCGAGGTCTCGCGGCTCGGGACGCTGCTCGACCCGATCGCCGACAAGCTGCTCATCTCGTCGGCCTTCATCTCGCTGGTCGAGAACCAGCTCGCGCCGGCCTGGGCGGTGGTCATCGTCATCGGGCGCGAGTTCGCGGTCTCGGCGCTGCGCTCAATCGCGGCGGCCGAGGGCTGGGCGATCCCGGCCTCGCCGATGGGCAAGTTCAAGATGTTCTCGCAGGTGGTGACCATCGCGCTGCTGATCACGTCGTCGGTCTCGGGGGCGCCGCCCGTGGCGACGCGCGCCTTCCCGGTGATCGCCTTCTGGACGGTGCCCGAGATGCGCGCGGCGATCGGCCACCTGGCCGGCCCCGGCGCGCTGACCGCGCTCGACGCGCGGGTCTTGCTCTACGGCCTGGGTCGCGGCCTGCTCTGGATTGTGGTAATCTCGGCGTGCTGGTCAATGTACGGCTACTTCCGCCAGTTTTACATCAATACGCGCGCGCGAGTCAAAGTCGAAAAAGAGAAGCGGGCGGCCCTCGGGCTGGCGAGCAAGTGAGAAGCTGTGCTGCATAGAGCGTGTTCGCAGTTCGGCTGGAAGCCCCTGCGGGGCTTCCAGCCGAACTCTCAAGACGCGCTCTTAGGTATCATGCTGGGATTACGACATTACTTTGTAAGGTAGAGAGGAACATGCAAGCAAAAGCGAAAGTACCCGAAGGCATCCCCGAGCCGCTGCAGCCACTCCACACCGCGGACGCGGACCCGCAGGAGACCCACGAGTGGCTCGAAGCGTGGGACGAGATTCTCAACGAGGAGGGGGCGGACCGCGCTGCCTACCTGCTCACCGCGCTCTCACAGCGGGCGGCGGCGGCGGGCCTGGATCTGCCGCCGAAGCTCACCACGCCCTATGTCAACACGATCCGCGCTGAGGACGAGATACCCTACCCGGGCGACCGGGCGGTCGAGCGCCAGATCAAGAGCATCCTCCGCTGGAACGCCATGGCCATGGTTGTCCAGCAGAACAAGAAGGACCCGGGGATCGGCGGCCATATCTCGACCTACGCCTCGCAGGCGACGCTCCTGGAGGTCGGCTTCAACCACTTCTTCCGCGCCTCGCTCGGCGAGCAGCCCGGGGACCTGGTCTACTTCCAGGGCCACGCCAGCCCGGGCGTTTACGCCCGCGCGCACCTCGAAGGCCGGCTGACGCTCAAGCATCTGGAGAATTTTCGCCACGAGCTGCGCGAGCACCCGGGCCTCTCTTCTTACCCGCACCCGTGGCTCATGCCCGACTTCTGGCGCTTCCCGACCGTCTCGATGGGGCTCGGGCCGCTCAACGCCATCTACCAGGCGCGCTTCATGCGCTACCTCGAGAACCGCGGCCTGATCCCGCCGACCGACCGCAAGGTCTGGGCCTTCCTCGGCGACGGGGAGATGGACGAGCCGGAGTCGATGGGCTCCCTGACGCTCGCCTCGCGCGAGCGGCTCGACAACCTGATCTTTGTCATCAACTGTAACCTCCAGCGGCTCGACGGCCCGGTGCGCGGCAACGGCAAGATCGTTCAGGAGCTCGAGGCCGCCTTCCGCGGCGCCGGGTGGAACGTCATCAAGGTGCTCTGGAGCAGCGACTGGGACCCGCTCTTCGAGCGCGACACCTCGGGCCTCCTGCTCAAGCGCATGGAGGAGTGCGTCGACGGCGAGTTCCAGAGCTTCAAGGCCAAGGGCGGCGCCTACATCCGCGAGGAGTTCTTCGGCAAGTACCCCGAGATCAAGGCGCTGGTCGCCGACATGGACGACGAGGAGATTGGCAGCCTGCGCCGCGGCGGCCACGACCCGCTCAAGGTCTACAACGCCTACCTCTCGGCCTTCAACCACGAGGGCGGGCCGACGGTCATCCTCGCCCAGACGGTCAAGGGCTATGGCCTCGGCTCCTCGGGCGGCGAGGCGCGCAACCTGGCGCACCAGTCGAAGAAGCTCAGCGACGAGGACCTCGAGCTCTTCACCGAGCGCTTCGACGTGCCGGTCACCGACGAGCAGGCGAAGAAGGCCTCCTTCTACGAGCCGCCGGCCGAGAGCCCGGAGATCGCCTACCTGCATGAGCGGCGCCAGGCGCTCGGCGGCTACATGCCGAGCCGCGAGCATCAGGCGAGCCAGATTCAGGCCCCGCCGCTCGCATTCTTCAAGGAGGCGCTCGAGGGCTCGCCGGACCGCGAGGTCTCGACGACCATGGCCTTTGTCCGGCAGCTGACGCTGCTGCTCAAGCACCCGGAGCTTGGGCGGCGCGTCGTCCCGATCATCCCGGACGAGGCGCGGACCTTCGGCATGGAGTCGCTCTTCCGCCAGGTCGGCATCTACGCCAGCCAGGGGCAGCTCTACAAGCCGCACGACGCCGACGTCTTCCTCTACTACAAGGAGGCCAAGGACGGGCAGATTCTCGAGGAGGGAATCACCGAGGCGGGCTCCATGGCGTCGCTCACGGCGGCGGGCACGGCCTACTCGAACTACCGGGTGGAGATGATCCCGTTCTTCACTTACTACTCGATGTTCGGCTTCCAGCGCGTCGGGGACTTCATCTGGGCCTTCGCCGACTCGCGCGGCAAGGGCTTCCTTATGGGGGGGACGGCCGGCCGGACGACGCTCAGCGGCGAGGGGCTGCAGCACCAGGACGGCCATAGCGTGGTGCTCGCGAGCACGGTCCCGACCTGCGCGACCTACGACCCGGCCTACTCCTACGAGGTCGCGGTGATCATCCAGGACGGGCTGCGGCGGATGTACCAGGAGCAGGAGGACCGCTTCTACTACATCACGCTCTACAACGAGAACTACCTCCACCCGGCGATGCCCGAGGGGGCAGCCGAGGGGATTCTCAAGGGCATTTACCGCTTCAAGGGGGCGGGCAACGGGAAGGCGAAGCTCCACCTCTTCGGCAGCGGGCCGATCCTCAACGAGGCGCTCGGCGCGCAGCAGATTCTCTCCGAGCAGTATAAGGTTTCGGCCGACGTCTGGAGCGTGACGAGCTACAACGAGCTGCGGCGCGAGGCGCTCGCCGTCGAGCGCTGGAACCGCCTCCACCCGGGCGAGCCGGCGCGGCGGCCTTACATCCAGAGCGTGCTCGACGGATCGGACGCGCCGGTGGTCGCGGCCACGGACTACATGAAGATCGTCCCCGACCAGCTCGCGCCATGGCTGCCCGGGCGGCTGGTCTCGCTCGGGACCGACGGCTTCGGCCGGAGCGATAACCGCGAGCACCTGCGGCGCCACTTCGAGGTCAACGCCGCGGCGATCGCGGCGGCGGCCCTCTCGCGCCTCGCGCGCGACGGCAAGTTCAACGCCAAGAAGGCAGCCCAGGCGATCGCCGACCTCGGGGTCGACCCCGAGAAGCGAGACCCGGCGCTCGCCTAAAAGACAGGCCGCGGATCAACACAGATGCGATGGATTGGTGCGGATCAAAGCCGCGCCGACCCGTCGCATTTTTTTTATTGACCTGGACAAGGCGCAGGCGCATCATAGGCGCAACTCTCCCGCACAATCTCCCCGCATGACACCTGCCTAGCGCAGTTGCTGAGGTTTAGCAATTGGAGGTATCGAATGCGCTACGTACGTCAGGCCATTGGCACTTTCATCCTGATCTTGTCTTTGGCGGTGGTGATCACCGCCCAATTCCGGGCCGGGATTCAGGGGTCGGTCACCGACCCGCAGGGGGCGGCCGTCACCGGCGCGACCGTGACGCTGACCAATAAAGAGACCAACCGGACACAGCAGACCACGAGCGGGGAAGCGGGCTTCTACCGCTTCGACCAGCTCGCGCCCGGCAGCTATGCGATCACGGCTGAGATGGCCGGCTTCAAGAAGAAGGCGCTCGAGAGCG
>Ga0075421_100004727_pt1 | contig 16433 bp, 10 predicted proteins | sample SoiMetdeltSBSDD5_FD_75292 | JGI IMG/M metagenome (GOLD analysis project Ga0075421, IMG submission 75292) | Bulk soil microbial communities from a Populus tree surrounding site in Tennessee, USA - Soil MetaG P. deltoides SBSDD5 | ecosystem: Environmental > Terrestrial > Soil > Tree plantation...
CCTGCCGAGTTCCCTCGTTAGGTACGATTCCGAGGTACCGCCTCCATGAAGCACATCGCCATCACGATTGTCGCGCTTTCACTGGCCTGCTCGGCGCCCGCGCGTGCGCAGGACGCGGGACTCGTCATCACGCGCGGCACGGCCCGCCCGTCGCGCGTCGCGTCGGCCGAGAACTTCACGGGGATGGCGCGCGTTCAACCGCTGTTCGATACGACGGCGACGACGCGTGCCAACGGCGCGTCGGTGTCCTTCGACGCCGGCGCCCGCACTGCGTGGCACACGCACCCACGCGGGCAGGTCTTGATCGTCACCGAGGGCGTCGGACGCGTCCAGCGCTGGGGCGCCCCGGTCGAAGAGATCCGGCCGGGCGACGTGGTGTGGATCGCGCCTGACGTGAAGCACTGGCACGGTGCGGCGCCCTCGACGGCGATGTCGCACATCGCGATCGTCGAGCACCTCAACGGCCGGAGTGCCGACTGGTTGGAGAAGGTCACCGACGCGCAGTACGGCGCGGTCGTTCGTGCGCAGGAGGCGTCCGCCGCTCCTGTACGTGGCGTCGCGGTCGACAGCGCACAGCCCTCGCGTGCCCAGCAGGTGATGGGCGACATCGCCCCCAAGCTGGCACAACTCACCGACAGCGTGCTCTTCGGCGACGTCTGGGCGCGGCCGGGCCTCTCCCGTCGGGACCGCAGTCTGGTAACGGTCAGCGCGCTGATCGCGATGAACCGACCCGATCAGCTCCGATCCCATCTCGCGCTCGCGCGCGAGAATGGCGTCACGCGCGACGAGTTGATCGAGGCCATCACGCACCTCGCGTTCTACGCCGGCTGGCCAAACGCGGTGTCGGCGGTGGGCGTGGCGAGGGAAGTGCTTTCGCAGAGGTAAGACCCGCGCAGCCGCGAGCGGTAGCGGGGCGCGACCACGCCACGGATGCAGCGGGGGCCGCACTCGACGTTGGCCGATCAAACGACAGGAGATGACGCATGACGAGTGAGCGTATTTCGATGTTGCCCCGATCGACCATCCCGGCCGGTGTCTTCCTTGCGGTCGTCCTCGGCACGCCCGGCGGTGCGATCGCCCAGGCGCTGAAGGATGTTCGGACGCCTGACACGCCGTTGGTGCTCAAGGCACAAGGCAGCTTCTTCGTCGGCGGCGAAACGGTCGAGCAGACGCAGGTGCAGCTCGGCGGGCTAGGTCCTGGCGGTCACGTCACCGTGAACCAGATGTACGTGCGGTTCATGGTGCCGCAGGGTGGTGACGGCAACGTGCCGGTGGTGATGGTCCATGGCGCGACCCTGACCGGCAAGTCATGGGAGACCACGCCCGACGGCCGAATGGGCTGGGACGAATACTTCGTGCGCAGGGGACATCCCGTGTACGTACCTGACCAGGTGGGACGCGGGCGATCGGGCTTCAATCAAGCCCGCTTCAACGACGCGCGCGCGGGCACAGTCCAAGCGGACAGCCTCCCTCGCTGGCTGCGATTCAGCGACGAAGTTGTCTGGCCGAACTTCCGGTTCGGTTCGAGACCTGGCGCCCCGTTTTCGGACACTCAGTTCCCCGTGACTGCAGTGGACGAGCTGTCGAAGCAGGGCGTCCCAGACGTCAGCTTCGGCGGCGTGCCCGCCCCCAACCCGACGTTCAAGGCACTATCGGATCTCGCCGTCCAACTGAACGGCGCGGTATTGATGGGACACTCGCAGTCCGGGCCATTTCCGCTGGCGGCGGCGCTGCTCGATCCGAAGGCCGCGAAAGGTCTCGTGCTGGTCGAGCCGGGTGCCTGCCCGAGCAATTACACGGACGAACACATCAAGACGCTCGCGACGATCCCGATCCTCGTCGTGTTCGGTGATCACCGGGGCACGCCGACAGGCATCTCGATTCGGCCCTCGTGGCAGCTGTCGTTCGACAGCTGTCAAGCGCTCATCGGTCGCATCAAGTCGGCCGGCGGCCAGGCGGAGATGCTCGACCCGTCCGACCGCGGCATCCGCGGCAACAGCCACATGATCATGCAGGACAAGAACAACCTGCAGATCGCTGACTTCATCCTTCAGTGGATTGGTGAGCGAGTCGGAAAGCGGCGCGGTGAGAACAAGTGACCGGCGTTACTCCAGCGGAGCAGTCAGCATGATGAAGCGCTCAGCGATCCTGACGGCCACCCTGTGTGTGACGCTGACGTCGACGCAGCTCTTCGCCGTGCAGCAGACGCCGCGGCGGTTAACGCTGGAACTCGAGGACTACGCCGCGCTCCCCGTCACCGCGGACAACACAAACGACAACACGCGCGCCCAGCTGGCTCGAGTCAACTACATGCGAGAGGAACCCGGCGGACGACGCTTCTTCGTCAATGACCTCAACGGGCCGCTCTACATCCTCGACAAGCGGACAAAGGCGTTCACGACATATCTCGACTTCAACGGGGCAGGTGGCCGAGCGGGGTTGTTCCCGAAGTTCACGTTCGAGCGAAACTTCGCCACCGGCCTAACGAGCTTCCTGTTCGACCCCGACTACACGCACAACGGCGTGTTCTATACGCTCCACATGGAGGATCCGGCCGTCAACGCGCCGGCGGTCCCGACGAGCGGCGTCGTCGCGGGTCTCGATCTGACCGGCTACACGACGACGCCCGCAATCCCGACGCCGACCGTGGACGGACGGATCGAGCGCGAGGTCGTCCTGATCGAGTGGACGGATCGAGATCCGTCGAATGATACGTTCGAGGGAACGGCGCGCGAGCTCCTGCGGCTCCAGCACCCGCTGCCGCAGCACCCGCTCGGCGAGATGACGTTCAATCCCGCCGCCCGCGCCGGCGATGCGGATTGGCGCGTCATGTACCTCGGGGCTGGCGACGCTGGCTCGGGCGAGCAACGCGACAGCCGCCGGTTGAACCCGCAGCGGCTCGACACCTTTGTCGGGAAGATCCTCCGCATCATCCCGGACCTGCGCGAGCATACGAGCACGAGCACCATTAGCGAGAACGGTCGCTACCGCATCCCGAACGACAATCCTTTCGCGACGGTCGACGGCGCTCGCAAGGAGATCTGGGCGCACGGTCTGCGCAATCCGCATCGACTCCTCTGGGATGTCGACCCAGCACGACCACGCACGCCGACCTTACTGGCTTTCAATATCGGCCTCGTCACGTGGGAAACCGTGGTCGTCGTTCACAAGGGGGCGAACTACGGATATCCCTTGCGCGAGGGCACGCAGAGCATGTCGTCCACCAACGGGATGGGCCCGTTGCCCGAGAATGACATGATTCCGGTTCAGATCTCGGACACTGTTGCGCGTGCCGAGGTGAAGCCGACGTATCCCGTGATTCAGTACCCTCATACTCGCGAGGCCGGTGGTGATGCCATCGCCAACGGCTTCGTCTACCGCGGCAAGCTGATCGCGCTGCTCAGGGACAAGCTCGTCTTCGGCGACATCACGACTGGCCGGATCTGGTATGCGAAGCAGGCCGACGTGCTCGCGGCGGACGACGGCAACCCGATGACCGTCGCACCGATCTATGAGATGGACGTCGGCCTGCGTCCCATCGTCGAAGAGACGTATCGGAAGCGGGGCGGGTCCGGGCAGACACTACCAGGATTCAGCGCGATTGCGGGCCGAGGCCGAGTGGATCTTCGATTCGCGGAGGACAACGACGGCGAGCTGTACATCCTGACCAAGAGCGACGGCATGATCAGGAAAGTCGTCGGCGCCAGGGCCACGACCGCTGCCGCGCCCGCCGCGAGTGTGCGCAGTCGGGGCGTGCGTCAGACCGCCACCGGCCTCCCAGCCACCACGTTCAGAAATCCCATCGCATCCACATCGGCGTCGATCGCCACCGGGAAACGAGTCTACGACGCGAATTGCGCGGCTTGTCACGGGAACCGGGGTCAGGGAGCGATCAAAGCTGGTATCACGATCTCCATCATCGAGGAACAGCGAGGGAAGCAGCCGCCGGATCTCACCGACCACCAATCGGATCACGGCTCGAGCGATCGCGACGTCTTCCGCGTCATCAAGCGCGGGCTTCCGCCGACCATGATGGCGGGATTCGATGGGCGCATTCCGGACCAGGAGATCTGGAACATCGTCAACTACCTTCGCAGCCTTCGCCGAGACCGATAGAGCCGCGCCGTGCGTGCCGGCGTTAGGCGCGAGAGGCTATGAGGATCCGCATGGACGTTGCGGGGACGCCACTCACGGCGACGCTCGACGACAACGAGACGGCCCGCGACTTCGCGGCGATGCTCCCGCTGACCCTGACGCTCGAAGACTACGCGTCGACCGAGAAGATCAGCTACCTGCCGCGGAAGCTCTCGACGACGGGCGCGCCGGCGGGCACCGCCGCGTCGGCCGGCGATGTCACGTACTATGCGCCATGGGGGAACCTCGCGCTGTTTTATCGCGACTTCGAGTACTCGAGTGGTCTCGTGACGCTCGGCGCGCTCCACGGCGGCGTCGAGGTGCTGCGCCGTCGCGGTCGGCTGACTGTCACGATCGAACGCATAGAGGAATGAGATGACCACAACGCCCGGCTCGCGTCGCCCGCGCATCGTCTGCCACATGGCCGCATCGCTCGACGGCCGGATCGTCGTCGACGGGTGGCCGTCGGCGGTCGCAGGTGCAGTACGTCGTCACTACGAGGAGGTGCACGCGAGCTACGAGCCAGACGGCTGGATCTGCGGCCGCGTGACGATGGAACCGTTCGCCGGGGGGTTACGGCCGGAGGCGGAGGTCGCGCACGAGCGGGCCGCCAGCGCGCCGCGCGAGGACTTCCGCGTTCCTGGTGACTTCGACTCGTTTGCGTTCGCCATCGACCCAAGCGGCCGGCTTGCCTGGGAGACCAACGATATCGACGGAGACCACGTCGTCGCGATCCTCTCGCAGCGTGTGTCGGACGACTACCTCGCGTTCCTCCGCCAGCGCGGCGTCTCGTACGTCCTCGCCGGAGAAGACGAGGTTGACCTCCCCCTCGCGATGGAGAAGATCGCTGGCGCGTTCGGCGTGAAGACGCTCATGCTCGAGGGTGGTGGAAGGATCAACGGCGGCATGCTGGCCGCGGGGCTGATCGACGAGGTGAGCGTACTCGTCGCGCCCGCGGTGGACGGGCGCGTCGGAACGCCGACGCTCTTCGACCTCGAAGGCGACAGAGCAGCGGCGAGCCGACTCGCTCTCGAGCACGTGGAGCACCGTGCGGATGACGTGCTCTGGCTGCGCTACCGGGTCGAGCCGCGGCGGGAAGGCAAGTGAAGGCGTTGCTTTCGCGGGACGACCTCACCGACACTTGCGTGGCAGTCGGGTTGTAACGAAGAACTGGTGTGACCTACGGCGTCAGGTTGGGGCAGCTTTTTTGGTAGGGCGTACTTCCGAGGAACCGCCGCCATTCATCTGGCGAGAGGTTGCGGTCGAGGCGTCCACACGCTCGCTCCCGCAGATCCTCTGTGCGCCAGAGCCAGATCACCGTCCTCCCATCAGCGGACCCGGTTAACAGGTAGCGGTCGTCGGGGCTGAACTGGACGTCGTTGACGCCTCCAATGTCGACGAGCTGGCTGAGTAGGTCGCCGGTCGCGGTGTTCCAGACGAAGACGTTGCCGTGGCTCAACGTCGCGACGACATCCGGCTCAGAACTCCGCCTAACGGCGGTGACGTCGCCGACGTGATCCAGCTGCGCTCGGAGCGCGCTGGTCGAGACCTCCCAGACCCGAATCGCACTGCCCTTGGAGGTCAGGAGTCGAGCGCCATCCGACGTGAACCCCAGTATCGGTGCATCGTTGTCCAGCGGAAAACGGGCGATACGCTTTCCGGTACCGACCTCCAGTACGTCGGCGTACAACTGACCCGCGAACTTCCTCGTCGTGTCGGGCACGTAGGTGTGCACCGCTACCCATCGACCTCCCGGTGCGATTCGGATGTCCGTGGCCGCTCCCGGAATGGATACCCGCCCCAGTTCCCTCGGGCCGGACAGTGCCCAGACAATGATCTCCTTCGGGTCCGAGGCACGTCGATAAGCCGCGCCTCGCGGCGAGACGGTCCGCGAACCCGCCAGGTAGTTACCTGTCGGGTCGATGGTGAGGTCCCACAAGTCGTCGACTTCGACCGACGGGATCTCGCCAAATCCCGCGGTGCGCCAAACGCGCAGCCGACGATCCTGCCGCCCCCAGGCCGCGACGAACCGCGGACTCACCGCCGGCGTGCCGTCCACACTGCGAAAGTCCGTCACATGGGTCGGCGGCGATTTCCCGTTTGCATCCAGCCCGAACACTTCGTCCGACCACGCGGCCACGACGTGACTGGCGTCCTCCGTGAAGAGCAGCCGGTCAACCGACACCATGGGTAGGTCGACCGCCGGAAAGAGCGCTTGGCCGTCAAGCGACCATACGCCGACGATGCCATTGCGCGTACCGGTCGCCAGCCGCTTTCCATCGGGGCTGAAGGCGACCGCTCTCACTTCCAGAGGATGGGTGATCTGCAGGACCCGGTCGCCACGCGTCAACTCCCACACGCGTACCGAGCCGTCCAGACCGCCGGACGCGAGGTACCGCCCGTCAGGGCTGAAGCTCACGACTTCTGCGCCACCGGGGTGCACCGCGCGCAACTGTTCTCTGCCTGAGGGCACGTCCCAGAGCCGGGCCGTGCCATCGTATGACGCCGTCCCGAGCATGGTGCCGTCCGATCTGAAGGTCACCGCGTTCACCGGGGCCGCGTGCGGCAGGCGAATGATCTCCTGGCCGCTGGACAGACTCCACAGCCGGGCGCTCCCATCACGGCCGCCGGACGCCATGTACTTCCCGTCCGGACTGAGCGCGACCGCGTCGATCCACAGGTCCGGCCCGAGCGCATCGTTAGGCGATGCGGCGTGAGCCACCTCGTGCAGCAATCGGCCCGTCTTCACGTCCCAAACGGACGCGGAATTGCCGCCCGCGATCGCCAGGGTCCTGCCGTCTGCGCTGAAGGCAAGGCCGAGTCCCGAGACACCAACGTACCACGCACGCCTAACGCGCCTCGTTGGAACATTCACGAGGGCCGCGCGCGCGTCGGTACTGATCGCGGCGAGTGTGCGACCGCTGGGAGCGAACGCCACCTGCCGGACTTCTTGCTCGCCCTGCCACCTCGCGACCAGGCGACCGTTGGCGACATCCCAGAGCCGCAGCCCTCCGTCCCTGCTGCCCGTGGCGAGGTGAGTGGCGAGGCTATCGAACGCCACGGTGCTCACGCCGCTGTCGTGCGGCATGCGCGAGAGCTCACGCCCGGTCGCGGCGTCCCAGACGCGGGCCGTCCCGTCGTTCGATCCGGTTGCGATGCGACGTCCATCGGGGCTGAAGGCGACTGCGGTGAGCTCCGCGTCCACGCCCGGTGCCTTCCACCTGAAACCGCCGCCCGGGAGTTGGACGACCGCCCCCGGGTGCTCCTCGTGTGACAGCGCCAGAGTCGGTTTTCCGCTCACGAAATCGATGAGACTCACAGTACCGTTCTCGCGGCCAACGGCGATCTGCCGGCCGTCCGGGCTGACCGCCACCACCCGCACACGGTCGCGTCCCGGCGTGGAGTCCTCCTGCGTGCGTAGGGTACGTGGGAGCACGGCCAGCGCGGTTCGAAGCGCCTGATTCCCCTCGAAGGAAGCGTGTTGTCGCGTCGACTCCACCGCGAGCAACGCCGCGAGCGTGAGTTGATCCGGCGACTGCACCAACAGGGTTGCAGACTGCGCGGCGAGCTGCCGCGCACGCGCAACGCGGGTCTGTCGCTCCGCTTCCGCCCGCTGCGCCCGCGCGGTGTCCCGTTGTTGAATGGCGGCAATCGCGGCAGCCGTCGCGAATAGGGCGAGCGCCGCGAGCCCGGACACCGCTGACCAGGTGAGGCGACGCGTACGCCGATACTGTCGGACGTCTTCGCCAACGAGATCGTCCTTGGACCGGTGGTGAATTGGCGCAGCGAGCTGCGCGACCGCGTCGCGGAAGGCTGGGTGATTCAGCGACAGTGTGACGTCATCCCTCGCCCAGCGCAGGTCGAGGTAGAGCGGCTCTTGTCGGAGCGCCTTCACGAGCGGCGGTGGCAGCGCGTCCGTCCGGCCCGCGTCGACGCTCCCCGCCAGAGGATCCCATACGATGGTCCCGCCAGTAAGCACGATGAGCATGCGCTCCGGCGGGTGGCGCTCTAGCCAGTACTCGACCTCCCGGGCCACCCAGGGCGACGCCGCGGCCTCTGGCGACGCGAGGAGGATGAAAAACGTCGACTCGTCGAGCGCGGCCTGAATGGCCAACCACAACGTCGGGTTTACGGCGAGATTCGTCTTGTCACGGAAGACTCGCAGCGCGCGCAGCCGATTCCACGGCCTCGCGAATCGGTGCAGTGCGGATTGCAACGCTGGCGCGAGTTTACTGTCGCCGGCGTGGCTGTACGACATGAATGCGTCGTACATTCCGCGGTCGTTAGGCGTGATCTCGCGCCGTACGTTGGCCGCGACTCGGCGACGGGCCAAGGCGTCGCCGATTCGCTGCCACCCGAGCACCCGAAGTAGGTTCCGACCATCCGCGGACTGCGGCATGAACGTCTCGGCGACCAAAGGCGGTGATCCGCGCGCCCTCTCAACGTCGCGGAACGAGCGGGGCAGGGATCCGCCCGAAGACTCGTTCCACGGCGATCCCCAGCCCCAGCAGCTCGGTGTCGTGGCCCGGTAGCGCATCGAACTGCACTCCAACCGGTAAGCCGTTGGACATTCCGGCGGGGATGGTCAGCGCAGCCGCTCCGAGTCGAGGAGCGATGAAGATGTTGCGAGCGATCGCCTTTCCTTCCTCGATCGCAACGCCGTTGATCGTGAGCATGGCGCCGAGCGGTTCCAGCGGACCCCGAGTGCGAATCGGAGTAGCGATCAGCGGGATGGTTGGGTACGCGATCGCCGCGACACCGTGCGAGACGTACAGCTCAGCGTACCGACGACTCGTCTCCCGTAGGACGGCGACCTGTTCCGCCTCCGAAGCAAGCGTTGGTTTGCGATCACGAATCGGCCGGCCATGATAGATCTGCTCAATGGTCACGTTAGGCGCGTTCGCACGAAGCCACGAGACGATCGTCTCCGACGATTGCAGGGTTGCGTTCATCCCCAGCAGACCGTACACGCTCGCCTGACTTGGCTTGTCGATCGTCCCGACGAGGCTCCGCACCTCGCGCTCGAAGTCGACCTCGACCAGCGTGCACCCGACGTCACGAAGCTTGGAGAACGCCTCCCGGACGACTGCAGCCACTCCTGGCTCGACGGGCTCGTTCTCCCAGAAGTCATCGCGTGGGATCGCGATGCGTACGCGGCGCAGGTCGACGGCCGGAACCCGTTGGCCGGTGATCAACGTATCGAGGAACGCCACGTCGGATACGGTGCGCCCCATCGGTCCGATCGTGTCGAGCCGGCCGACGGGTGGCAGAAGGACGCCGTCGTCCGAGTAACGCTTTCGCCGAGCTCCACTGAGGGCGTTCTCGAGCGTCCAGGTCGACGGGCGGAGGCCGGCGACGCCACAGAACGCGCCCGGACAGCGAATGGAGCCGTTGGTGTCGAGACCCAGCGCTGCCGGAGCGATGCGCGCCGCGAGAACCCCGGCGCTGCCGCCGCTGCTGCCGCCGGGGATGCGATCGGGGTCGTATGGATTACGGACGGCGCCGAACGCTTCGCTGTGGGAGGAGACTTGATGCATGATGCCGTCCGAAACCGTCATGTCTGGGACGGCTGTCATGCAGAACGGAATGGCGCCCGCCTTGACGAGGACATCGACCACCGCCGCGTGCCGCTTCGGCACGTATCCGCGCAGCGCTCCGTTGCCGGCCGTGGTCGGATATCCGGCGACGCAGATCTGGTCCTTCACCGCGAACGGCAGCCCGGCGGCAGGACCCAACCTGGCACCACGCTCGCGCGACCGATCGACGGCGCGCGCCGCCTCCCTGACTCGCTCGGCTTGCTTGGCGTTGACGAGGTTTAGGAACTCGCAGCTTTCGTTCTGGCGCAATAGGCGCGCGACGTACGCCTCGGCGGAGAGATCGCCGGAACGAATGCGCTCGACCGCATCGCGGGCGCTCATCTCGAGCAACTCTGTGTCGCCCTGTTGCGCCATGGCGGTCGCGATCCGACGTATGATCGCGTCCATTTGACTGCCGAGCGTCACCGGAGCGACGGATGCCACGGCGCCAAGCATGGTTCGGCGAGACACGGGAACGTCTTTCAAAGGGCGCATCGGGTAACGGTGGACGCCGACCGCGGGGTTGACCAGGGGCGAGGGATGCGCCGTCGTCGCGCTCCGTCCCAACCTTTTGCCCGAGTCGCGGATCTAATGAATGCCACGGCCCGACGCCGGATTCGCGGGGCGTGGATGTAACCCGGTGGCCCCGCGTTTCGTACGAGAGCATCTAATCCATGTACACTGGAGACCCTGAATGTCGTTTCTGAAGCGCCTCTTCTCGTCGAACACTGCGGAGCCCGCCCAGCGCGTCCGAATCTGCGTCGAATGCGGCATGCCCGTGGCCGAACACAAGGACTGGTGCTCTATCCGCCGAGGGCAGGCGGAGATGGAGCGGCGGAAGGCCGGGAACGAGTAAGGGAGCCCGTCCATCACGCAAGAGTCCGTTAGGGGCGGCTCGAGTAGGCGGGGTGCGATTCACCACTGCGTGCCGAAGTCCGATTCGCATTAGCGAGCGGGAGGACATCGGGCAGGTACTCGCGCTCCTGTTCCCGCAGCTTGCAGTAGCGCTCGAAGGCGCGGTGCTCATCCTCGAGGCGAAGCCATGTTCGCCACGTGCTGCCGCGAAACGTGTGCGCCGCCATACGGTGGGCATTGCGAAGCACGAACCACGGATCGTGTCGCAACGCTGCGGGCATGTGGCGGAGCTTCATCCAACGCTCCGCCCGCCACCGCAGGAACGCCACCGCGTCCCGCGAGAGGTGTCGCGTGCGGACGACGGGCGTTGTCCCGTCATATTCCTCCAGCCGCTCGCTCTCGATCAACCCGCGCGACTGAAATTCCTTCGTCATCGGTGTTCGCGGGTAGGGCGTCGGGTGTTGGATATAGGGCCAGTCGACGTACCGGCGTGCGAACTCGAGGTTGACTTCGATAGCTCCGGTCGTGTCATCGGGGTTGCCCACGATCAGGCCACCGACAACGTACATGCCGTGTTCGTGAACGTGGCGAATCGCGTCGAGCGCCGCATTGCCGGCGCTCCGCCCGGCCTCGCGTTTCGTGTTCTTGCGCCGCGCGCGCAGGAAGTCCAGATCCTCGTCGAGGACGTTCTCGATCCCGAGAAAAACGTAGCGAAACCCAGCTCGGCGCATGAGCGGCGCCAGTGTGGCCCCGTGGTTGGCGAGCGTTGACGTCATCGCCTGCACCGTGTAATCGAGGTGGTTCAGGCCCGCCGCGATGATCGCGTGGCAGAGCGCCTCGAACCGGCGCACGTTCAGCACGATGTTATCGTCCACGAGGAAGATCGCACGAGCGCCGTGGTCGCGCGCGTCGCGAATGTCGTCGATCACGCGCTCCAAGTTGTAGGTGAAGAAATTGCGCCCGCGCATCTCGATGATCGAGCAGAAGCTGCAGTCGAATGTGCAGCCGCGTGATGTCTCGACGACGTCAGCGACTCGGCCGAGCAACGTATAGCCTTCGAGCACGCGTGAGGCCCGCTGGGGCGGACGGATCTCGCCGGCGCTCAGATTGGCCGGAGGCCGATTCGCATTGTGGCGGTACTCGGCACCGTCGCGGAACGTCAGTCCCGCGATATGGTCGTAGCCCGTGCGACCCTCGATTGCCCGTAACAGTTCGCGAAAGGCCACTTCGCCCTCACCGCGGACGATGAAGTCGACGCCATCGGCCGCGTCCGTGTACGCTTCGGGCGCCAGCGTCGGGTCGTAGCCGCCGACGACCACACGCACGTCAGGCTTGAGCGAGCGCACGAGTCGAATGACGCGGTGCGCGGTCCGGCGCTGGAACGTCATGACCGAGAGGCCCACCACGTCGGGCTCCGACTGCTCCACCAACCGAACGACGGTGCCGGCTACGTCACCCTGCACGAGCACGAGATCGGCGATCGCGACGCGATGGTGCGCGTCGACATTCCCGGCCAGCGACCCGAGCGCGCCGTTAGGCATCCGGATCGCGATCGTGGGCATGTGCTCGGACGAGTCCGGCATCGAGAACAGCAGCACGTTCACGATGGTTCTCCGCCAACACCGGCCGGATAGTGGGTCAATCCGGGCAGCGACACAAGCACCGTCGCCGTCCTCCGTCGGTGGGCCGTTGCCGGTGGTCTTCGCCCAGGGTACACTAGGATAGCATCTGTCGACCCGGATTCCTGATGAGTATTGCATAACGTGCTGCGGCTTCACGCGTTAGGCCGGCTCACCGTGCTCGCTGACGCCGTCCCGGTCGCGGGCGCCGCGGCGCAGCCCCGCCGCCTGGCGCTGCTCGCCCTCGTCGCGCGCTCAGGCGAGCGAGGCGTCTCGCGCGACAAGGCCATCGCCGTCCTCTGGGCCGACACCGACGAGGATCGCGCCCGCCGCAGCCTCGCCCAGGCGCTGTACATGCTCCGCCGCGACCTCCGGAGCGAGGACCTCTTCCTCGGCACCGGCGAGCTGCGGCTCAACCCCGAAGCCATCACCGCCGACGTGGCCGAGTTCACCGCCGCGCTTCGCGAAGGGCGGCTCGAGCGTGCGGTGGCGCTCTACGATGGGCCATTCCTCGACGGCTTCCGGCTGCCCGGTTGTCCCGATTTCGAGCGTTGGGCCGATGCAGAGCGGCAGGCCATCGCGCACGACTATGAGGACGCGCTCGAACGGCTGGCGCGCGCCGCCGGTACGCGCGGTGACTGGGGCGGAGCGGTGGCGTGGTGGCGCAAGCTCGCCGGGCTCGACCCGCTGAACGCGCGCCACGCGATCGGCTATATGGAAGCGATGGTAGCGGCGGGAGACCGCGCCGGCGCGCTGCAGCACGCGAGAGTGTACGAGGCAGTGACGGATCAGGAGCTCGACCTTCCGCCCGACCGCGAGGTGGTTGCGTATGCCAACGCACTCCGCCGCGAGTCGCCGCCGGAGCGATCGGTCGCGACTGTCGCCCCTCGATTGCCGATCGGCTCGGGGCCCTTGGTGACCTCGCAAGCCGTCGCGATGGGCTCGGCGGGCGTGAGTACGTCGGGCGACGCGGTGCTCGACACCGATGTGCGCATTTCGCAGGAAGTATCATGGACGTCGTCCGACGTTCAGTCCGCCGTCATCGCACCCGGTGACGAGTTGTCCCCGCCTCTCCCCGCGACTTCCCACGCCGTCGCGACGGTCGACGCGGGCTCTCCGCGGCGGTTCGCTTGGCGCCGATCGTTGGTTCTTGGCGTCGGCGCTGTGCTCGTCCTCGCGCTCGCCATCGAGGTGACCCGCCGTGTGGCGGGCACTCGGGCAAGTGATGATCCCGTCGTCGCGGTCGGACGCATCACGGACTACACGACGAGCGCGGGCGGCGAGGTGGCCAAGCCCCTTACCGACATGCTGGCCACGAACCTGGCGCGGGCGCCCGGCCTTCGCGTCGTGAGCACGGTGCGCATGTACGAGCTGGTGGCGCAGTCCGGCGCCGCTGACACCGCTGGGGAAGCCCTCGTGGCGGCGGCGCGTCGCGCGGGTGCCACGGAGCTGGTCGACGGCGCGCTCTATGACATCGGGGACGGGCACCTTCGATTGGATCTCCGCCGCGTGGACCTCCGGACCGGAGCGGTTCGCAGCGCGTACTCGGTCTCGGGCAGCGGCGCGTTCGCGCTCGCCGACAGCGGCACGGCGAAGCTGCTTTCCACGCTTGGCGCCTCGGCCCCGGCCGGCTCGGTCGCCGACGTCACGACCCACTCGCTATCGGCATACCGGCTCTACGAGGAAGGACTGCGCGCGTACTATCGGAACGACTTTCGGAGCGCTGAGCGCCTCTTCGAGGCGTCGCTGGCTGATGACTCCGCTTTCGCAATGGCCCAGTACTACAGTGCCGTGACCCGCGGCGTCAATACCGCCACGGGCCAGGCGCGGCTGCGTCGGGCGGTCGCTCTCGCCGACCACGCCAGCGACCGCGAGCGTTTGAAGATCCGGGCCGCGTTCGCGGACATGTCATCTTCTCCTGCGCTCGCCGCGCTCGCCGACACGCTGCTCGTCCGCTTCCCCGACGAAGTCGCCGGACACCTATATACCGGGGTCAGTCTCGCTCAGAACGCGCGCTACCTCGAGTCGGTGCCGTTTTTCCGGCGTGTGGTCGCCATGGATTCGCTCGCCCTCATCGGCTCGAGTGCTCTCTGCGCCGCGTGTGACGCACTCCGCCACATCGCGGCTGTCTACGTTCTCGCCGATTCGCTTTCAGCCGCGGAGCGCGAAGCCCGCCAATGGCTTGAGGTGCAGCCTCGGTCGACACTCGCGTGGAACACGCTGGCGACCGTGCTTGGCCACCAGGGGCGCTGGCAGGAAGGCATCGACGCGGTTGCCCGGTGGAGTGCGCTCGACCCGACGAAACAAGAGCTCACCTCCGTTATGCCCACGATCTACATCCAGGGCGAGCGATATGACGACGCGGCGCGCGTGGCGCGCGCCCGGATCGCGAGCGACCCGCGAGACCCCGAGCCGCAGTGGTATCTCGCGCTCGCGCTTCGACACCTTGGGCGCTACGAGCAGGCGCTTGCGACGGCGCACCGGTATCGGGACGAGAGCGCGGGCACTGGCAACTTCCCGGCCGCCGGCCTCCTTCTGGGTCAGGTTCTTCTCGAGGCCGGACGCCATCGCGACGCCTTCGCGGTCTTCGACTCGGTCGCGAAGTACCCATCGGTGAGTGACGTCGCATCCTACCGAGCGCGCGTACGCGTCTGGCCGACGACGCACGCAGCAAACGCGCTCGCCGCGATGGGAGACACGATCAGACTCGCTGCACTCGTCGACACCGTCGAAACGTACGGACGACGGTCCGGGCTCGCGCGCGATCAGCGGCTGCACCACCATGTACGCGGCCTCCTGTTCCGGGCGCGAGGCCGGCCCGAGGACGCGGTTCGCGAGTTCCGCGCTGCGCTGGTCTCGCTCACCGGAGGGTACACGCGTACGAACCTCGAACTCGCCCGGACGCTGCTCATGGTGCGGCGCCCGGCGGAGGCCATCGCGGTCCTCCAGCCGGCGCTCCGCGGTGGGGTGGAAGCCTCCAACCTCTACGTCACCCGGACCGACCTGCACGAAGCCCTGGCGCAGGCCTGGGAGGCGTTAGGCACCCGCGCGCGACGGGACAGCGCGGTCGCTCACTACCGGATCGTCGCTCGCGCTTGGGCGTCCGGCGATCCGCCCGCCGCCGCGCGTGCTGCCTCGGCGCGTGCTCGGCTGGCGGCGCTGGGCGCTGCAGCAGACGAAGTGCGTTAGGGGAGGCCGCGACTTCGGCGGCGGCGCATTGCGCTTCGGTCCGCGGCCCGACAGGTTCCCGCGTTGCCCGGCACCCGCTGCTCGTTCCTCTTTCGCACGAGGCGCATGAACCCCGGCGTCGCTCAAACGCCCGAAGCGACTCACGCCCCGCGGAGGCCAGGGCCGTCCGGCGGAGCGGGCACCGCGGCGCGCCCGCGCGCGGAGCTCCCGCGGCGTCTCGGGTTCTGGGAGGCCACGCTGATCGTAATCGGCGTGACGATCGGAAGCGGGATCTTCCGCGTCCCGGCCTCCGTCGCTGACACCGTGGGCTCCTCGGCCGGGATCGCAACGGTGTGGATCGTCGGTGGCATCATCGCGCTATGCGGCGCGCTCTCACTGGCCGAGCTCGCGGCGGCATTCCCGGAGCCGGGTGGCGTGTTCGTCTACCTTCGCGAGGCGTATGGGCCCGCTGTCGCCTTCCTGTTCGGCTGGATGTATCTCTTCGTCGGACCGACAGGGGTCGCCGCGGTAGCCGTGGTGTTTGGCGAGTATCTCGGCCGGCTGATGGGGCTCTCGGGGGTGGGCGTTAGGGGCGTGGCGGCCGGCGCGATCGTCGTCGTGGCGGCAGCGAGCTACCGCTCGGTACGCGGTGCCAGCGCGATGCAGGGGGTAGCGACGTTAGGCAAAGTGGCCGCGCTCGCCGCGATCGTCGTCACCGCGCTGCTCTTTGGCGATGGAAGCGCGGGCGCGTTCACGGCCGGTGCGCCTGCGCCGGCAGACGCGCGGTGGAGCGGTGTTGGCCTCGCGCTGGTATCGGCGCTGTGGGCGTACAACGGGTTCCAGGACATGCTGCCCGTGGCCGGTGAGGTGCGCGACCCGGAGCGCGCACTCCCGCGGGCGCTGCTCACCGGCACCGGCGTCGTCGTCGCCATCTACCTCTCGGCGAACGCCGCGTACACGTACGTCCTGCCATACGCGACGCTGCGCACCTCGCCGCTCGTCGCGAGCGACACGATGGTGAGCATCGTCGGTCCGGTTGGCGCGGCCGCAGTGGCGTCGGCCGTGATCGTCTCGACGTTCG
>Ga0075421_100004728_pt1 | contig 16432 bp, 15 predicted proteins | sample SoiMetdeltSBSDD5_FD_75292 | JGI IMG/M metagenome (GOLD analysis project Ga0075421, IMG submission 75292) | Bulk soil microbial communities from a Populus tree surrounding site in Tennessee, USA - Soil MetaG P. deltoides SBSDD5 | ecosystem: Environmental > Terrestrial > Soil > Tree plantation...
TGTTCTGAAAGGGAAAAGGTAAAAGGCAGAAGGGAAAAGGAAAGGCCTGAAAGACTTCACGCCTTAAGAACTGCTACGGTCGCACCAAGATGCGAGTCAAAAGCATCCTCGAACGTTTCTACCAGGGGATGCTTCTCTAACGCGGCTTGAACAATCCCCCGCTGCACGCCGCGACCGCGACCATGAATTAACCGCACCTCTCGAAGGCCAGCTTCGTGCGCGGCGCGTATGTATTCCTCGACAACCGACTTGATATCCCGTGGATTGAACGTATGCAAATCGATCGTGTGTTCGATCGGGATCTCTTTCACCCCTGCCGCCTTTGAGCCTTCCCTTTTCCCTTTTCCCTTTTGCCTTTTCCCTTCTCGTAGGCGGCCGTCACCGTCGTGGCAATTCCGCCGCGTACCGAAAAGTCGCCAACGACGCTCATGCGTCGGGGTGAGCAGGCGGCAACGAGATCATCGAGGATCTGATTGGTGACCGCTTCGTAGAAGATGCCTTTGTTGCGGAACTCGATCAGGTAGTACTTGAGCGCTTTCAGCTCGAGACAGCGCTCGTCGGGCACATAGGTGATGACGATCTCGCCGAAATCCGGGAGCCCTGTCTTTGGGCAGACGGACGTGAACTCGGGGCAGCGGATCTTTATCTCATAATCGCGCTCGGGGCCGGGGTTGGGGAAGGTCTCGAGGACCGGGGGCGGCATGACCCTCAAAATTGTAGCATTCCGGCCCATTTTCATGAGTTAGGTGCCCCGGTGTGATTGACACCGCAAAACACCGCGAGCTAGGATGTGGCCTGATTTCATTGCCCTTCGACTTCGGAGATTCGCTCGCACTGATGCGGGGACGAATGCTTGTGAAGACTCGAACGGCGATCTCCTATTTCCGCAGCCGCCGCACGCGCGCGCGGCCGCGAGGCGGTTCTTAGAGAGCGCGCACAAGCAAGGGGAATAGCCGATGGCAGAGGCCCGCAGGATGGGCAAATCTGAACTCTTTTCGCACTTCGCCGATCGCTTCGAGGTGAAGCGCACGCAGGCGCGGGAGTTCTTCGATGAACTGACCACGCTCGCGGAAAAAGAGCTCAAACGCTCAGGCGAGTTCGTGCTCCCCGGGATGGTGAAGCTGGTGGTTCAGAAGCGCAAGGCGCGGATGGGCCGCAATCCGGCTACGGGCGAGGCCATCAAGATTCCCGCCAAGACAGTGGTCAAGGCGCGCATCGCCAAACAGCTGAAGGACGCTGTTCTTCCTCGCAAGTAAGCGCGACAGCGGGATGGTGGCTTCCGCGTCGGCGGAGGCACCGGTCTTCGGCCCCTGGCGCTGCCTCGTCCGGCGGTGCGCCAGCGGGCCGATTGTTTTGTCGCCGCTTAGGCGGCTTCTGATCTGCGTGCCGCGAGCACGCGGCTGTAAACAGTAGCCGGGGCGAGCCGCTCCACCTTCGATTCAAGACTGGGCATCGAGTCATCGTCCAGGATGATTCGATCCGCCGCATCGAGCACCACCTCGCAGCTGAAGCGCCGCGCGCCGCGGGCGGTTTTCAGTTCATAGAACCGGAGCGGGTAGCCGATGCCATCCACTTCGATTTCGATTGCCTTCACCAGTTTCCGATCCATGTCGTCCCCCTCGTTGCCGGCGAGCTTCCACGAACCTCAATAAGAACGTTGTCCAACCCGATTTGTTACCCGGCGACCAGCATCGGTCGCGCCGACGTCCGTGGGAAGTCGAGTACGAACGTTGTCCCCTTCCCAACTTCGCTGGCCACCGAAATCGTGCCCCCCAGTTGTTCGACGATCTTTTTCGAGATCGCCAGGCCGAGACCCAGACCGCGACGTTTCGTGGTGACGAAGTCCTCGAAGATCTGACCCAGACGCTCCGGCGGAATACCGCAACCTGTGTCGTAGATGCGCACCTGGACGCGATCGCTGTGGGCCTCGCTGGCGATCACGATTAACCCTCCTGGTGCAGTCGCCTGAATCGCATTCAGGATCAGGTTGCGATACACACGCCCGAGCGCGAACACGTCTCCCTCGATATAAACGGTTTCGGGGGACAATTCCGTACGGAGCGTCAGGCCGGCTGTTTCTGCGTGCTGCTCCATCGCTTCCGCCGCATCCGCAACGGTCTTGTTCAGATCGACCGGAAATCTCTCGAGCGGTATCGGCCGCGCGATGTTGCGCAGATCGTCGAGCACGCGCTTGATGATGACGAGTTCGCGCTCGACCGTGCGCTTGAACGTTTCGCGATACTCCGCGTCCTCGAACATCTTCTGAATCAGCTTGCAGCTGTTGCCGATGTTCTGAATCGGATGCGAGAGATCGTGGACGAGGCCGGCCGCGATCCGGCCGAACATCGCCTGCCGCTCCTGCTTACGAATCTCCTCCTGCAATTCAACCAGGCGATCGGCCATGGAGTTGAACGCGTCACCGAGCTGGCGGATTTCATCCTGCCCGGAAAGCGCGACCCGCTCGTCCATGCGACCGTCGGCGATCGCGCGAGTGACCCGCGTCAGCGCGAAGATGCGCTGGATGAACGATCGGCCCCAGACCCATCCGAGGATGACCGTGCCGAGCAATGCGAGACCAATCGCCGCAAACAGCTGGACCTGCAGCTGCCGGGAGAGCCGAAACGCATCCTCGGTGGGTTGTTCGACGATCACCGCCCAACGTGGATTGTCGATCGGGGCGCCGACCGCGAGAAGTTCCTCCCCGGTGTGCGGGTTGGTGAACTTTGCGGCAAGTGGCACTTGCGACTTGCGGGCGTCGTCGGCGAGCGTTCTCTCCTCGGACGCCGCGGCCTCACGCAGTGCTATCAACGTCTTCTCATCAGGATTGCCGTGCGCGACGAGGTTGCCGTCTTCGTCCAGCAGCAGCGCATACCCACGGGTCCCGACTTTGATCCGGTCGACGGTCCGCCACAGTTCCTCGAGCGAAATCTCTGCGATGATCCACCCACGCTCGTCACTGGTGTCGACCAGCGGAACCGCCATGGTCGTGGTCGGAAGCGCATCGGCATCGATGTAAGGCGGAGCGACGTAATACGCCACAGCCGTACCGTTCCCGGTTTCCACCGCACTGGGAATCTTCAGCGTCGAGATGCCGACCCGACTGCTCGCTGTGACGCGATTCGCTGCATCGAAGACGGAGATTTCACGGAACTCCGGAAAGTCGAGCACGTGATTGCGAAGGATCTCCTCCTTCTGCCACTGTTCGAGCTGCGTTCCTCGCAAGTCACCCGCAATCGACGCCAATACGCGATGACTGTTATCGAAATACAGTTTGATCTGTGCGGCGATCTGCTGCGCGACGGCTTGGTTGCCGCGGGTCACCGATTGTTCGGTGCCGTCGGTCAACTTACTCACCGACACTGAGCCATAGAGGAGAAGCGGCAGGACGGCGGCGGTCGCAATCAGCAGGACGAAGCGACCGGTGATCCGTTTCATCGTGAGGCTGTCTGGCTGGACGCGAGGTGCCAGCGCCACAGGTTGGCGAAGATTTCAGGATCGCTCGGATTGCCGATATCGAACCTGCTATCCACCGCTCTCGTCACTTCCGGCCACGCAAGAAACACCGCGGGAACGTCCTCGTAAAACCGCTGCCGCAGGTCGCCGACCGCAACGCGGATATCTGGTTCCTCGTGCGCCTGCCGGAGCCGATCGAGAACGGCGTCGGCGCCGTTGTAGCCGGTGTTCTGCATGACCTGTCCGAGCGCCCCTTCCGGTGAGTGCCAGAACCGGTACGCGTAGCTCACATCGCGGCCGCTGGTGAGCTGAAACAAGTAGGAGTCGAAGTCGCCCGCGCCCAGACGGGCGACGAGCTGTTTTTCGTTAGCGCCTTCGAGGATCAGATCGATTCCAACCGCCGCAAGCTGCCGCTGCAGCAGCAATCCGATGCGCTCGAACTGCGGGTCGACGTTGTAGAACAGGCACTTCAATTGAAAACGACTCGCCCGTCGTCCCGGCGTCGCTGGCCGAACCGGCAGGCCGGCGGCGTCCAGCCGTTCGCGCGCCCCTAGCGGATCAGGTGTGTGATGTGGTGCCCCATTATTGTAGGCCCAATGAAATGGCCAGATCGGATCGACTGCGACTTGTCCCCGGTTTCGCATTCCCTGCGACACGATTTCGTCGCGATTGATCGCATCGGATATCGCACGTCGCACTTCCGTGCGGGCAAGAATCGGGTTTCGAAGATTAAAGACGAGCGGGATGTAGAACGGCTGGATTGATTTGATTTTCCGGAATCGTGCCGCCCCTTCGAGGAACTCTACCGAGTCCTTGCTGATCTCGAGCGCCATATCGACTTCGTTGCGAAGCAGTCCCACCCAGGTCGCCCGCGCCGTCGTGTACGGCTTGACCTCAACACGCTCGATTTCCGGCGCGCCACGATAATAGGACGTGTTCCGGACAGCCTCGAGGTTCTCTTTCCCAGGAACAAGACGAAACGGACCTGTCCCGACGTTTGGCTTGTCTTCGTCGATAATCAGCGCTGTGGCGAGAGTACTTATCAGAAAGCCGTCGGGGCGGCTGAGACGAAAGACCACCGAACCGTCTTTGGCCGTGTCGAGGCTCTTCACGGCTTCGAATCCGCTCGTCTGAGACTTCGCGATTTTCTGCTTGAGAATCTTCACCACTGCGGACGCACTGACGGGTGTTCCGTCGTGAAATTGAGCGTCAGGCCGCAAGTGCACGCGAAGCGTCAAGCCCTCGTCTTCCCATTCCGGCACTGATGTCGCGAGACGCGCCCACGGCCTGCCCTGCCAATCCAGAGCTAACAAGCCTTCGGCGAACAGGAATGAACGAAGCACGACGCGTGCTTCGGCAGTTGAGCGGGCACCAATGCGGAGTGTGCGATTCTCAGCGGCTGCGGGAGTTCTCGTCGCGTATCGACCATAAATAACGGTCGCTCCGATCGCGAGAAGCAGGCAAGCGGGTGCCGTCGCGGTGGCAATCCGCCTCCACGGCGTGGTCCAGAGTTTCAGGACGGCACCGTCCCTTCAAGCCGCATTACCGACTTATCGGCGCGCGGACCGAAAGATCCACAGAGCGCCGGAGCCGAGGCTACTTGCGCGGCTCGGGTAGCTGTTCAATGATAAACGAGCAACCAGCGTCGCTCGGCTTCTTTTCGGCCTTCTTAATCACGTGAATCTTCATTCTCTACCCCTTTTCGTCTCAGGTGTCTGGGCAATCGAACTTACTTGCGAGGTTCGGGCAGCTGTTCGATGATGAACGAGCAGCCGGCGTCGCTCGGCTTCTTGTCTGCTTTCTTGATGACCTGAATCTTCATCATTTGAAATCTCCTCGAATGCTCAATGGGTGTGTGCAACGGCTAGCGCAGGTGTTCGACCTGGACGTCGACCAGCCAGGGGCGCAGCGTGCCTTTCTTCTTGTCCGTTTCCTTGCGTTCGTTCTTCACGGCGTGTCTCCTTTGTGAGCTTTATGGACCGCTAGTTAACAGCTGTAGCCTCGCGCCGAGCGGCATCGCGCGCGAGTGACACCACACCGGCCTCGAAGCTCGACTTGTGGCAGTTCGGCCGGTTCATATTTCCAAGTTCCGTGTGCGCGGCAACCGAGCAGCCGCCGGCGCAGACAGGAATGAACGCACAGTCGCTGCATTCCTTCCATGCCGCGAGCGCGTCGAAGCGCGAGGCCGCGACGGCGCGCCATGCCTCGTGACGCCCGTCAATGTGGCCGGTGGACAGCTTCGGGTCACCGGTAAATCCCGGGCACGCGTATAACGCCCCGTCAGGGCCGATGGTGTGCGAGTGTTGCCGGTGAATTTCGCACGGCCCCATGTGGACACCATCGACGGTGGAGAAGCCCCGCTTCTTCGTCTCTTCACGGAGAAACGACATTTTCTCGTCGAGGAAGTTGCAGTTGTCGCAGATGCTCGTCCCGCCGCCTGCCGACGTCATGCACGTGCCGTTCAGCGGCTTGCCTGACGCGCTGACGGCTGTCAGCGGAATCATGCCCTTCGGTTGCTGCGGCCGCGGTTCGCGAATCACCGGCTTGAAGGCGACGCGAGCCAGCTTGTCGGCGAATTCCTGCTCGCGGAGGAAATCGAGCAGCGCCGGGTAGCTGTCGACCGACGTCTCGTCGAAGTTGCCACCAATCGATATCCGGCATTTCCCGGCAACGCGGCGGATGTTGGCGATGATCTTGTCGAACGTGCCCTGCCCGCCCCGCAGTGGCCGCATGCGATCGTGCGTATCGTGGTCGCCATCGAGCGTGACCTTGACGGCATTGAGGCCGTAAGGTGCGAGCCGATCGACGATTTCAGGCGTGAGTAGAAGACCGTTGGTGATGACATTGACGTGCATGGCCACGCCGCGCTCGACCGAGGCGTTCCACAGATGCTCGGCGAGGTAGTACGCGACCGGAAGGTTCAACAGCGGCTCGCCGCCGAAGAGCGTCAGCACGAAGCTTTCAGGCTTTAACGTGTCGAGCCGCTCCTTAGTCCACTCGACGACGCCGGCGGCTGTTTCGAGCGTCATCTTCGCTGCGAACTTGTTGTAATCGCCGTGATCGCCCTGGAAACAGTAGTCACAGGCGAAATTGCACTGCAGCGTCGTCAGGACCGTGACCCGCAACCGGTCGTGGCCTTCGCGAATGTTGCGAAAGTACTGATCGAGTTTCTGCCGCTCACCCTCGCGATCGTTGACGATAAAGCCGTGTTCAGTCAGGGTTGCGAGCGCCTCGCGCGCTTCATCGCTCTGGGGGAGTTCATCGCGGCCGAGGCGATCGAGCAGGTCCGCGACGTCGCGCGACACTATCAGTTGCGCGTCGGTGAAAGTGTTCATCAGGAACACGTCGCCGCCGTGCCCGATCTCGTCGAGCGGAACACGGACGTTGAACATTGAGGCTCGCATGCGGGCTCCTTGCTCGCGACGGTCTAAAGATTTGGGTGAATCGGAGGGCCACGACCCGGGCGTCGGCCATCCGGGGATCTGAAATTGCAACGGGTATTCCGGCAAGAGCCTCCCTGTCCAAAGAGTCAGTTCAGTCATCACAGGGCTAAGCCCAGCCCTGCAAATACAGTTCTGTTGGATGACTCTTTGGTACCTTCACATGTGCGCGGAAGCGACCCACGAACCACGATTGGCGCACAGATATCGGCCAATGGATTGGCCGGTCAGGCCAATGGATTAGCCGATCCTATTACGATTCTAACTGCCGGTAAGAGACTGCGTGGCCACTAAGCGCCACGAAGCTTCCGCGCGATCTCGCGCAGATCGAGCCGGGACATCTTGTGTTTGAGGGTGCTGAGCGGGATGCCGAGATAGCGCGCCGTCGCCGTGACGTTCCAGTCCGACTTCTCGAGCGCGCGAAGGATGAAGTTGCGCTCGAACGTGTCGCACGCCTCCTGGAAGAGCGCATCGCCGGTGGTCGGACCGGAGTCGAGTTTGGCGAAGTGATACTCGAGCGGAAGGTCCTCGTCGGTGATCCATTCTTTGTCGCTGATCGCGACGAGCCGTTCGATCAGGTTCTCCAGTTCGCGGACGTTGCCGGGCCACCAATACGACGCCAGAATCTTCAGCGCCGATCCTGAGATACCGCGCACCGGTTTCCGGAACTTCGTCTTGTAGCGATCGAGAAACAGCCGCGCGAGCTCCGGCAGGTCCTCGATGCGATCGCGAAGCGGCGGCATCCGAATTGGGATGACGTTGATGCGGTAGTACAGATCTTCGCGGAACCGTCCGTCCTTCACCGCTTTCTCGAGGTCGACGTTGGTGGCGACGACGAGACGGAAATTTGTCTTGATCGGTTTGCTTCCGCCGACGCGCTCGATCTCGCCTTCCTGGATCGCGCGCAGGAGCTTGGCCTGCAGATCGAAGCGAAGGTCGCCGATTTCGTCGAGAAACAACGTGCCGCCGGTCGCCAGTTCAAATTTTCCGAGCTGCTGTTTGTGCGCGCCGGTAAACGCACCACGCTCGTGGCCGAAGAGCGTGCTTTCGACCAGTTCGTGCGGGATCGCCGACAGGTTGACGGCGATGAACGGCGCCTCGCCGCGCCCCGATTCGCGGTGCAGCAGCCGCGCCAGCAGTTCTTTACCGGTGCCGCTCTCGCCGAGGATCAGGACCGTCGCCGAGAGTTTCGCGACTTTCTGCACGAGATCGACGATGTCCCGGATTTGACGGCTCGGACCGATCAGGAATTCCCGTTCACTCTGCTCGGCGATCTGCGCGCTCAACGTGATCACCTGACGGTTCAGATCCTGTCGCTCGCACGCATTGCGAACGAGGGATCGCAACTCGTCGTAGTCGAAGTTCTTCGTGATGTAGTGATAGGCGCCATGCTTCATCGCCTGCACTGCGGTCTCGACCTCGTTGATCGCCGAGATCATGATGCATTCGACGAGGCTGTAGTTTTCTTTGACGATGCGAAGGACATCGAAGCCGCTGATGCCGGGAAGCCGGACGTCGAGCAGAATCAGGTCGATGTCTTCCTGTTTCAGCAGCGTCAGCGCAGCCTCGCCGCTCGATACCGTCAACACGCGATAATCGCGCTTGAGAATGGCGCCCAGCGTGTCGCGCATTCCCTGATCGTCGTCGCAGATCAGAATCGTTTTTGAGGCGGCCATGGCCGGAGGATCACCGATTGTAGCGCGATTTCGCGTCCCCTCCCGCTGAGGAGTGCAGCATTGCCGCTTGTCGCTGCCGCATTTTCTTTGTAATTTAAGTCGTTGTGCTCGTGTGGGTTGTTGCAGGCACTGGGCTCCTCGTTGCGCTGGTAGCGCTGGCCATCGCGCGCCGCGTTTCGAGGCGCTTGGACGGGTTGACCCAGTCCTACTGGGATCTCAGGTACGAATACACACGCCTGCGGTCCCAAGTCTCACGTCTGGATCCCGAGCCCCCCGAGCCGGAACCCGCGGCGCCGCCAGCCTCATCGGCATCCGTTTCCTTTGTCCCCCTCTCGACCATCAGGAAGAAAGACAGGTAAATGGCGAACGAATACGACGTTGTGGTGATTGGTTCGGGTACGGGTGGATACGTCGCCGCGATTCGTGCGGCACAGCTGGGGTTGCGAACGGCAGTGGTCGAGCGTGCGCCGGTCCTCGGCGGCACGTGTCTGAACTGGGGCTGTATTCCCACGAAGGCGCTGCTCGAGCACGCGCACTCGTTGAAGATTGCTCAAGACTGGAACGAGTGGGGTCTCACGCTTGGCAACGCCACGATCCGCCTCGACATGAACCAGGTGCAGTCGCGAAAGGATCGCATCGTCAGAGGTTTGACCGACGGGGTCGCATTTCTGTTCAAGAAGAACAAGATCGATTGGATCAAAGGCAGCGGCCGGCTTGTCGGTAAAGGGACAGTTGAGATCACCGAGGGAGAGAAGCAGACGCTCGCCGCGCGCAAGGAAATCATCGTCGCGACGGGATCGCAGCCGCGAAGCGTTCCGGGAGTCGAGATCGATCGCAAGCGGATCATCACCAGCGACGAAGCGATCGGATTGAAGGCGATTCCCAAGTCGATTGCAATCCTGGGGACCGGTGCGGTCGGTGTCGAGTTCGGTTCCATCTTTCGCCGCTTTGGAAGCGAGGTGACGTTGATCGAGGTGCTTCCCCGCATCGTTCCCCTCGAGGATGAAGCGATATCGACCGAGTTGGAACGATCGTTCAAGAAGCAGGGAATGAAGGTGCTGACCGGCACGCGCGTCACAACGGCGAAAGCGAGTACGACCGGTGTCGAGCTCGAGGCGCAAACGCCAGACGGGATGAGCCTCAGACTCGCCGTCGACTACTTACTCGTCGCGACGGGACGGGGTCCTGTGACGTCCGGACTTGGCGCCGAGGAAGCTGGGCTCCGGCTGGAGCGCGGCTACGTTCATGTTGGTCCAGACTTCCGCACCAACGTGCCTGGGATTTCTGCGATCGGCGATGTCATCACATTCGACAAACCGGGCCATCCGCAACTTGCGCATCTGTCGTCAGCGGAAGGAATCGCGCTTGCCGAGCGGATCGCGAGCAAGGGGGAAGGATCGATCAACTACGACCAGGTTCCGGCTTGCACCTACTGCGATCCCGAAATCGGAAGCGTGGGTCTCACCGAGAAGGAAGCGCAGGCACGTGGGTACGACGTCAAGACGGGTTCGTTCAAGTTCGGGATTCTCGGTCGCGCGCGCATAGCAGGTGAGGTGGAGGGGTTCGTGAAGATTGTGTTCGACAAGAAGTACGACGAAATTCTCGGCGTCCACATGATCGGTCCACGGTCGACGGAGCTCGTTGCTGAAGCCACGCTTGCCCTGCGGCTCGAGTGCACCGTCGAGGAGCTGATCCGCACGATCCACGCACATCCGACGATGTCGGAAGCCGTCGGTGAGGCGGCACACGCGGCGCACGGTGCGCCAATCCATGCATAGGGCCGGCGCTAGCGGGGTCCAAAGACCCCGCTCTACAATAGGCACATCATGACCAACGTTGTGATGCCCCAGATGGGCGAGTCGATTGCCGAAGGCACCATCGTTCGATGGATCAAGAAAGTCGGCGACACCATCGATCGCGACGAGCCGCTCTTCGAGATCTCCACCGATAAGGTCGACGCGGAGATTCCGTCACCGGCTGCGGGCGTCTTGACCGAGATCAAGGTCAAAGAAGGGGAGACCGTTCCGGTCAACAGCGTCGTCGCCACGATTGGGACGGCGGCTGAAGTGAAAACCGCGTCGGACACGCCGCCAGCTGGCGCGCTTCCTGAAGCCGCGGTCGGACAGCCGGAAAAGACCGTCAAGCGGAGCGAGTGGGAAGTCGACGACGAGCCTGAGAAAGAGAGCGACTCGCAAACGAACGAGGACGCGCGTCGCCAGAAAAGCTCTCCGCTCGTGCGCAAGATCGCGCAGGAACACAACGTCGATCTCAGCCAAGTTCAAGGCACGGGACTGAGCGGACGGGTGACCAAGCACGACATCCTCGGCTATATCCAGTTGGGCAAGCAGCCGGATCAGCCGGCGAAGAAGACCGAGCATCCGCCCGAGACTCCGGCGGCTCCCCCGGCGCCTGCTGGCCCGACATTCAAGCCAGGCGAGAACGTTCGCGTCGTCCCCATGAGCGTGATGCGCAAGAAGATCGCCGAGCACATGGTGCTCAGCGCGCATACCTCGCCGCACGTTTACTCGGTCTACGAAGTGAACTTCGCGCGGGTGTCGATGCTCCGCGACAAAAAGAAGGCCGATTACGAAGCAGGCGGCGTGAAACTGACATTTACCGCATTCATTGCAAAAGCGGCGATCGATGCGCTGCGTCAATTCCCGATCGTCAATGCCTCGCTCGACGGCGACAACATCGTCTACAAAAAAGACGTCAACCTTGGCATTGCCGTCGCGCTCGAGAACGGCCTGATTGTGCCGGTGATCAGGAACGCAGACGAGAAAAACCTGCTCGGGTTGACACGCGCGATCAACGATCTCGCGAACCGGGCGCGGAGCAAGAAGTTGAATCCCGAAGAAGTGCAGGCGGGGACGTTCACGATCACGAACCCGGGAATCTTTGGCGCGCTCTATGGCCTTCCGCTGATCAACCAGCCACAGGTCGCCATCCTCGGTGTTGGCACGATCGAGAAGCGAGCCATCGTCATCGACGATGCGATCGCGATCAGGCCGATGTGCCATATCACCCTCGGGCACGATCACCGTCTCGTTGATGGCGCGGACGCCGGGCGTTTCCTCGCGTTCGTGAAGGAACGTCTCGAGAACTTCGAGGAAGCATGGTTGTAATGAATGCTGAATGCTGAATGCTGAATTCGCGTTCGCTTGAAGTCCATTGGCTCGGAACAGTTCCCTACGCGGACGGCGTCGATCTGCAGAAGCGTCTCGTCGAACAGCGAAAAAACGACGCCATCCCTGACCAACTTCTCCTCCTCGAGCATCCTCCGGTCATCACACTGGGCGTGAAAACGCGCGACGATCGAAGCCATATCGTCGCGACCCCGGAGACACTCGAAAGGGAACGAGTCGAGGTATTCGAGTCTGGCCGGGGTGGAGACGTGACCTACCACGGACCCGGCCAACTGGTCGGATACCCCATCATCGACCTTCGGCCGGACCGGTGCGACGTCCACCGCTACGTACGCGACCTGGAAGAGGTATTGATTCGAGCCGTCGCCCGATTTGATATTGCGGCGAAGCGGACCGCGGGATTGACCGGCATCTGGGTGGGCGACAAGAAGCTCGCGGCAATCGGCGTCCGCATTGCGCGCTGGACGACAAGCCATGGATTTGCGCTGAACGTCACCACGAAGCTCGAGCATTTCAGTCTCATTGTTCCTTGTGGCATCGCCAATAAGGGGGTGACCTCGTTGGCAGAACTGACGGGCCGGCAGATTGCGACCGCAGCGGTCATACCGGCCGTCACCGACGCGTTCGCAGCCGTTTTCGACCGGATCGTCACGAGTCCGACCGTTCAAGTCCAGGCGAGAACGGGTCTGTAACAAGCTGTACTGTAAAGATTTACAGGATCGATTTCAGAAACGGAATATCTGACAACTCTCGGGTGTTCTGGTCGTTACGGAGGCCCCAGATGCGTCAGCCGGCGGAGCAGGAACTGATCGGCCGGATGCAGGCGGGGGACAGCACGGCCGTCAGCGATCTCGCCTCGACCTACGGACCGCGAATCCACCAGCTTGCGTTCCGCTATCTCAAGAACTGGGAAGATGCCGAAGAGGTAACCCAGGACGTCTTAATGAAAGTGCACAGGAAGATTGACGCGTTCCGCGGCGACGCGGCGCTCTCATCCTGGATTTACAGGATTACGTTCAACACGGCGATGTCGCGGCTGCGGAACGGCCGCTTCAGCCGCCCTTACGAAGTTCCACGCCAGGATGAATCAACCGAAACGTCAGCCCAGGATCCAGCGGACTGGTCGTCGCTGGCCGACGATCAGGTGATGCGGGCGCAACTGCGCGATCGACTCATCAAAGCGCTGACGCACCTGCCGCAGGTGTATCGCGTGCCCGTCATTCTCCGCGATATCCAGGGACTCTCGACCGAAGAGGCCAGCGCGATTCTCCGTGTGAAGCCTCAGACGCTGAAGTCGCGGCTGCATCGGGGCCGTTTGATTCTGCGTCAGCACCTCGGCGAGTTCGCCGGTGGACTTGCGTTGCATGCACGGGAATCCACGCACTGAAATTGCTGACTTTCGATTGCTGATTGCTGATTGAGGGCTCTGGCCTTTCAATCAGCAATCAGAATTCAGCAATCAGAAATTACCCAATCCATTCTCCAGCCTCGTCCTCTCCTGTCGCGTCAGTACAGGCTCGATCACGCGACGCACACCGTCCGGTCCGAGTTCTACGGGCATGGACGCGACCCGTCCCTGCCCAACGGCGACGAAGCACGAGTGTCGCTGACGCGAATCGGTGACGAGTGCCTCGACGACACGGGTAGCCGCCGAAGCCAGAGAGTAGACGCCGGGAGGCCAGAGTCCCGGTATGCGTGAATTCAGCCCGGCGATGACGTGAGCGGGAACGTGGGCGGCGAGGGGCTGGCCGGACACGGAGGCTTCCTCCCAGGCGACGACGGCGTCGCCGGGCGGAACTCCAAAGACACTCAGCGCAATCGGCACACCCGAAGAATCGAGCGACAAACCGACGAGCGCGCGAAGCGCCGATTCGAGCGCCAGCGGGGCAGATCCGACGATCCGGGATGGTGGAATGTGAAGCTCGCTGAGAGCGCGTGTCATCAACTCGCGCTGCGAGGCCCCCGCGCAGACGATTGCTGCGGCCGATTCAACCGCATTGATGCGACGCAACAATGCAAGTCCTTCTTCTCCGGCGTACTCACCGGTGCCTGCCGCCGGATCGGCGACGACAATCGCCAGTGCGCCCGCCACGGCCGCGAGCGCTCCTGATGCTCCCACGAGAGTTGTAAATCCATCGACCGGCGACGATTGGCGAATGTCCAGCGCCTTACCCTGTGCAATTCGTTCCTCTGAATCGATCAGCCGGATTTCGCTGACGCGATCGCCAAGCGCCAGCGTGTGCGCCAGCGCCCCGCCCAGACTCCCGGCGCCGATGATTGCAATGAACGGCATCTCAGCTGGCATGTGACCGATTCGATTATCCTAGAACTGCTTCAAAACTGTAGGCGCGCCGCGGGCGCGCCCGCCGGAGCGGAGTGGGGCATTGGGGTCCCCGCGAGCGAAGGCGTTGGGGGGTCCGCGGGGGCGAAGCCCCCCGGATAGGAGCTAGAGAAGTGCCTACGGAATCCCAAACACCTGTTCTGACGGGACGGATTGCCCTGGTAACGGGAGGCTCGCGCGGAATCGGGCTGGCAATAGCTGCAGCGCTGCTCGATGCCGGGGCGCAAGTGTCAATCACGGGGCGCACGCCAGCCAAGCTCGACGACGCGCGTACGCAGCTATCACGCCGGGATGGAAGCCGCGCTGATCGAATTCATGCATCTGTCGCCGACGTTCGAGACGCCGATGACGCGGCGCATGCGATTGAGGCTGCCGTCCAGCAATTCGGCGGCCTCGACATCCTGGTGAATAATGCCGGCGTCGGCATATTCCGCAGCGTCGCCGACACCGATGTAGCGTCGTGGCATGACGTCATTGAAACGAACCTGAGTGGAATGTTCTTTTGCTGTCACGCTGCGATCCCGCACCTGAAGCAACGCGGCGGCGGTTGGATTATCAACATCAGCAGTCTCGCCGGAAAGAATCCATTCCCATCCGGCGCGGCCTACTGCGCGTCAAAGGCGGCCGTGAATGCGTTCAGTGAAGCGCTGATGCAAGAGGTCCGTCACGATAATATCCGCGTCAGCTATGTCATGCCCGGTTCAGTCTCGACAGGCTTCGGGCGAGGGGAGTCGCCGAGCGGCCCTGCCGGCGACTGGAAACTCGCGCCGGAGGACGTCGCCGAGGTCGTGACCGATCTGATCCGACATCCTGCCCGAAGTCTCCCCAGCCGAGTCGAGCTGCGGCCATCTCGCCCACCAAAGCGCTGAATCAAACGTGACCGCGATCGCGCACTACAACGTTCTCGAGCGACTGGGCGAAAGCGCCACCGGAGAGTTGTTTCGGGCGCGCGACACCAAGGTCGGACGAACGGTCGCACTGAAGTTCATCTCGGCCGAGATGTTCCCTGACGCGACGGCACGCGCCGCCTTTTTCGAGCAGGCACGTGCCGCGATGGCGCTCTCGCATCCCAACATTGCGACCCTGTTTGATGCCGGAGAGTACGAAGGGGACTGCTACCTTGCCTACGAGTTCGCATCCGGCATTACGCTCCGCCAGGAATGCGCAGGGCGATCGGCCAATCCGCGCCGCGTCGTCGAACTCGCTGTTCAGATCGCCGACGCGCTGGCGGAAGCGCATGGCTGTGGTCTGCGGCACTCCGACCTGCGCCCCGATACGATCATCGTGACCCACAAAGGCAGTGCGAAGCTCCTGGAATTCGGCATGTCGGGCTGGACGGCCGGGTCGCGAATCCGCGCCCAGGCTGCACGCGCCCCTCAGTCTCTCGGCCCAGAGTCCGTGTCCGTCGTCAGCTACATGTCGCCCGAGCAGGTGATCGGAGGTGCGGTCGATGCGCGCACGGATATTTTTTCGCTCGGGGTAATTGCATACGAGATGCTGACCGGCCGCAATCCATTTGCGGCGGCGACTGCCGCGGACACGGCGGTGAACGTCGCGGCCGCCAGGATTCCGCCCCCGCACGCATTGTCGACGTCTCTCGCGGATCTGGACGCCCTCATAACGAAAGCGATGTCGAAGGAGATCGACAATCGGCCGCAGAGCGCGGCATCATTTTCCGCCGAACTACGCGGAATCGGTGCGATCCTGGATGTCCGATCGGGGATGACGGGCCCATCCGAGCTGCTTCCAATCGAGGATGATCCTGGAGGCTCGGCGAAATGGTGGGTGGCCGCCGCAGCGATCGTTGCCGTCGCGGGCGTCGCGTGGTGGGTTTTCAGATAAGCGAGGCCAACACTTCGGCATCGATGTTCGCGCCCGACAGCACGACAGCCGTTCTGCGCCCGTGAATCTGCCGTTGGTCTCTCAGAAGTGCCGCCACTCCAGTCGCCCCTGCCGCTTCGGCCACGAGTCGCTCTTCTCGCAGCACTCCAAGAATGGCATCGCGCAGGTGATCTTCGGTCACCAGCGTCATCCGATCGACCATCGTCCGAACGATGTCGAATGTGACGGTGTCCGGATCGAGGTTTCCGCTGAGTCCGTCTGCGAGCGTGCGTCCGACGTTGATGTGAACGATGCGGCCGGCAGCGAGCCCTTGATGGAACGGACACGAAGCCTCGACCTCGACCCCCACGATTTCTGCGCCGTGTCCTGACCCTTTGATTGCGACCGCGATGCCGCTCACCAGTCCGCCACCGCCAACGGGAGCGACGATCGTCTCGATTGCCGGATCTTGCTCAGCGATCTCTAATCCGATTGTTCCGGCGCCGGCGATCACGTCTGCGTGCCAGTAGGGCGAGATAAACGATGCGGATCCCG
>Ga0075421_100004732_pt1 | contig 16417 bp, 2 predicted proteins | sample SoiMetdeltSBSDD5_FD_75292 | JGI IMG/M metagenome (GOLD analysis project Ga0075421, IMG submission 75292) | Bulk soil microbial communities from a Populus tree surrounding site in Tennessee, USA - Soil MetaG P. deltoides SBSDD5 | ecosystem: Environmental > Terrestrial > Soil > Tree plantation...
CGACGGCCTGGCGCCGGAGCTGCGATTGCGGTGACCGCCGCAGTCGTCGCCATACCTGTCCTTCGCGTCCTGCTCGCTGGCGCGTTCGGTCCGTCGCCGTCGGCCGGGGCCGTGATCTCCAGCGTCCTGGTCCTACTTGGGCTGCCGCTCGGCGCGATCGGCCTCTACGCACTGGCCACCAGCGCCACCAGATTCGCCGGCGCGCCAACACCGTACGCCTGGCTGCGCCCTCCCTTGGCCTATCTCATCGTCGCCCTTGTATTGTTCGTGGCGGCCGGCCTAGCGGCCAGCTAGTCTCGCAACCCGGTTTTCGAGCGGGTACAAGCTTGAGGAGCACGGCGCCGGCTCGACCGTCTACCCGGTCGTGCGACGCCAATCTCCTTTGCGTCCAGGTCGGGCGGTCAGCGCGAAAGATAGACGCTTGTCGGGTCTTGGACTGTTCGAGGGCACTCCCCCGCGCCGGCGAGAGACTCAGAGCGCACCAGCGACCTTGGTCGGAGGGAGTCTGTCGCATGCAACTTCAGGGCCGCAACCTGCGTGCCGGCGTGGCCGGAGACGACGTCGCGACGCTGCACGAACACCTGGGAGCGCTCGGCTTCGACATCCCCGAGAACGAGCGGCGGGAACGGGCCTTCGGCGTCGGTACGGCCGCGGCTGTGGCGGCGTTCCAGCAGGCGCACGGGTTGTTGGACACCGCCATGGTGGACGCCGCCACAGCGGCCTCGCTCGGCCGGGCCGTCGCCGACGTCGCTTCGGAGACGGTCACGATGAGCGTGCCGCGGCCGCCTGGAGGAGCGGACCAGCGACCGGTGCAGGAAGGCGACACGGCGCCGATGACCCCGCCGGCGGCCGAGCCTGACGGCAGCCTCGAAGCGACGATCGTGCATCGGGCGCTGGAGGCGATCGGCGTCGAGGTGGCCGAGGAGGAGCGGGAACACGGGCGCATCGGCGCGAGCACCCGGGAGGCCGTGGCCCGCATGCAAGCGCTCGTCGGGCTGGCCCCGACCGGTCACGTGGACTCGACGACGCTCGCGATGGCCCGGGCCGCCTTGGGTCGCCTCGGCGACCGCGAGCCGGGCGGACGGGTGACGCCGGGCGAGGGCGAGTGGGTCGTGGCCGGTCCGGTGTCCGACGGCAACGGCCTGCCGATGGCCGGCGCGACCGTGGTGGCGCTCACGCGCGACCTGCGGGAGACCACCGAGGTCGGCCGGGCCACGACCGACCGTACCGGCCGCTACCTGATCCGGTACACCGGCGCCGACGGTCCGCCGGACCTGCAGCTGGAGGTGCGCGACGCGGCGGGCACGACGCTGTTCCGCTCGCCTGTGCAGCACCGGGTCGAGCGGCACGCCGAGGTGGCGCTGGCGCTCGGCGGCGGGCGAAGCGCCGTGCCCACCGAGTACACGGCGCTCGCGTCGGCCGTCGGTCGCCGGTTGGGCCGGCTGCGGCCGGAGGAGCTGGTCGAGGACGGCCAGCATAAGGACGTCTCGTTCCTTGCCGGCGACACCGGCCACGCCCGCGAGTCAGTGGCGTTCTACGCCGTGGCCGCCCGCCTGGCCCGGACCACCGACCTACCGGCCGACCTGTTCTACGCGCTGTTCCGACAGAACGTACCGGCTTCGGCGGGGGCGGCGGCGCTGGCCGCCAGCAGCGCCGGCGTCGATCTGGACCGCAACGCCGACCGGCTGCTGGCCGCCGTGCTGGCCGCCTCGCCGGAGGCAAGGGCGACAGCGGTGCGGGCCGCCATCGCCAGCCAGATGATCGCGCCGGACTACGCGGAGCGGGCCGAGGCCGACCTGGCCAGGCTGACGGGCCTGGGCGCGAGCGCGGCGCTACGCGAGGCCCACGGCATGGGCAAGACGCCGATTGCGACGGTACTGACGGCGGCCGGGGTAGCACCGGAGAAGCAGGAGCGATTCGTGGCCGCGCTCATCGCGGCCGACCGGCCCACGAGCCGGTTCTGGCGCGGGCTGGCCGACAACGATTCCTTCACCCGGGACGAGGTGGCGACGATCCGGTTCGCGACCGACGTAGGCCGGGCCACCCGTGGCCACGTCCCGCTCGTCGAGGCGCTGCTTGACTTGCGCCGAGCCGGACGCGTCGGCGGCACCCGGGATCTCGCCCGGCTCACCGCGGCCGACTGGCGCAACCTCGTCTCCTCGCACCGCGGCGGTCAGCCGATCGGGATCCCGGCCAACCTGACCGCGGCCAACGAGGAGCAGGCCGTCGGCGCTTACGCATACCTGCTGGAGCGGCAATTCGAGCGCATGCATCCGACCGCCGCGTTCTCGGCCCGGCTCGCGGCCGATCCGACCAGTCCCCTGCCAGGCAAGGACACGGTCGCCTGGTTCCTCGACAACAACCCCACGTTCAGCCTGCGACGCACCAATGTGGACCGGTACCTGGTCGACAACCCAGGCTCGGTCGGCGGGTCCGACCGGGCGGTTCTGCGGGAATCACTGCTGGTCAGCCAGCGCATGGTGAAGCTGACCGATCGGTACGCGGTGACCCGACCCTTGCTGGCCGACGGCATCCAGTCGGCCCAGCAGATCTACGCGATGGGACGCAGCGGGTTCGTCGGCGCATACGCCGAGCACCCCGACATCGGCAGCACCCAGGCGGCGCGGGTCTATGGCCTGGCCGAGCAGGTCTACGCATGGTCGCTGTCGTTGATGATGAACCTGCATGCGCCGCTGGTCGGGCTGGACTTCAAGGCCATTGCCCCGCCCAAGATGGCGCCGATGCCCGGGGGCCCCCTCCTTCCGAGCCCTGGCGGACCGGCCGCGCCAGCGCCGGCCCCCGGTGGCACGCCCGCCCCGGCCCCCGCCCCCGGTGGCGAGGTGCCCATGCTGCCCGCGATCGGTGACCTGCCGAACCTGCAGACCCTGTTCGGTTCGCTAGATTTGTGCGCCTGCCAGCACTGCCGCTCGGTGCTCAGTCCGGCGGCCTACCTCGTCGACATGCTGCAGTTCCTCCGCCAGCGCAAGGCCAAGAGCGGCACGTTGCGCGACGTCCTGCTCGCCCGCCGGCCCGACCTCGCCCAGATCGAGCTGACGTGCCCCAACACCAACTCCGTGCTGCCCTATGTGGACCTGGTCAACGAGCTGCTCGAGGACGCGGTCGCCCCGCCGGCCGACCCGGTCGCGGCGGCCCGGGCACGGCAGACCACGCTGACCACCGACGAGCTCAACGCCAACCCGGAGCATGTGAACCAGGCCGCGTACACGGCATTGGCCACGGCGGTGTTTCCCTGGCGGCTCCCGTTCGACCTGCCCCTGGCCGAGGCCCGGACCTACCTCGGGCTGCTGGGCACCGACCGGGTGCGGCTGGCGCGCACGTTCGGGGCACCGGCCGAGCCCGGCAGCGCCCACGCCGTGGCGATGGCCATTGAAGGGTTGGGCCTGTCGGCCGTCGAGGCCGACATCATCACCGGCGGCCCGTTGGCCGCTGCCAACACGTCGTGGGACTACTGGGGGCTGGCCGAGACGGGCAACACCGTGCCGGATCCGGTCGACCACGCCGTCGGGTACACCGGAACCTGGCTCGGAGTGCTGGCCCACGTGCGGGTCCTGCTGGACCGTGCAGGGCTGTCCTATCAGGCACTGACCGAGCTGCTGAACACCGTCTTCGTCAACCCCGGCGGCGCGGTCACGGTCCAGTGCCATCCGGAGGACTCCTGCGACATCGGCGCGATGACGATCCAGGGGCTGACCGCCGACGTGGCCGACCGGTTGCACCGCTTCGTGCGGCTGCAGCGCCGACTCGGCTGGAGCGTCTATGAGACGGACTCGGCCGTCGCCCTGTTGCAGGCGGGCACGCCGAACGGTCTCGGTCGGCTCAACGTTCTGCTGCTGCGCCAGCTCTTCGCGGTGCGGACGGCTGTGAAGCGCTTCGGCATCCCGGTCGCCGCCGCGGTCGCGTTGTTGGCCCGGATCGAGACCCGGGACGTGCCGCCGCTGCCCGGCGAGGAGCGCCCGCGACACAGCCTCTACCGCGAGTTGTTCCAGAACCGGATGGTTCTCAACCCGGTCGATGAGGACTTCGCGCTCGACGCTACCGGCACCGAGATCGCCATCGTGGCGAGTGCGCCCACTCTGGCCGGGCATCGGGACACGCTGGTGGCCGCGCTGGAGATCTCCGACGCCGACCTCATGCTCGCAGTGGACGGGCTCACGGACGGCCTGCTCACGCTGGCCAATCTGTCCACTGTCTACCGGGCGGTCACGCTTGCCCGCGGGTTGGGCGTGCCGGTCGCCGACCTGCTGTCGTTGCTGCGGCTCGTCGAGCGTGAGGTACCGGCGTCGCCGGGCTACGAGGTGGTCGACCCATTCGACCTGACCCGGCCCGAACTGCTGGACGCGTTCTGCGCCGAGGTCGACCAGATCCGCCAGACGCGCTTTTCCGTGGCCACGCTGGACTACCTGCTGCGCCAAAAAATCGAACCCACGTCCGCGATCGCGCCGGACGTTCTCGCCGTCGGTACGCTGCTCAAGTCGGTGCGGGACAAGCTCGTCAAGCTCGCCGCCGAGCAGCCGGCCGGGCCGTACGAACAGCTCGGCATGGGGCTGGTCGTGCAGGAGCTGGCCGAGGCGCTGACGCTGCCGACGGCGACGGTCGCCGACATGGTCATCGGGTGGCTGCCGGCGCAGGGCAACCCGGCCGACCCTCTCGTCACCGAGTGGCTCGCGCTGCCGACCGTTGTGCGGTCACCGTCCGCACAGGATCAATCCGTTGATCCCGCTGAGCCCGGGTTCGCCGTGTACTTCGCCGGCTTCGCCGCGCTCGCGAAGCTGGCGGCGGTCGTGACGACGTTCGGATTCAGCACGGAGGAAGCGGCCTGGGTACGCGTGCACGGCTCCCCCGCCGGGTGGCTGGATCCGGCCGCCCTGCCGCTGGTCGAGTCGGCCACATCCCAGGGCCGCTATGCCCGATGGCGGCGGCTGGCCGACGCGGCGGCGCTGAAGACCTCGCTGCCGTCGGACGGCACACCGGTCACGTCCCTGCTTGACCTGGCGCTCGGCGGCGCCAGCAAGGCCGACCACATGGCCGCGCTGCGGGCGCGCACTCAGTGGTCGGCCGAGACGCTGACCACGCTCGCCGGCGATCCGGCCAACCCCGCCGACACGGGCCTGCTAGCCCTGGCCTACCCGGCCGACTACACGTCCGAGCGGGCGCTGCGCCGGCTGGCCGACGCGTTCGCGGTGCTGCGCCGGCTCGGTATTTCGGCCGATGTCGGCGGGTGGATCGGCCCCATCGTGACCGCCGACCAGGCCGATGCCATCAAGCAGAGCGTGAAGGCGAAGTACACGACGCAGCGGTGGGGTGCGGTGGCTAAGTCGCTGCGCGATGTTCTGCGCGAGCAGCAGCGCGATGCGCTCGTCGGCTACCTGCTGGCCCATCCGCCGACCGGTGTGACCCGCTGGCACGACGCCAGCGACCTCTACGCCCGCTACCTCATCGACGTGGAGATGGGCGCCTGCCAGGGTACATCTCGCATCGTGCAGGCCAACGCGACGATTCAGCTGTTCGTGCAGCGGTGCATCCTCAACCTCGAACCGGCTGTCGTCGTCGACGCCGACGAGGATCCCGAGTGGCTGCAGTGGAAGTGGATGAGCCGGTATCGAGTCTGGGAGGCCAACCGCAAGGTCTTCTGCTATCCGGAGAACTGGATCCAGCCCGAGCTGCGCCGGGACAAGTCGCCGTTCTACCAGGAGCTGGAGCGCGAGCTATTGCAGAGCGAGGTGACCAAGGAGACCGCCGAGGAGGCCCTGCGCAACTACCTCACGAAGCTGGCGGCGGTGGCCAGGCTCGACGTGGTCGGCCTGTTCCACGAGAACCGCGATGACGAGAACGCCACCACCCTGCACGTGTTCGCGCGCAAGCACGGCCACCCGCCGACCTACTACTACCGGCAGTGGATCGACTCGTCGCGGTGGACGGCGTGGACAAAGGTGGAAATCGACATCGACAGCGACCACGTGCTGCCGATCGTGTGGAATCGGCGGCTCTACCTGTTCTGGGCGGTGGCCAACCACAAGCCCGACCGCACCCAGCAGAACCCCACGATGGAGATGTCGTCGTCGTCTCCATCCGGGGCGAAGACCCATCTGGAGGTGACGCTCGCGTGGAGCGAGCTGAAGGGCGATAAATGGCTGCCGACGCAGACCGCGCCGCAGACGCTCGTCTTCCCCGACGACGTCGATCCGCACGAGATCATGCTGAAGTCCTCGCTCGCCGATCCGCTTCTGCGCATCGATGTGTTCACCCTGTACGGGTACTCGCAGGTGCACGCGGCGCAGTACATCCTCGGCGGCGTCGGCAACGGCGTAGACGCCTACGTCAGCTCCAGCTCGGGGCTGACCAAGGTGGGGCCGCAGGCACGTGGCATCGGGCTGTTCGGTACGGGAATGAACAAGGGCACGCTGTTCCCGCCGACGAACAGCAAGTTCGACTCGGGCGCGATCGTGCCCGTCACGTTCGCGTACAAGTCCGCTGCCCGGCCGCGGGTCACCGACCTCAACACCACCTACGACCTGTACGGCGTCCTGACCAGCGAGCCAGTGCTGAACAAGGCGGACCGCTACCGGCTGATCGTGGCGCACCAGCAGCTCTGGTTCGACTCGACGCTGCCGTTCTTCTATGCCGATAGCCGGCGGTCCTACTTCGTTGTGCCCACCATGTACTACAGGAACGGCCACTACTTCACGACGACCACGCCAGCCTCGGTGTACCAGCCGGTCTTCAAGCCGAAGTACACGTTCTGGCCGAACTACCACGCGTACGTGGGGCTGTTCATACGCGAGCTGAGCGGCGGCGGCATCGACCGGCTCTACCGCCGCGAGCTGCAGCTCGACCCGGCGTCGGTACAGGCCGGCAAGGCAACGGCGCCGTTCAGTTTCAACGTGTACTACGAGCCGAACGGCAACGTGCTCCAGAAGTACCCGACCGAGGGCGTGGACTTCGAGCGGCACGCCGGGTACGCCATCTACAACTGGGAACTGTTCTTCCACGTACCGTTCGCGATCGGCGACGCGCTGCGGCGCAACCAGCGCTTCGAGGAGGCCAAGCGCTGGTTCGAGTACGTCTTCGACCCGACCAGCGCCAGCAAGGACGCCGTGCCGCAGCGGTACTGGGTGACCAAGCCGTTCTACAAGATGACCGCGCTGGACTACTGGCAGCAGCGCATCGAGAACCTCATGAAGCTGATCAACATTGGCGACGACGCGGCCGAGGAGCAGGTCATCCAGTGGCGGCGCAACCCGTTCGAGCCGCACATCATCGCCGGCTTGCGGCCGGTCGCGTACCAGCGGGCCATCGTTATGCGCTACATCGACAACCTCATCGAGTGGGGCGACCAGCTGTTCCGGCAGGATACGATGGAGTCGGTGAACGAGGCCACCCAGCTGTACGTGCTCGCGGCGGAGCTGCTGGGTCCGCGCCCGGAGATCGTGCCGCGCAACGACGAGGCGGCCCCGATGACCTACGCCGACATGGCCGACTCGCTGGACTCGTTCTCCAATGTCGTGGCGGCGGCCGAAAACGCGCTGCCGCCGGTGCAGGTGGACGCGCCGGTCGACCCAAGCATCCCGAAGCTGCCGATCCTTCCCTCGCTGTACTTCTGCATCCCGCCCAACGAGCAGCTGCTCGGGTACTGGGACCGCGTCGCCGACCGGTTGTTCAAGGTGCGCCACTGCATGAACATCGAGGGCGTCGTGCGTCAGCTCGCACTGTTCGCGCCGCCGATCGACCCCGGGCTGCTGGTCAAGGCGGCCGCGGCCGGGCTCGACCTGGGCAGCGTGCTCAACGAGACCAGCGCGCCGCTTCCGCCGTACCGGTTCCGGATCATCCTGCGGCAGGCGGTGGAGCTTGCCCGCACCGTGCAGGCCCTCGGCGCCGACCTACTGGCCTGCCTGCAACTGCGCGACGCCGACAAGCTCGACCTGCTGCGCGCGGGCGCCGAGCGTAAGCTGCAGGACCAGGTGCGGGCCGTCCAGCAGAAGATGATCGACGAGGCCGCGCAGCAGATCGAGGTCCTCGACGCCAACCGCGCGGTGGTCAAGCTGCGCCAGGACTACTACGGCGGCCTTACCGACCAGCTGATGAACGCCTGGGAGATCACCTCGATGGCGCTCACGGCGGCGAGCGTCGTGGCGCAGGGCGTCGCGTTGGCGCTGGAGAGCACGTCCGGCGCGGCGCACGCCGTGGTGGACCTGCAGTTCGGCGGCTCCGGGGCCGGCGGCTCGCCCCACGCCACGGTGAAGTTCGGCGGTGAGAACGTTGGCAAGGCGGCCGCGGGATGGGCCCGGGTCGCAAAGGTGGCCGCCGCCGTCCTTCAGACCGGTGCCCAGATGGCCTCGATCACCGCGCAGTACCAGCGCCGCAAGGAGGACTGGCAGTTCCAGCACGACCTGGCCGGCAAGGACCTAGCGACCATCGACGCCCAAGTCGTCGCGGCCAACATCCGCAAGGAGCTGGCCACGCTGAACAAGACCAACCACGAGACAGTGGCCACGGCGGCGGCCGACGTCGACGCGTTCCTGCATTCGAAGTTCACCAACACTGAGCTGTACGACTGGATGATCGCGCAGGTCAGTACGACCTACTTCCAGGCCTACCAGCTGGCCTACACGGTAGCCAAACGCGCGGAGCGGTGCTTCCGCCGGGAGCTTGGCCTGCGGGACTCCAGCTATGTCCAGTTCGGATACTGGGACAGCCTGAAGAAGGGCCTGCACGCGGCGGACAAGCTGCTGTTCGACCTGCATCGGATGGAGGCGGCCTACCTCGCCCAGCACGAGCGCGAGCTGGAGCTCACCAAGCACATCTCGTTGGTGCAGATCGACCCGTACGCGCTGGTGCAGCTGCGCACCACCGGCGAGTGCACGATCAGCCTGCCGGAGCTGCTGTTCGACCTGGACAACCCCGGTCACTACCAGCGCACGATCAAGAGCGTCGGCGTCACCGTGCCGTGCGTCGTGGGCCCCTATACCGGGGTTCCGTTGACGCTGACACTGCTGGACAACCACTACCGCGACAGCACCAACACGTCCCCGCAGTACGCCCGGCAATCCGGCGACGACATCCGGTTCGTTGACGACATGGGCGGCCTGCAGGCCATCGTCACGAGCGGCGCGCAGAACGACCCAGGGATGTTCGAGCGGCGCATGGAAGACGACCGGTACCTACCGTTCGAGGGGGCCGGGGCGATCAGCACCTGGAAGCTGCGGCTCAATCCGGTCTACCCGCAGTTCGACTACCGCACGATCAGCGACGTCGTGCTGCACCTGCACTACACAGCGCGCGACGGCGGCGCCACGCTGGCCGCGGCCGCGGCCGCGTCGGCCAAGAGCTCGCTGAACTCCATCGCACTGGCCGAGAGCCGCAGCGGTCTGTACCGGTTGGTCAGCGCTCGGCAGGAGCACGGAACCGCGTGGCACAAGTTCCTCAACCCCGGGACCGGGCAGGACCAGGTGCTCACCGTCGACACACCACCGGAGGCGTTTGCGTTCTTCACCAACGGCATGGATATCAAGGTGACCGGCATCGATGTGCTAGCCAAGCTCGCCGACTCCGGCGACTACACGCTGGTCGTCATCCGACCCGGCGCCAGCGCGCAGACGGTGACGATGCAGACCGATCCGCTGCTCGGCGGGCTACACCGTTGGTCGGCCGATCCGCTCGCGCCGAAAGCGTCGATCGGTCGGGCCCCTGCGTCCCTCCCATATCCGCAGTGGACGTTCAAGCTGCAGAAGGCCGGCGCAACGGACTTCCGCTCGCTAGAGCCGGACGAGATCGACGACCTCGTCCTTGTGCTGCGGTACGAGGTGACGCCGTGATCACCGCAACCGACGTCGACACCGTTGTCGAGCGCATCGTCGCGCTCTATGACCCGGATTCCGTCTACGTGTTCGGGTCGTACGCGAAGGGTTTCACGACCGACCGCAGCGACCTCGACCTGCTCGTGATTCGGCCGAGCACGCTGCCCCGGCACCTGCGCGGCCGCGACGTCGTGGCAGTGCTGGCCGACGTACCGTTCGGCCTGGACCTGCTGTTCCTGACCCCGCAGGAACTGGCAACCGAGCTAGCCCGGCCGTACTCGCTGGTTGCGACGATCATGCCGAGCGCCCGGGTCGTCTACGCGCGGGAGGTGTAAGGCGATGCGCGGCGACGCGGCAGTCGAGGCGGGTCCGGCCTACGGCGACACGGTGCCCGGGGCCGCCTCGACCGGCGGCACCTCGTCGCCGGGCGACACCGAGCCGGGTGGCGGCAACGCCGACCGCGGGTCGTTCGGCCCCGCGCCGCCAGCCGTGTCGTTACCGACGGGAGGCGGGGCCATCCGCGGGATCGGGGAGAAGTTCGCAGCCAACCCCGTGACCGGGGCCGCCACGCTGCGCCTGCCGCTCGGCCTGCCGGAAGGGCGCGATGGGCTGTGCCCGCCCCTGTCCTTCGGGTACGACTCCACCGCCGGCAACGGGCCGTTCGGCTTCGGCTGGCAGCTCGCCGTTCCGGCGATCGCCCAGCGGACGGACAAGGGCGTGCCCCGCTACGGCGACGACGATGTCTACGTGCTCTCCGGCGCGGAGGACCTCGTCTCCGTGCCGGAGCCGGACCAGATCCGATCGGGGCACGCCGTGCGCCGATACCGTCCCCGCATCGAAGGCCCGTTCACCCGGATCGAGCGATGGACCCGGCTGGCCGACGGCGACGTGCACTGGCGCACCATCGCCAAGGACAACGTGATGTCCGTGTACGGCGCCGACGCCGCGTCACGCATCGCCGACCCGGCCGACCCGCGCCTGATCTTCTCGTGGCTGCTGTGTGCCCGCTACGACGACCGGGGCAACGCCGAGGCGTACTCGTACGCAGCCGAGGACGACACCAGCGTCGACACCACCGCGGCACACGAGCGCAACCGCGCGGGACTCCGGGGCGCCAACCGGTACCTCAAGCGCGTCCGTTACGGCAATCGGACGCCGCTGCTGCTCGACGTGTCTGTCGACGGGATGCGCCGGCCGCACCTGCCCGCACCGGAGACCACCGGCGCCGGCTGGATGTTCGAGGTGGTGTTCGACTACGGCGAGGGTCACGAAACCGTCGCGCCACCCGACGCCGAAGGGCGCGTGCTGGTTACCGCCGACCTTGGCACCCCGGCCGGACCCGGCTGGCCGGTGCGCAGCGACCCGTTCTCGCGGTACCGGTCCGGCTTCGAGGTGCGAACCTACCGGCTGTGCCAGGCCGTCCTGGTCTTCCACCGCTTCCCGGACGAGCTGGGAGTGGAGGCGTACCTGACCCGAGCGGTCCACTTCGGATACACCGAGACACCGTACGGCTCGTTCGTTAGTGACATCACGACCAGCGGGTACGCCCGGCAGTCGGACGGGCGCTACCTGCGGCGTTCGCTGCCCGCGCTGTCCTTTGAGTACGCCGGCACCCCGCTGGCCCAGGCCGGCGACGTGGCATACGAGGTGACCGACGTCGCCGGCGCAGACAACCTGCCGGCCGGCGTCGACGGCAACGCATACCGCTGGGTGGATCTCGACGGTGAGGGCATCGCGGGGGTGCTCGCGACCGAGACGGGCGGCTGGCGGTACAAGCCGAACCTCGGCGCCGGGCGGCTCGGCCCGATGGGGACGCTGGCGCGGCAGCCGGCCGCCGCGGGTGCTGGTGCGCCAGCCACCCAACTCGTCGACCTCGACGGCGACGGCGCGCCGAATCTGGTGGTCTTCTCGCCCGACGGCGCCGGCAGCTACGAGCGCGACGGCCGCGGCTGGACGTCGTTGCGGCCCTTCCGGACCTGGCCCCGGCTGTCCTTTTCGGACGGTTCGGTGCGCCTGATCGACGTCACCGGCGACGGACTGGCCGACGTGCTCGTGGCCGGTGACGGCTACCTGACCTGGTACGGCTCGCGCGGCCCGGACGGGTTCGCGCCGGCGGTGCGGGTGCCGGTGCCGGCCGATGACGAGCGCGGTCCCCGCGTGGTCTTCGCCGATGGCACGTGGTCGGTCCACCTGGCCGACCTGTCCGGCGACGGGCTAAGCGACATCGTGCGCATCGGCAACGGCGACGTGTGCTACTGGCCGAACCTGGGGTACGGCCGGTTCGGTGCCAAAGTGACGATGGACAACGCGCCGCGGCTGGACCACCCGGACCAGTTCGACGCCCGCCGGGTCCGATTCGCCGACACGGACGGCTCGGGCACCAGTGATCTGATCTACCTCGGCCGCGACGGCGTGCGGGTCTACCTGAACGGGGCCGGCAACGTGTGGTCGGCGGCTCGGACGCTGATCGGGCTCCCGACCGACCTGCTGCCCGGCTCGGTCGCGGTGGTCGACCTGCTCGGCCGGGGCACCGCCTGCCTGGTGTGGGCCTCTCCACTGCCGGCCGCCGCCCGGCAGCCGATCCGGTACGTTGACCTGGCCGGCGGGCACAAGCCCCATCTGCTCACCGAGATACGCAACGGGCTCGGCGCTCGGACCGTGATCGGCTACACGGCGTCCACCGAGTTCTACCTCGCCGACAAGGCGGCCGGTCGGCCGTGGGCGACCCGGTTGCCGTTCCCGGTGCACGTCGTCAGCCGGGTGGACACGTTCGACCACATCGGACGCAGCCGGTTCTGCTCGCGGTACGCCTACCACCACGGCCACTTCGACGCCGGCGAGCGGGAGTGGCGCGGCTTCGGCCGCGTCGACCAGTTCGACACCGAGGAGTATGCGGCGCTGGCCGGAAGCACGGACCTGCCGGCCGGGTCCAATGTGGACGCCTCCTCGCACGTGCCACCGGTGGAGACGCGCAGCTGGCACCACACCGGGGCCTACCTCGAAGGCGGGCGGATATCGCGGCACCTGGCCGACGAGTACTACGCCGAACCCGACAGCATCCTTCTGGACGACACGGTACTGCCAGCCGGCCTCACCGCGGCCGAAAGCGTCGAGGCGTGCCGGGCGTTGAAGGGGCTGCTGCTGCGCCGCGAGGTATACGCGCGCGACGGCACCGAAGCACAGGACCGGCCGTACACGGTGTCCGAGCACAACTACACGATCCGACCACTGCAGCCTCGGGTGTTCATGCCCCATCCACGGGAGACCGTCCAGCTGCACTACGAGCGGCGGCTTTACCCGGTGGGGGAGCAGCTTCGCGCCGACCCCCGCACCAGCCACGAGCTCACGCTCGAGGTCGACGACTTCGGCAGCGTGCTGCTGGCGGCCGTGGTGGCCTACGGCCGCCGCCATCCCGACCCGGATCCGCGGCTGACCGACGCCGACCGCGCGGTGCAGGCGAAGAGCACCGTCGTGTGCGCGGCGGCGCAGGTCACGTCCCCGGTCGACGGGCCGGACGTCTGGCGGATCCCGCAACCGTCGCGGCGCGCGCGGTACGAGCTGTACGGTGCGGTGCCGGCCGGACGGCTGTTCGGGTTCGACGAGCTGCGGGCCATCGTGGACGCCGCGTCCGACGGCGCCCACGACCTGCCGCACGAGGACGTCGACGGCACCGGCGCCACCGGCGGCGCGCCGTCGCGCCGGGTGGTCGAGTCCGAACGGATCACGTACCGGCGCAACGACCTGACCGGGCCGCTGCCGGACGGGCAGGTCGAGTCGCTGGCCTTGCCGTTCGCTGGTCATCGACTGGCCCTGACGGACGGGCTGGCGGCGACCGCATACGGCGGCCAGCTAGGCCCGGCCGACCTGGCCGCCGCGCTCACCGGGGCGGGCTATGTGCGGCTGCCGGCCACCGCCGACTGGTGGACACCGTCGCGCCGCGTCGGCTACTCACCCGGTGCCGACCCTGCCGCCGTCGAGCTGGCCGAGGCCGGGCAGCACTTCTTCCGCGAGCGACGGTTCGTCGACCCGTTCGGCAACGCGACGATCGTCGACTACGACGCCGCCGACCTGTTCGCGGAGCAGACCCGCGACCCGCTGGACAACGTCGAGACCTACCTGCACAACTACCGGGTGCTGCGGGCGTCCCGGGTGACCGACGCCAACGGCAACCGGCGCGCAGTGGCGTTCGACGCGCTGGGCCTGGTGGTCGGCACGGCCGTGATGGGCAAGGTGGACGAGACCCTCGGCGACTCGCTGGTCGGCTTCGTCACCGACCTGACCGACGCGATTGTCGGCGCGCACATGGCCGACCCGAAAGCCGTGCCGCCGGCGCTGCTGGGTCGGGCCACGACCCGGATCGTCTACGACCTACACGCGTTCGCCCGTACCGGTACGGATCCGGTGGTGGCGAGCACCCTGGCCCGCGAGATGCACGACGCCGAGCCCGAAGGGCCGACGAGCGCCGTGCGCTGCCATTTGTCCTACTCGGATGGCTTCGGTTCCGAGGTACAGCGCCGGCTCGCGGCCGAGTCCGGCCAGTGGCTCACCAGCGGCTGGACCGTGCGCAACAACAAGGGCAAGCCGGTGCGCCGATACGAGCCGTTCCTCGACGGCACGCACGCGTTCACGTTCGGCACGACCAGCGGCGTGAGCCCGATCATGTGCTACGACCCGCTGCTGCGGCTGGTCGCGGTGGTGCAGCCCGACCACGCCTGGCGCAAGGCCCGTTTCGACGCGTGGGGCGAGGAGCGCTGGGACCTCAACGACACCGTGCTCATATCGGACCCGGCCACCGACCCGGACGCGGGGGCGCATCTGGCCCGGCTACCCATTGGGGAGTACCAGCCCACCTGGTACACGGCCCGGGCCGGCGGCGCCCTGGGCCCGGCCGAGCTTGACGCCGCGGCGAAGGCGGCCACGCACGCCGCCACCCCCGCCCTGACCCTGGTGGATCCGCGCGGCCGGACCTTCGGGGTCGTCGATCACAACCGCGTCGGTGGCCTCGACGAGTACCACCGCACGCGCCAAGTGCTCGACGTTGCCGGCAACCGGCGCTTCGTGGTCGACGCGCTGGCACGCGTGGCGGCCCGCAGCGTGTTCGACCTCGCCGGCAACGCGCTCGTGACCGGCAGCATGGAGGCCGGGCAGCGGCGGGCGCTCTACGACGTCAACGGAGAACCAGTGCGCCGCTGGGACGGCCGCGGCCACGTCTTCGTCGACTCCTACGACGCGCTGCGCCGACCGGTTCAGCGCACGGTGCGGGGCACCGACCCCGACCGCAGCGACCCGCGCACGCTCGGCGCTGATGTGGTCTACGAGCGTTTCGTCTACGGCGAGGGCCAGCCCGAGGACGCCGCGCGAAACCTGCGGACCCGACTGGCCTTCTCGCACGACGGCGCCGGTGTGGACGCCGTCGACCGTTATGACTTCAAGGGCAACCCGCTGCACCAGACCCGGCAGGTCACTGCCGACCACCGGGCGTTGCCGGACTGGTCGGGTAACCCTGCGCTGGAGCCGGACGTGTGGCACAACCGCACGACCTACGACGCTTTCAACCGGCCGGTCGCGCTGACCACGCCGGACGGGAGCGTGACCCGGGTCAGCTACTCGCCACGCGGCCTGGTAGCCGGCGTCGATGTCGGGCTGCGCGGCGATAGCGTCCCCACCACGTTCGTCACGTCGGTGCGGTACAACGCCCGGGGCCAGGAGACCGAGGTCGACCTCGCCAACGGCGCGTCCGTGCGGTACGAGTACAACCCGTTCACGTTCCGACCGACCCGCGTCACGGCGACCCGGCCGGCGGCCGGCGACGCGCTGGCCACGCAACTGTTCGCAGACGCTACGCGCGTGCAGGACTTGCGCTACACCCACGACCCGTGCGGCAACACCACGCGGCTGGTCGACGCCGCGCTCCGCACCCTGTTCCACGACAACGCGCAGGTCGAGCCGGTGCACGCCTACGCATACGACGCGGTCTACCGCCTCGTCGAGGCCACCGGACGGGAGCACGCGGCACAGGTGACCGACCTGGCGGCGGTGCGCGCCTACACGCAAAGCTACAGCTACGATCCGGCCGGCAACCTGACCTCGGTCGCGCACGCGGTCGCGGGTGGCGGCTGGACACGCACGTACGCATACTCCGAGCCGAGCCAGCTCGACACGGCGGTTGTCAGCAACCGGCTCTCCGCCACAACCGGCCCGGCCGGCACGGAGACATACGCCTACGACGAGCACGGTTGCCTGACCGGGGCCCCACACCTGTCTCGGCTCGATTGGGACTTCAAGGGACAGCTGGTGGCGTCGTCTCGACAGGTCACGGGCGATGGCGTCGGTCAGGAGATGACGTACTACACGTACTCCGGGGGCGGGCAGCGCGTGCTCAAGGTGACCGAGCGGGCCACCGGTACGCGGCGGACCACCCGGCTCTACCTGCGCGGCAGCGAGCGGTACCTCGAGTACGACGGCGCCGGCACCGGCGTCACCCTGGCCCGCGAGACGCTGCACGTCATGGCGGCCACCCGGCGCGTCGCGCTCGTCGACACGCTGACCGTCGAGAGTGGACAGACCGTCGCCCCGAACCCGGTGATCCGCTATCAGCTCGG
>Ga0075421_100004736_pt1 | contig 16413 bp, 17 predicted proteins | sample SoiMetdeltSBSDD5_FD_75292 | JGI IMG/M metagenome (GOLD analysis project Ga0075421, IMG submission 75292) | Bulk soil microbial communities from a Populus tree surrounding site in Tennessee, USA - Soil MetaG P. deltoides SBSDD5 | ecosystem: Environmental > Terrestrial > Soil > Tree plantation...
CTCCGCCGAAGCGATTTCGACGATCGCCGCGGCGGCCTTGACCGGATCGCCGGGCTGGGCATGGTTGACGTCGGTGGCGTGCTGCCTGGTGGCGCCCGCGGTCCCGGCGTAGTCGTCGATGACCGTGCCTTCCGTGCTCAGGCTCGACGCGTCGAGGAAGTCAGTGCGGAAGTAGCCGGGCTCCACGATGATGACGTCGATGCCGAGCGGACCCACCTCGTGCGCAAGCGCTTCCGAGAACCCCTCGACCGCGAACTTGGTGGCGCAGTAGATGCCCCAGCCGGCCGAGGCGGTAAATCCGCCGATCGACGACAGGTTCACGATCCGCCCCGACCGCTGCGCCCGCAGTGTCGGGAGAACCACGCGCAGCACATTTAGAATGCCGAAGACGTTGGTGTCGAACACCGCCCGCGCGGCGGCGTCACTGGCTTCCTCGACCGCCGACAGCAGGCCTCGGCCGGCGTTGTTGACCACCACATCGATGCGGCCGAACCGCTGCACGGCCGCATCCACCGCCGCGGCGGCCTGCGCCTCGTCCAGCACATCGAGCGCCACCGGCAGGAGCTGCTCTCCCGCGTCAGGGAACCGGGCCGTGACGCCGCGCGGATCCCGCGCGGTTGCGACGACCGAATGCCCTGCGGCAAGCGCCTTTTCGACGATCTCCGCGCCGAAGCCGCGCGACGCACCGGTGACGAACCACACGCTCATGACCTCATCCTTTCGATTGTTAGACCCGGCGTGGCGGCCACACCGGCGATCCGAGTTCACGTGACACCGTGCGGGCGGTGTCGCGCAGCGCGTCGATAGCCTCGGCTTCCAACGGCCAGCGTGCCGCGGGTACCACGAGGCCGATTGCCCCGGTCGCCTCGCCGGAGGAATCGAAAACCGGTGCGGCTGCGGCGCATTCGCCCAACACTGCTTCCTCCGCCTCTGTCGCGATGCCGGACGAGCGGATCTGCTCCAACTGATCGGCGAGCGCCACCGGATCGATGATGGTTTCACCGGTCATGCTGCGCAACTCGTCGGCCTTGTAGTCGGATTGAAAGGCCAACAGCGCCTTACCAAGAGCGCTCGCATGCGCCGGAATCACGATGCCCACCTCGGGCATCTGACGAGTGCCGTCGGGACGTGGCTCGTGCGCAACCACCACGACCTCGTCGAAGAGCAAGACGGCGGTGCGCACCGCGCAGCCGGTCCGTCGGGCCAGACCCTCGGCCCAGATCGCCACCCGTGAGCGCAGTTCCAGCGTGTCGAGATAGACGTTGCCGAGCCGTAACGTCGCCGGCCCGAGTCGGTAGCGACCCGAGTCGATTTCCTGCTGGACCATGCCGTGCGCCAATAGCGTGCGAACCAGACCATGGACGGTCGACGGAGCCAGGTCGATGGCGGTCGCGATCTCGCCCAGGCTCATCCGCCGGCCGCCCTGCAGCACCGTGAGGATGCGCAGCGCGCGATCCACGGCCTGGATCATCCGTCCACCTTCCGCCGAAATCGGCCCTTGTGATGACCGAAGCATAAGCGTATGGTCCAGATCACATTCGACATTATCGAATGCTATCCGAGATAGTCGACAACCACACGGCAGCCGGCTTCGACCCAGGTCTCAGGAGAACGTCATGGACGAACCTTCCCTCACCCAGAAACTCGCGGCCGAAGCATTCGGCACCGCCTTCCTGGTCTTCATCGGCGTGGGATCGGTGCCCGCCACGATCATCGTCAACGGGGACGCGCCGTTCACGATGGCCGACCTCGGCATGATCTCGTTCGCGTTCGCCACCGTCGTCGTGGCCACGATCTACGCGCTCGGACACATCTCCGGCAACCACATCAACCCGGCGGTCACCCTCGGACTCGCGGTCACCGGCAAGTTCCCGTGGTCGCGCGTGCCCGCCTACATCGCCGCGCAGGTCGTCGGCGCGATCGTCGGCGCGGCCGCCATCCTCGGCGTGCTCGGCATGGCCGCCCGCGACGCCGGCCTTGGGGTCGCGACGTATTCCGGTGGTGTGAGTGCAGTACAGGCCTTTTTCGCCGAGTTCGTGGGTACGTTCATTCTCGTGTTCACCGTCTTCGGTGCGATACACCGCAAGGCCTCGTCGGGATTCGCCGGTGTCGCCATCGGCTTGGTGGTGTTCGCAGCGATCATCCCGGTGGCACCGACCACGGGCGCGTCGATCAACCCGGCCCGCACGTTCGGCCCGATGCTCGTCCAGCAGATCGCCGGCGGTTCGGTGTCGTGGAGTCAGTTGCCGGTGTATCTGGCCGCCGAACTCCTCGCCGGCGCTCTCGCGGCCCTGGCCTATGTCGCGATCTCGCGCACGCGCGCCGACGCGACGCCGGCACCCGTCGCCGTCCCGACCGCCCAGACCACTGCAGCCTGAGGAGCCCCGGAAATGAAGAAGCTCATCAACGATCCCGCCGACGTCATCAGCGAGGCGTTGCGCGGCATGTCCGTCGCGCATCCCGAACTGCGCATCGACCACACCAACCGGATCGTCTACCGCAGTGACGCGCCGATCACAGGCAAGGTAGGACTGATCTCCGGCGGCGGCTCCGGGCACGAGCCCCTGCACGGCGGGTTCGTCGGGCAGGGCATGCTCGACGCCGCATGTGCCGGCGAGGTTTTCACCTCCCCCGTACCCGACCAGATGCTCGAGGCCACCAAGAACGTCGACGGCGGTGCCGGTGTGCTCCACATCGTGAAGAACTACACCGGCGACGTGATGAACTTCGAGATGGCCGCCGAACTGGCCGACGCCGAGGGCGTCACCGTCGAATCGGTCGTCGTCGACGACGACGTCGCCGTGCAGGACAGTACCTACACCGCCGGCCGGCGCGGTGTCGGAGCCACGGTGCTGGTGGAGAAGATCGCAGGCGCCGCGGCGGATCAGGGCCGCACCCTCTCCGAGGTGGCGGATGTCGCGCGCCGCGTCAACGCCGCATCGCGCAGCATGGGTGTCGCGCTGACATCGTGCACGGTGCCGGCAGTCGGCCATCCGACGTTCGACCTGTCCGACACCGAAATCGAGGTCGGCATAGGCATTCACGGCGAACCCGGACGGCAGCGGATGCCCATGCAGCCTGCGCGCGCGGTTGCCGAACTCATGCTCGACCCAGTGCTGGCTGACCTCGACTTCTCGGGCGATGACGGCGTAATTCTCTTTGTCAACAGTATGGGCGGCACCCCGCTGATCGAGCTGTACGTCATGTATTCGGAATTCGCTGCGATCCTCGACAAGGCCGGCGTTCGGATCGCGCGCTCGCTGGTGGGCCCGTACATCACCAGCCTGGACATGGCCGGCTGCTCAGTCACGCTGCTACGCGCCGATGACGAGCTGCTGCGGCTCTGGGACCACCCGGTCAACACGCCGGCACTGCGGAGGGGCTGCTGAATGGATCTCGCCCAGCTCACCGCATGGATCCGTGAATACGCGCGCGTGATCGGTGAAAACGCCCAACATCTCACCGATTTGGACGCGGCGATCGGCGACGCCGACCACGGCATCAACATGGAGCGGGGCATGTCGGCGGTGCTCGGCGCGCTGGACGAAGCGGCCCCTGCCGATATGTCCGCGCTGTGCAAGCAGGTGGGTATGACGCTGGTGAAGTCGGTCGGCGGGGCCAGCGGCCCGCTGTACGGCACGTTCTTCTTGCGGATGGCAGGCGCATTGGGCACAGGCGACCGCGTCGACGCGGCGGACTTCGCCAAAGCCTTGCGCGCCGGCGTCGAGGGCGTGGTGCAACGCGGTCGCGCCGAAGCCGGCGACAAGACGATGTTCGACGCGTTGGCACCCGCGCTCGATGCACTCGATGCCGCGCTGTCATCCGGCGGCGACCTCGCGGTGGCACTGGCCGACGCCACTGTCGCGGCCGAAAAGGGCCGCGATGCAACGGAATCCATGGTCGCCCGCAAAGGCCGTGCCAGCTACCTTGGACAGCGCAGTGTCGACCATGTCGATCCCGGCGCGACCTCGGCGGCGATGCTGATTGCGGCCGCGGCGTCGGCGTTCGCCACAGGTGGGTGACGCGGTGACCGTCGGACTCGTCGTCGTTTCGCACAGCCGGGCACTGGCGCGCGCCGCTGTGGCGCTGGCCCAGGAGATGTTGCACGGCAAGCAGATCCGTATCACGATCGCGGCAGGCCTCGATGACACCACCTTCGGAACCGATGCCGCGCAGATCGTCGACGCCGTCACCGCTGCCGATCAGGGTGGGGGTGTAGTGGTGCTGATGGATCTCGGCAGCGCCGTGCTCTCGGCAGAGCTTGCACTGGAATTGCTGGACGACGACGTCCGCGAACGCGTGGTGTTGTGCCCCGCTCCCCTCGTTGAGGGATTGGTGGTCGCCGCGGTGGCCGCAGCGAGCGGAGCCTCACGCGAGGAAGTCGCCGCCGAGGCTGCGGGTGCGCTGGCAGGAAAGATCGGTCACCTCGGGACGGCGCCTGCGGTGACGGCAGCTGAGGCAACAGCCGAGGCCGACGAGCTGACCGGCAGCTTCGTCGTCGCGAACCCGCACGGACTTCATGCGCGCCCGGCCGCGCGACTGGTGCAGGAGGTGCGCCGCCGCGATGCGCACGCCCGAATCCGGAATCGCCGCGCAGAGTCGGAATGGGTTGATGCGGGCAGTCTTTCGAAGATCGCGACGCTCGGTGTGCGATCCGGTGACGAGGTCGAGGTGCGGGTCTCGGGTACGCAGGCCGCCGAGACCCTCGACCACATCCTGTCGCTGGTCGCCCGCAACTTCGACGAGTCGACGGTGGATGGCGCCCCTGCCCCCGAGCCGACAGTGCACCGCCCGATCGGCGCCAGCCCCGGGTTGGGCATCGGGCCTGCGCAGTCGACTCGCGTGGGTGCCATAACGATCCCCGACACTCCCGCAGAGGAACCCGCGGTCGAGTGGCGCCGGCTCGGCAAGGCGGTCGCATCGGTACGCCGCACCATCAGCCAACTACGCATCCGCACCGCCCGGGACGTCGGCGAGGCCGAGGCGGCTATCTTCGACGCGCATCAACTGCTGCTCGACGACGCGGCATTGCTCGACGACGTGCGCGGCCGCATCGACTCCGGTCAGTCCGCGGCGTCCGCGTGGTCGGTTGCCGTGCAGAACCTGGCTGCCGAATTCGCCGCCGTTACGGATCCGTACCTGCAGGCCCGCGCCGACGACGTTCGCGCCGTCGGCGATCAGGTGCTGCGGGCGATGCTGGGCGGTAGCGAATCCTCGGAGGGGCCGACGGGTGTGGTCATTGCGGCGGACCTGAGCCCCGCGGAGGCCGCCGAGCTCAATCCGGCGCGGGTCGCGGCGGTGCTGCTGGCGTTCGGCAGCCCGCACGCACACAACGTTATCCTGCTGCGGGCAAAAGGAATTCCGGTGATCGTCGGTGCGGGTACGGCGGTGCTGTCAATTCCGGACGGCACGGTCCTCGCGGTGGACGGCGGGCGTGGCGAGTTCATCGTTGACCCTGCCGAGGACGTCAGTCAGGAGTTTGCGGCCCGGGTCGCCACCCTCGCCCAACGACAGCGCCAGGCACATGCCCGAGCCGCCGAGCCAGCTGTCACTACTGACGGCATCACGGTTGCGGTCGGCGCGAACGTCGGCTCAGTGGACGACGCCCGCGCGGCCGCGGCACAGGGGGCTGATCTCGCGGGCCTCGTCCGCACAGAGTTTCTCTTCCTCGGCCGCCAGGACGCGCCGGACGTCGAGGAACAGTTCGCCGTGTACCGCAAGATCGCCGAGTCGCTCCAAGGACGGCGAATCACGTTGCGCACCCTGGATGTCGGCGGCGACAAGCCATTGGAGTTCCTGCCGTCGCCCGCCGAGATGAACCCATACCTGGGTGTTCGTGGCATCCGCCTGTCGTTGGCGCACCCGGAGCTGCTGGCAGATCAGTTGTTGGCGATGGTGCGGCTGGCCCAGCAGACACCGGTCAGTGTGATGTTCCCCATGATCACCACGCTCGACGAATTGTTCGCGGCCCGTGAGCTTTTAGAGACAACGATCAGGCGCGCTGGCGGTAGTCGTCCCGACGGCCTGCAGGTGGGCATGATGGTCGAGGTCCCTGCGGCCGCGCTCAAGGCCGCGGCATTCGCTCGGCACGTCGACTTCTTGTCGATCGGCACGAACGATCTGACGCAGTACACGCTTGCCGCCGACCGCAACAACGACGCCGTCGCGGCGATCGGCGACACGTTCGACCCCGGTCTGCTGCAACTGATTCGGGCAACCTGTCAGGGGGCCGCCGGAAAAGCGTCGGTGTCGGTGTGCGGCGAGTTCGCGGCCGACGAGTGTGCCACTTCGCTGCTGCTCGGGCTGGGCGTGGACGCGTTGTCTGTCACGCCGCCCGCCATTCCGGCCACCAAGGAAGCCGTCCGTGCGGTGAACACCTTTGACGCGCAACGGATTGCGGCGGACGCGCTTGCGGCCGACAGCGCAGCATCCGTGCGGGCCCGGCTCAACCGGGACTGAGCGCACAGAACGGTCGCCCTGCTTCTATGGCAGGGCGACCGTCCCGTGGAGATGTGTTACAGCGTCTGGAAGCTACCGTTCCACCAGACACCCCACGCGTTGAACTCCGCATTCCACACGACCGGCAGCCACGGCGCCCAGAACGGCGGCGGCGGAGCCGGCGGGGCCCACATGGGTACGACCGCGTCATCATGTCCCGGCGGGGATTCGTAGCCGAGTCCCGGGGGCGCCGGATTGCCCGGCTCGCCCACGTTCGCACCAGGGCCATCGTCAAGTGCCGGGACCGGCCACGGTGGCGGCGGGAACGGCGGATCAGCGTGCGCTAACCCTGCGCCGAACCCCGCCACGGCGATGCTCATTGCACCCACCAGAGTTGCTTTGGCCGCGGTTCGCTTGAGCTTCATTCATTACTCCTTCGATCGGCGCGTCCACGACGTGCGCGGACGAGCTGGTCAGGACTGAACCCCCCGAGCGCTTAGGGCTACCCAGCCGTCCCCGCGGGCTAAACCCCGCTAACCGACTGCCCGCCGAAAGAGGTCGATGAACGCCTGAGCCGCCGCATCGACGCCGGTGCGATCGTCGGTGGCCACGAGGTCGAGGAGCAGGCCACGCATGACCGCCAGCCCGAGGCGCATCAACGCCGGGTCGGTCGACCCGTCATCTGCCAGCCACGCCTCGACGGCCTCTGGCAGCATCCGGGCGAACGGCTGCTCCCCCTGTACGCCGCGCGCGTAGCACTCGAAGAAGAGGCGCTCGAACGGGCGCAGCTCCGGCCGGCGAAGGTCGGCCCACATCGCCGCGATCGCTGCGCCGGGCTCGGTCGGCAGCTCGGACAACAGGCCTCGCTGGCGGCGCTCGATTTCTCCGACGATCGCCAGCAGGAGCTCGTCGCGCGAGCCGAAGTGGTGCAGCAGCATGCGGTGGCTGGTGCCGACGGCCGCTGCGACGTCGCGAAGGGATCGGTCACCGATGCCGCGTTCCGCGCACTCTTTGACCACCGCGTCGAGCAGCTCCTGGCGCCGTTCGCGGTCAGGTGGTCGGGCCATCGACGCGTCGCTGCTCGCTTCTGGCCTTGAGACCCTTCGCCTCCAAATCGAGGTAGCGCCTTGTCATCCCGCGCATCAGCAGACCCACCGCGGCGCCGACCGGCCCGCGCTGGTCGAGTTGCTGCCGAACTTGAGTGCGCCGGTCGGACTCCGCGATGACGTCGTGGCGGGCGACGGTCAGGCCACCGGGCGAACGCTGCACCCAGGTCCACGAGGCACCCGGCGTCAACTCGGTGACTTCCCACACCAGCTTCGGCATGCGCGGCTGCTTGATTTCGAACCGCTTGCCGACCTCCAGAGCGGGCCCGTCGAGACCGACGAGCCGGGTAACCGACGCGGTCCATTCAGGCCAGCGCTCGACGTCGCTGAACACATCCCAGACGACAGCGGCAGGCGCATCGATATCAATGCCGCACTCAGTAATCATGTACCAGATGGTACATGATTACCCGGCCGCCCGGTAGCGTGTGCGCCACTCGTTCATCAGATCGACCGCCTCGTCGAAGGGACGGTCCCAGTAGCCCATAACGAGACCGTCGACCCTCGTCCCATCACTTCCGCGCAGGCCGCTGTACAGCTTGCTCGCGGGCTTCCGGCGACGGCCGGGCGAGCAGTGAAAGCCGACGCGGAATGCCGGCGACTGGGTGCTGCCGCCCCTCACGGCCTCGGCGAACGTCTTCGGGGGGCCTACCACCGCGTACTCGATGTCGGCTGACGGCGCGACAAGCATGAACTTGTCGATCTCGTGCCATTCAAAGCGGCGTGGTGTGAACACTCGGTCGTTGACCTGGAACCCCTTGCTCGTCAGTCGCAGCCACCACGTCCGCCGGGCCTTCCTCAACGAATGCGCTGCGGCTCGCACCATAAACCAACCGGACAGCAACGTCATGGGAAGCAAGACGAGGCCGGCACCGGCGACGGGGAGCCAGGACGCCTCGTGCTGAATCAACAGCAAGTGCCCCCAACCCCAGCCCGCGCGTGCCAAAAGTTGATTCGCACAGAGGAATAGCAACCACAAACTGCCAGCGGTGAGCGCGCCAATCGGGATGAACATGAAGCTGACGATGACGAAGTCGACGCCCAATCGCACCCTCAACGCCGGGTAGTAAACAACCAGTTCCGGCTCGCCCCGGCGTGACCGATCGCCACTCGACTCTCGGTTCAGTTCCATATTGTTGCCCCCAACTGTTGCCTGTTGTGTGCCCATCATGGCGGCAGGCCACACCGGCAATCAACGGCTACCAGTCTTGGCTCGAAAACCCTTGCAGGATTCACAGATTCACGCTCAGCCGTGCAGCTTGCGGTAGGCGCCAACAGCCGCCCAATGCAGCGGTATGACACCAGTCTGGATCATCGACGGCGGGGCGAGATACTGCAGACCTTGGACGTAGGGAGGCACCAGACGCGGTGCGTCCGTTGCCAGTACGTCCACGACCGCCGCGACTAGGTCGGCAGCGAGATGCTGGCGGCACAGCAGGAGGTCGGGCACTCCGATAGAACGTATGCCGGGTGGCACGTACCCGCCGGTGGGCACACGGCGGACGGCGTATGGGTAGCCGGCAAGCCGGCTCATCGATACCGCCAGCTGGCTAATGTCGAGGATGCGAAGTGGCAGCTTGTCGTCCAGGTCGGTAATCGCCGGCGTCGGCACTCCGCCCGACCACACCAGTGCGTCGACGCTGCCGTCGGCGAGCCGATCCAGCCCATCCCGCAGGCGATAGTTCAACATCTCCACGCGGCCGCGAAGACCGGCCGCCTCGAACAGCACGTCGCTGGTCGCCGCACCGCCGGATCGCGCTGCGCCGATCGAGACCTGCATTCCCTGAAGGTCGGAGAGTTGTTTCGCAACAGCGGATTCGCGCACAATCACCTGCAGATAATTCTCGTACACCCGGGCCACCGCCTGAGGGGCGCTTCCCACGGAACCGCCAGCTCGATCCCGTTCGGCAACATCGGCCAGTGCGAGGCCCAGATCGACGTCCCCCGAGCGGAGCCGCGCCAGGTTTTCCACCGTGCCCTCGGTTGGCAGGACGTCGACAGGGATATCGGGATAGCGGGTGTGCAGCTGCTTGGCGAGGATCTCCGCGAATGCCAGATACAAGCCACCCGGGTCTCCCGCCGCCAACCGTAGATGTCCGCCGGGTTCGGTTCGGATGCTGCACGCAGCGGCCACTGCGGCCGTCGCGAGAAGGAATGCGCGACGGCTCATTTCGGCCGATCGACGGGTCAACACGTCGAGTCACCGGCGATCGGCAGGCGGTAGCGGACCAACAGGCCGCCTTCTGAGGCTCTCTCCACCGCAATCGCCCCACCGTGGCCCGCGGCGATCTCGGCGGCGATGGCCAGCCCAAGGCCGGTACCCGAGCCATCGTCTTTCCCCCGCCAGAATCGTGCTGCGGCCCTTGCCAAATCCTCACCGGGCAGCCCGCAGCCGTCGTCGCTGACGAGTAGGTTGGCGGTCTCACCGGTCTGCGTGGCCGACACCGTCACCGTGCTGCCTGCCCCGGCGTAGCGCAGCGCGTTCTCCAGCGCGACGTCGAGCAACTGCTCCACGTCATGGCGAGCCAGTTGCACTGAAAGGTGGGCATCATCCGGGCGGTACTGCAACTGCTGCTCTTCGCTGTCGAGGATCGGCCGCCAGAACGCCACGCGTTCTTCGATCACATCCGTCAGATCCGTGGACTCGGACACGGCGGTAGATAGGCCGACTCGACGGCTGCCGCTGACCTGCTCCGCGCGCGCCAGGCGCAGCAGTTGCTCCAACAGGTTCTCGAAGCGGTCCAGCTCCGCGGTCATCGAACTGTATGTCGAATAACCCGCCTCGGCGACGTAGTCCTCGAGGCTGTCCGCACGCAATCGCACGGCGGTGAGCGGATTTCGCAACTGATGCGAGGCATCGGCGATGAGTCGCCGTTGACGGTCCAGGGAGGCCCGCACCACTTGAGCCATCGTGTTGAACGTCGAAGTGAAGTGGCGCAGTTCGGGTGGACCCGTCACGTCTGCGGGAGGCCCGGCGACCCCTTCGGTCATCTCGGCGGCCGCGCGCTCCAGCCCATTCAGCGGACGCAGCACCCATCTGGTCAGCGACCATGCGACCCCCGCGGCGAGGATGAGCAGGCCCAAACAGCCGACCGCCACCCACAGCCAGCCGGTGGCGATTTCGCGGGCTGCGACGCCGGTATCGACCGCCACGACGACGGCGCCGACCAGTTCCCCATCGTTGCGTACGCCGTCGGCGGCCAGCCTGTGGCGTCGGTCCCACGGCAAGACACGGGTCCATCGCGACGCCGGTGCGTCGACGAGGGCGTGGTTGACGGCCATCGCGACGTCGCTATCGGTGATATCCAGTCCGCGCGACGCCAGAGTTCGACCGTCCGAATCGGTGATCAGCAGGCCTTCGCCATACACCTCGAAATAGCGATCGACCAGACGCTGCAACGGGGCGTCGGGCACAGCGGCCGCATCCGCCAGTGCGGCAAGTTGCCGGTCTCGTTCCGCGGCGAGTGCTGCGGTTCGGCGGTCCGCCAAACTGAGCGCCAGAGGAACTGCGAGTGCGGCGATCGCCAGCAGCGATAGCACGACGAGGACGGCGCGAACTCGCAGACCCATATCAGGTGTCCAGCCGGAAGCCGAAGCCGCGCACTGTGTGGAGCGGAAGTCCGACGAGCTTCGCCCTGATCTGTCCGATGAAGAAGTCCAACGACCTGGACCGGCCGACCACCGCTGTGCCCCAAACCTCGAGCATCAGCTCCTCACGGCTGACAGCCTCGCCCTGACGGGCGGCCAGGGTGTTGAGAAGCTGGAACTCGGTCCTGGTGAGCGACTGCGGTGTGCCCGCGAGAGACACCTCCCGGCGCTCGCGGTCGATGGTGACGGGCCCCGCCACGACCGGGCCGGGCGCGGCGGCGGTGTCGCCGTCGGCGCGGCGTATGCGTCGCATGACGGCGTCAATTCGCGCCATCAGCACGGCTTTTCGGACCGGTTTAACGAGATAGTCGTCGGCGCCTGCGCGAAGGCCCAACACCACCGCGCCGTCGCCGTCACGGGCGGTCATGATGATCACCGGCACCGCCGATGCGCGCCGAAGCGTGCGCAGCACGTCCAGGCCATCCATGTCGGGCAGCCCCAGGTCCAACAGCACCAGATCGCAGCCCTTGACGCGATGGAGGGCGTCGGCGCCGCGGGCGGTTCGGATTACCGTCGCGCCGGCCTGACCGAGAAGCTCGGCCAGCGCCGACGCGACCCCCTCGTCGTCCTCGACAAGTAGCACCTGCATGGCGCTGATGCTAAGCAGGGTCGGCCACAACCTCATCGACTTTGGCCTGCTCTGGCGCGCCTCTGTGAAGTTCCCGCGTCTCCTTCTCCAGCTGCGAGTGCCGGGACGACTCGCCCATGAAGACGTAGACCAATAGCGAGATCAGCCCGCAGCCGGCGACGTAGAAGAAAAACCAACTCTCGTGGCCGACGTTCTTCAGCCCCAGCGCGACGTACTCCGTGGTGCCGCCGAAGATGGCGACCGTCAGCGCGTAGGGCAAGCCGACACCGAGAGCCCGGATCCGGGCGGGGAACAGCTCGGCCTTCACCACCGCATTGATCGACGTGTAGCCCGACACGATGATCAGTCCGATCATCATCAGGCCGAACGCGGGCAGCGCGGAGCCGGTCTGTGACACCGCGGTCAGCAGCGGCACCGTGCACAGCGTTGCGCCGATCCCGAACGCGATCAGCAGCGGTCGGCGACCGATCCGATCAGACAGCGCACCAAACGCCGGCTGGATGCAGACGAAGATGAGCAGGGCGACGAAGTTGATCCTCGTCACTTGCTCTTTCGGCAGGCCTGCCGTGTTGATCATGAACTTCTGCATGTATGTGGTGAATGTGTAGAACGCGATGGTGCCGCCGAGGGTGAGACCCACGACGGTCAGGCACTCGCGCGGGTAGCACAGCAGGACCCTCAGGCTGCCGCGCTCGGTGTCCGCAGCGCTCTCCTTCACGGCCAGCGCAAAGTTCTCCGACTCGTCCATGGTGCGGCGCAGCCACATCACGGTCACGGCCGCGGCCGCTCCGACGACGAACGCAATCCGCCAGCCCCAGGCATGCATCTGCTCCGCTGTGAGCACTTGCTGCAGCACGATCTGGACACCCAGCGCGAGCAGCTGGCCGCTGGTCAGGGTCACGTACTGGAACGACGAGTAGAAGCCGCGTCGATGCGGGGTGGCGACTTCGCTCAAATACGTTGCAGATGTACCGTATTCGCCGCCAAGCGACAGTCCCTGCAGCAGCCGGGCGGCGACCAGCAGGATCGGCGCCAGCGCGCCGATCTGTGCATAGCCCGGCAGAATGGCGATGCCCAGTGAACCCACACCCATCAAGGTCACCGATAGCGTCAACGCCGCCCGGCGTCCGAACCGGTCGGCGTACCTACCGAACATCCAGCCGCCGAGCGGCCGGACCAGGAAGCCGACCGCGAAGATGCCTGCCGTGTTCAACAGCTGCGCAGTCTGATTCCCCGAGGGGAAGAACACGCTTGCGAAGTAGATGCTGAACGCCGCGTAGGCGTACCAGTCGTACCACTCGATCAAATTGCCCAGCGATCCGCGGATCACGTTGCCTGCCACCGACCTTGTCGGCGCTTCGCCGGTCTGTCGTTGCCCTGTATGCATAGTCCCTACCCCTATTGCTCGATGTTGCATTTCCCTGCACAATCCACAGATTCTCAATTCCCCACGCTGGGAAGGAGTTTGGTGACCGCATCCTGGATTTCGCTGATGCGCGCTGTGTCGAGACCCCACGGTTCCTCTACACCGACACGGCTGTCGAGATCCCACAGCACACACGGCTCGCCAGGCAATGCGACCAGCTCCCACGCGATAACGGTGCGACGCAGCTGCTCGTCCATCGGGTCGGCGACCGCCTCGATGTGCGCGGGGGCGCCGCCGACCGGATGGTGGTGCATGAACTGTCCATAGGCCTCGGCGCAAAAGGCCTGATACCTCGCCGTGCACAGGATCAAGCCGTGCCATGCTTCATCCGCGGCGCGCGAAGGCATCCCGATCACCTGGTCGTCGCGCAGCGCCGCCGCACAGCAGCGCAGCCATTGCCGCAGACCAGTCTTGATGAGATCGCGGGGCTCCCACGGGCAGGTCTTGAACACGGTAGCGGGCAGCTCCAGTTCTGCCACCGCGGCAGACGACCGTTCGAACCCCGTATCACGCCGGCCACGCCTCGCTAGCCCCCGCATCCGCAACCTCCACAACCACCGCAGCCGCCCACCGCGCCCAGGGCCACCCAGGCGGCAGCCTTCTTGGACTTCGAATACGGGGAGTCGGGAACCGCCCCAGCCGACCAGATGTCGTCCGAGTAGACGCGTGTGGACTCGGTCCGATTCCGGCGCTTCAACGCCTGAATGTCTTTGCGGTATCGCGCTTCCGGGTCGTCCCGCTGCAGATGGCGGGCTCGCCACGCCAGCATTGCCACGACGAGTCCCACCCCGACGGCCATCGCGACGATCACCAGTTGTGTCATTTGCCGATCATGTGAGGGGCGCCACACCGTGCGGAAGAGAAAAATCCGAGTTGCGCCGTTTCCTAGCACAATCCACAGATTGGGCATCCTCCGGTTTGCGAAACCTGTGGATCAGGCTAGGAAACGCGGCGATCGGACCGTTTCCCCTTCCCCGCACTGTGGCCTCGCTCTCATGATCACTGCATCTACTGCAGCAGGGGGGCAACAAATGCAGTCGACACAGCAGACCACCTGGCCGGCATATCCACCAGCTGTTCGCGGCCACGAGACAATGCACCGCATCCGAGTCCAGCCCACAGACGTCGGCATCGCCGGATTCGTCGACGGCGGCACACTTCTCGAATGGATCGAAAGGGTCGCCCACGCCACCGCCACACAGTGGTGTGGCGGCCAGTGCGTCGCCGCGTCCGTCGGCAACCTCCACCTCGACCGACCCATAAGCGTCGGCGAGGTCGTCGAACTCCAGGCCTGCCTCGTCTACACGGGGCGCAGCAGTATTCACATCCTCGTCACCATCCACTCCAGCGACGCGGGCCGGGCGAAGGTCGGTCAAACCGCGCAGTGCCCAATTGTTTTCGTCGCACTCGACTCCGCCGGTAACACCGTCGAGGTTCGCAGCTGGACACCGGTGACGATGCTTGAACTTCAGCGACATCGCCAGGCGCGAGTCCGCATCCGGATGCGCAAACGTATCGAATGCGCCATGGCGGCCCAGAGCTACACCTCAGACGGCACTGCCCCGTGCTCGACGTTGCAGGTGCGTACCGAACGCACCCATGCCCTCTCGGGCGGCCGAGTCATGCGATGGATCGACGAGGCGGCGTACAGATGCGGTGCGCGTTGGGCCGGAGCCGACGTCATCACCTCATACCTCGCCGGGATCCGCTTCCACCGGCCCATCGCCATCGGTGACGTCATTGAAGTCTCCGCACGAATCATCCACACGGGACCGCGCAGCATTCACGTCAGCGTCCACGTCACCGCTACCGACACCAGCGACGGGCAGTCTCACCTCGTGGCGCATGGGCTGGTCGTCGTCGTGTCACTCGACGAGCGCGGCCAAGCCCGGCCGATTCCGGCCTGGGAGCCCGGTTCCGCCGAAGACCATCGACTCGATCTGCATGCCAGGGAGCTGATCGAGCTGCGGCAGTTCATCGAGCCCTTCACGACCGTTCGGCAGAGTTAGCCTTGCGACGCGAACCAGCCGTCCGGCGGGCGTCCGGACAACGCCTGGGTCAGTTGCCGCGCCGCGCCGCGGACGGCCTCCACCAACGCGGGCAGTGTGGTATTCGGTCGATCGTCGCGACGCGTCGCGCTGAATGCGGCAACCGGACGCCCGGCATGGTCGAAGGCGCACGCGGCGACCGAGTGCAGCCCCTCAGTGATCATGCCCGCCTCCTCGGCCCATCCCTGCGCGCGTTCTTTCTGCAGGATTCGCCGAAGCTCCGCAAGCGAATTGGGCCCGCGGTCGGTGCGGTGAATGAACGAGGCCGACGACGGAAACAGCGCCCGCACCTGAGCCGCCGACAGATGCGCGAGGATCGATCGGCCGTTGGCCGTCAGATGCCCAGGCAGTCGCACCCCGACATCGGTGACCAGGGTGACGGGGACACTGGCGGACTGCGGTTGCTCCTTCAGCAAGTAAACACTCTCGGCGCCGTAAAGGATTCCGAGGTGGGCTGTCTCGCCGACAGCCGCGACCAACCGCTTGAGGATTGGCCGGGCGATGTGCTCGAGCGGTTCGTGGCGCAGATACGCCGAACCGACCTCGAATGCCGAGAACCCCAGTGCATACGCCCGCTGATCGGGTAGATGCACGACGAAGCCGCGCTCGATCAGCACCTCGAGCAGGTGATACGCAGTCGATCGCGGCATGCCGATCTCTCGGATCAGCGCCGAGCCCTGCACCGGCCCCGGCCGGGACGCCAGGTGGAGCAGCACGTCGAGGGCCCGCCCGACTGCTGGTGACGTGCTGGACATCTGCCAACCTCCCTGCGTCTCGGATACGAGACATTATCCCCGAAATCCGACTACCGCAATGGGCCCCGGTGCGGTGTCCTGGAATCACCACAGAGTTTTGACCAGGGAAAAGAGAAGCCATGACGTCCACCGCGCGCCTCGTCCGGGCCCCCCGTGGCCCCGAGTTGTCTTGTAAGGGTTGGCAACAGGAAGCCGCGCTGCGGATGCTGATGAACAACCTCGACCCCGAGGTCGCCGAGCATCCCGAGGATCTCGTCGTCTACGGCGGCACCGGCCGGGCGGCGCGCAGCTGGGAGGCCTTCGACGCGATCGTGCGGACGCTGCGCGACCTGGAGAACGACGAGACCATGCTGGTGCAGTCCGGCAAGCCCGTGGGCGTGTTCCGCACCCACGAGTGGGCGCC
>Ga0075421_100004737_pt1 | contig 16412 bp, 9 predicted proteins | sample SoiMetdeltSBSDD5_FD_75292 | JGI IMG/M metagenome (GOLD analysis project Ga0075421, IMG submission 75292) | Bulk soil microbial communities from a Populus tree surrounding site in Tennessee, USA - Soil MetaG P. deltoides SBSDD5 | ecosystem: Environmental > Terrestrial > Soil > Tree plantation...
GCGATGTCGGTCGTCGGGTCGGCCGTGAGCACGACCAGGTCGGCGATCTTCCCCGCCTCGATCGTGCCGAAGTCCTCGAGCCGGCCCATTGCCATCGCGCCGTTCCGCGTCGCGGCGACGATCACTTCCAACGGCGTCAGGCCGGCGCGCTGCAACGCCTCCATCTCGAGGAACACTGACGGACCGTGGAGCGTCAGCGGGTTCCCGGCGTCGGTGCCCATGGCGATCGGAATCCCGGCGCGATGCACCTTCATGACGTTCGCGGCGTCGAGCGCGAACCCGGTTGCTGCCTGCTCCCGGGCTCGAGCGAGTTGGGCGTCGTCAGGGCGACCGGGCAACGAGTCCGTGAGAAAGGCCTTCGCTCGCGTCGCGGGATCTACGCACCGAAGCTCGTTCCCCTCGGCCGCGAAGCGTCGCGCACGGAGCTGGCGATATCCGTCGCCGACGACGAGCGTGGGCGTATAGATCGTCCCGGCAGCCCGCGCGCCGCGAAGGAACGCGTCATCCACCTCACGATCGGAGACGCCGTGCACGAGCAGCTTCGCGCCGGCGTCCACCGCCTGCTGCGCCGCCCAGAGATTCGTCGCGTGCACGATGAGCGGCAGGCGTGCGCGCCGCGCATGCTCGCCGGCCCGCATGAGCCGCGCCCGCCAGGTTGCAGTATCTGGTGTGCCGCCGCGCGCGAGGAACCAGACTTTGATGGCATCACTACGACTGAGGACGAGGTAGCGCGCACCCGCATCGACGGCGCTATCGGTCGCGATGTGAAGGAACTGCCGCTCACCGGGGACGTTCAGCCAATGATCGCGCGTGGAGAGGAGCGGACCCGCTGCGGCGACGTGCGGTGCGTTAGGCAGCGATTCCGCGCGCTCGCGAAGACCCCACGTCCACGGATACCCGCCGACGTCGAACGTTGCGGTGACACCGGCGCACAGGTACGACCGCCAGAACGGCCTGGGGTCGCGGAGCACAGCGATCGTGGAGTCGTACGGGAACCGCTGCCGCATGTCGAGCGCGTCCGGTCGGCCGTCCGTCCAGCCGGTTTGCGAGTAGTGCACGTGCGCGTCGACGAGTCCGGGGATGATCCAGCGTCCGGCAAGTGTGACCAGCTCAGCCCCGGCAGGCGGCTGGCACGACGCGCGCGATCCGGCGCAGACGATGCGGCCGCCGCGGATGATGACGGCTGCATTCGGAATCACCGCCCCACCGCGACCGTCGACGAGCGTGGCGCCCACGAGCGCGCGCGTCGCGCCCGGTTGAGCCCACGCGTGCGAAGCGTGACACAATGCAACAATGACGAGCAGCCGGATCGGAATCGGATTCACAACGTATCCTTGTCGCGCAGTCCTTGACGATGACGCCTGACCGTTGCTCTGCCTAGGCCCGGCGCGTCACGCGCGCTTCACGCTCCACACGCTGCGCAGGACTCCCGCCTTTACCCTGATTACCCTCCTCCTGCTCACGCTCGGCATGGTTCAAGGGTCAGAGTTGTTGAAGCCCGGTGCGTCGGTTCAACAACTCTGACCCCTTGATCGCCGGACAACGGTTCCCAGACCGGCCGACTCGCGCGCCGCCTCGATGATCTCGAGCGCGGCGACCGCGTCGTTAGGATCGACGGGTGATGGTGCTCCGGCACGAATCGCCTGCAAGAACTCCGCATAGAACTCCCCGTAGTCCCCGCGCTGGGTTGGGACACTCTGGAGATCACCCTCCACACCCACCGTGCCCCATACGTCTGGTGACTCGGCGCCCCAGTCGGGACCACCCGGCCGCAGGCCGGCGCGCAGCGCCGCCTCCTGCACGTCGAGCCCCCATTTCGTATAGGCCGCCGCGCTGCCGAGTATCCGGAAGCGCGGTCCCGGCTGTGCGACGACGGCGCTCATCCGCAAATGCGATCGCACCCCGGAGACGTGCGTCAACGCCACGAACGTATCGTCGTCCGCTTCAACCCCCGGCCGTTTCCGGTCCAGCTCCGCGTATACGTCCTGCACCGGCCCGAAGAGCACCAGTGCCTGATCGATGAGATGACTGCCGAGATCGAAGAGCAGCCCCCCGGCGTCCGTGGCGCCGCCACGTTCGCGCCAACCGCCCGTCGCAACCGGTCGCCATCGCTCGAAGCGTGATTCGAACCGGAACGGTGTGCCGAGTCTACCGTCGCCGAGCAGTGTGCGCACCGTCTTGAAGTCTCCGTCCCAGCGCCGGTTCTGGAAGGGAGCGAGGACGACGCCGCGGCGTCGCGCCGCGATCACGACCTCCCGCCCTTCCCTCGCCGATGGGGCGAGCGGCTTGTCGACAACCACGTGCTTCCCCGCGTCGATCGCCGACAACGCCAGCGGCACGTGCGTCCGGTTCGGCGTCGAGATCGCGACGGCATCAATGCCCGCTCTCGCGTCCCAGAGGCGATCCACGTCGGCGACGACACGCACGCCCGGATACTCGCGCGCAACCCGCTCCTGGCGCTCGGGGTCGCGTGTCACGATCGCCGCCAGCTCGAGGCCAGGAGTGGTCGCGACGAACGGAGCGTGAAAGGCCGAGCCACCGAGCCCATAACCGATTACCGCTACCCGGACGGGCGTTCCCTCGGGCCTAACGTGCGCCATCGATTGCGCGCTCCAACGCGTCGGCGAGGCCACCCTCGTCTACGCTCCCAACCAACTCGGGCGTGATCTCGCGCGCCACGTGCTCCGCATTCCCCATTGCGATCGGACGCCCCACGATGCGCATTGCGGGCGTGTCGTTGAACCCGTCGCCTACGTACATCACCTCCTCGAGCGGAATCCCGTACTCAGCGGCGATGATGCGGACCGCGAATCCCTTGTTCACGCCGGTGCGAGTGAGGTTGACGAACACGCCATCGGGCATAGCGGGCGCGAGCGATGGCGACACCTCGAGCCCCGGATGCGGTTCGCCGAGTACGGAAGGCGCCTGGTCATGCGTGACCAGCCACTGGCCGCGCACTACCGGCCCGCCCAATGATTCGAACGAGCGCCGCTGAAACGGGATCCCGAGAAAGCCGGCGTGCCGTTGGACCATCTCGACCTCGGACTCGGTCACGTAGTCATCGTCCGAGTACAGCTCCAACGGCCGACCAACGCGCCGCGCGCGCGCGACGAGCATGGCGACCGTCTCCGCGCCGAGTTCGGCCGACCGCGAGAGTCCGGTCGAGAGATGCACGACGCTCGCGCCGTTCTGAAAGCAGTGCCATGCCTCTGGATCGACGCGAGCCGCCAGATCTCGGGTAACCCCGAAGCCGGGCCGACCCGAGCATACCGCGAGCCTAACGCCGGCCGCGCGCGCCTTCGCCGCGGCGGGCCAGACGCGTGGGTGCACGGCCCCGCCGGTACCGACGAGCGTCCCGTCCACGTCGATGCAGACGAGCCGGACTACTGGGTGCCCCACGGCGCCCTGCGCGCGTCGCTCTCGCGACGCGCATCGTTCGGTTCCGCCACCGTGTCAGCGCGCGCCGGCCGGTGTCCGGTCGCCCGTCAGGGCGGCGGCATAGCCGGCAGCGTCTTCGCCTACGATCACGTGCACCACGCCGTCGCCCACACGCATCACGCCGAGCGCGCCGGCGCGCTCGAGTGCGGCTTCATCGATTCGACGATCGTCTCGTAGCACCGCGCGAAGGCGCGTGATGGCCACCGCTTCGATCGACGTGATGTTGTCCGTGCCGCCGAGCGCCGCGGCAATGCTCGACGCGCGCGCGCGATGCCGCGCGGTAACTTCGACGCGGACGGGCGAGGCTGCTGGGGCGGGGACGCTCGGCCGCGCGACTGGACTCGCCGAGGCTCCTGCCGCCCGCATGTACTCCTCCATGTCGGTCTTCAGATTCTCCGACCGGGTGCCGAAGATGGCCTGCATGCCGCTCCCCACCGTCACAACGCCCGATGCGCCCAGCGCCTTGAGCGCGTCAGGGCTGGCGCGTGTGACGTCCGCAAGCTCGACGCGGAGTCGCGTTATGCAGGCATCGAGGCTGCGGATGTTGTCCGCGCCGCCGAACGCGGCCACGAGTCGCGGCGCCATGCCGTCGCCGGCGGCGAATGCGCCGGCGGGAACCGGCGCACCCGCCACCACGGCCTCCCCGGCTGGCGCCATCGCGTCGACCTCGTCCTCACGCCCCGGCGTCTTCAGGTTCATCCGCCGGATGAGCGCCGTGAACAGCACGTAGTACACACCCGCCCAGACGAGCCCGAGCGGGATGAGCCACCAGCCGCGCTGGGAGTTCGGGTACAGCACGATGTAGTCGATGAGGCCGTGCGAGAACGTCGTGCTGTGATGGATGTCGAGCGTCACCGCTACGAAGTACGCGACAGCGGCGAGCAGCGCATGGATGCCGTACAACAGCGGGGCGACGAAGAGGAAGGCGAACTCGATGGGCTCGGTGATCCCGGTCAGGAAGGACGTCAGTGCCGCCGAGATCATGATGCCGCCGACCTTCGCGCGGTTCTCGGGGCGCGCGGCCTGCCACATCGCGAGCGCCGCCGCGGGTAGGCCGTACATCTTGAACAGGTATCCACCGGCGAGGTGACCCGCCGTCGGGTCCCCCGCGGTGAAGCGGTAGATCTCGCCGTGAATCTCCTTTCCCGCGGCGTCGATGAACGTGCCAACCTCGAAGAAGAAGGGGACGTTCCAGATGTGATGCAGGCCGAACGGAATGAGCGACCGCTCGACGACGCCATAGAGGGCGAACGCCGCGGCCGGATTGCCATTCGCCGCCCAGTGCGAGAAGTGGTCGATCTGCGTGCCGATCGGCGGCCAGACGAGACTGAGCACGATCCCGACGACGATCGCCACGAACGCGGTCATGATCGGCACCGAGCGCTTCCCGGAGAAAAAGCCGAGGTACGAGGGCAGTTGCAGTCGGTAATAGCGATTGAAGAGAATGGCGGCGACCGCGCCGATGAGAATCCCGCCAAAGACACCGGTCTCGATCGACGCGATCCCCATGATCGGCCTCGGCTCGTAGCCCACGAGCGGCGCCATGACGCCCATGGTCGCAAGCATCACGGCGAACCCGACGACCGCGGCCAGCGCTGCGACGCCGTCGTTCCCCGTCAGGCCGAGTGCGACGCCGATGGCGAAGATGAGGGGGAGGTTGCCGAACACGGCGCCGCCCGCCTGCGCCATCACGTTCGAGACGGACACTGGGAGCCAGGTGAACTTCGCGCTTCCGACGCCGAGCAGGATGCCGGCCGCCGGCAGGACGGACACCGGGAGCATGAGCGACTTGCCGATCTTCTGCAGCCACCCGAACGCCGCTTGCCCTCTACTCATATCGCCTCCCCATTGTCATTCCGAGCGTAGCGCCCGAAGGGCGCGAAGTTGAGGAATCGCAGTCGTCCCAGTAGAGGGGCCCTCTTTCGGGGACGAGCGCGATTCCTCATCTGCCCACTTCGTGGGCACCCGGCGTGCGCCGCGCGCGCTCTCTCGCTCGGAATGACTAGACATGCCGCCGCGCCACGATCGCTCGTACCTCCGCCCCATCCCCCGCCTCGAGCGCCTCCAGCGCCGTCGCACGACATTCCTCGAGCGAGAGCGTGCGCACGCGCGCCTTGACCGACGGCACGAGCGGCACGTCCACACTCAGCTCGTGCACGCCGAGCCCGAGCAGCACCGGGACTGCGTGCGCGTCGCCCGCGAGGGCGCCGCAGATCCCAACCCACCGTCCGTGCGCCTTCGCGCCCGCGACGGTTCGCTCGATCAGCCGCAGGACGGACGGGTGCAGCGCATCCACCTGCGGTGCGAGGCGCGGATTGGTGCGGTCCATCGCCAAGGTGTACTGCGTCAGGTCGTTCGTTCCGATCGAGAAAAAGTCTGCCTCGCGAGCGAACCGGTCGGCGATGAGCGCGGCGGACGCCGTCTCGACCATGATCCCGACCGGGATCGATGGCACACCTAACGCGGCTCGCTCCCGCTCGACGAGAGCGCGGGCAGCGCGCCACTCGGCCAGCGTGGCGATCATCGGGAACATCATCGACACTTTCCCAACATGCGACGCGCGCAGGATCGCCCGCACCTGTGCGCGGAACAGGTCGGGACGTGCGAGTGTCAGCCGGACACCGCGCTCGCCCAGGAATGGGTTCGCTTCCGGCGCCACCGCGAGATACGGGATCGGTTTGTCGCCGCCAATGTCGAGCGTGCGAATGACGAGGATCCGATCTCGCCCCAGCGCGCGGCCAATGGCCTCGTACGTGCGCGTCTGCTCGTCCTCATCCGGCGCCGTCCGCCGGTCCATGAAGAGGAACTCCGTGCGGAGCAGCCCCACCCCCTCGCCCCCAACCTCGGGAACGCGAGCCGCCTCGTGCTCACTGCCGATGTTGGCCACGACCTCCACACGATGCCCGTCGCGCGTGGTCGCCGGCTCGGCCGCCACCGCGAGCGCGTCGGCGCGTTGTCGGTCGGCTGCCGCCTGGCGCTCAGTGGCCACTGCTTCTTGTTCAGCGTTAGGCGAGGGGTTCAGCGTCCCCTGGTTGCCGTCGAGGATCACGCGCGCGCCGGGCGCGAGCTCGAGGACGCGGGGATCGGCGCCCGCGACGGCCGGGATACCCAGCCCCCGAGCCAGGATCGCGACGTGCGACGTCGCGCTGCCCATGGTCGTGCAGAGCCCGACGACCCGCGTCCGATCGAGCGACGCCGTGTCCGACGGCGTGAGGTCCTCGGCGACGACGACCGAACCCGGCGGGATCTCGAGACTCGTTTCCGCGCGGCCGACGAGTAGGTGCAGCACGCGCCGACCAATATCGCGCAGGTCCGTCGCGCGGCCGGCGAGCGTCGCGTTCTCGAGCGCGAGCAGCCGCTCGGCCTGCGATGTGTACGCTTCGCGCCACGCGAAGGGCGCCGACGCGCCCGAGCGGATGTGGCTTGCCGCGCGGTCGATCACCTCCGGATCGTCGAGCAGTTCCTGGTGCGCCGCGAAGATCGCCGCGCGCGATGCATCGGCCTCGGCGGCGAGCCGCTGCTGGAGCGTCTCGAGCTGCAAGTGAGCCGATGCGATGGCGTTGTCGAGCGCGCGCTGCTCGAGCGCGGGGTCCGCCCCGCGCTCCTCGATCACCACATCGTCCTGCCGGAGGCGAAACACCTGTCCGACGGCGATGCCCGGTGAGGCCGGTACCCCCGCGAGCAGGCCGTCGGCGCGCCGCTCGCGCGTCGCGGTCGGCGCCGCCGGCGCGGCGGACGGTGCGGCCGGAGCCGGCCCGTGCGCCGCATCGAGATTCGTCGCGAGTTTTTCGCTGATCGCCGCCACAGCGGCCGCGGCGTCATGTCCACGTGCGACGACCATGACGTTCTCGCCGCTGGCAACCTCGAGCGCCATGATCGCGACGACGCTCCGCGCGTTCGCCTCGCGACCGTCCTTCACGAGCCGCACGTCGGCCGCGAACCGCCGAGCAGTCGTGGCGATCGCGGCAGCGGGGCGGGCGTGGAGTCCCGCCTCCGATCCAACGACGATCGGTGACGACGTCACGGTGTCGCCGGTCGGACGTTCGTCGCCAGACGGCCGCTTGACCCCATCGGCTCGCCCGCGGAGCGATACCTCGAGTACCACGTCTCGTGCGGCAACCACTCGGCCCTCGCGCGGCCGAAGCGCCGCGACGGCGTCCATGTTCGTGACGAGGAGTTCGGTGAGCAGGCTGCGCGCGCGGCGCGCGACGACGTCGGGGTCGAAACGGATGAGCGGATCACCCATACGCACCGACTCACCGCCCTTCACGAGCGGCGTGAAGCCCTCGCCCTTCAGGTTCACCGTGTCGAGCCCTACATGGATGATGATCTCGAGGCCATGCGCGTCGAGCGTCACAGCGTGGCCCGACCGATGGACGTGCCGGACGTCGGCGTCGCACGGGGCGACGATGGTATCGCCTAACGGGTCGATGGAGATGCCGTCCCCGGCGAGACGCTGCGCGAAGGCGGGATCGGGAACGGCGTCCAGCGGCACGAGCACGCCCGACACGGGAGCAAGCAGGGTGAGCGTGCCCGGGCTCAAGGGCGTGGCGGCAGTAGATGTCAGGACGCTGGACACATACCCCCCGAGTGACGGCTCATCAGTGGCGCGGTCATCATCGCGAAGCTGGCGCGTTTGCCCCTCGCCCGCTACCCCGACTATGGTCGAATTCGGCGGCGTGAGACGAATCAAGGGGTCGCCTCAGAACGTCAGGCGCAGCGTCACGTCCAAGCTACGGGGGGCAAGGATGATGTAGCGCGGAAGGCCCTCTCCGCTCACGTCGCCCGTGGGGTAGGCGTGGCGATCGAGGAGGTTCCGGGCCTGGGCAGCGAGCGTGTAGCGGCCGATCGTGATCACCGCGCCGCCGTCGAGCACGTAGAACGGCGGAGCGACGAGCCGTTCGTCACCCGTGGGCGCGAGATAGCTCCTCGACTGGTAGCGGCCGTCAGCGGTGAACGCCAACGACGGGGTCGCGCGCCACGTCAGTCGATGACCCCCGACGAAGGCCGGCGTGAGAATCGGCGGGATGTCCGTGTACTCCGACCCCGTTGCCTCGTCGCGGTAGCGTTCGATCCGGCTGCGGCTGAACGCGGCGGTGGCGCCGACGTCGAACGACGACGAGACCACCCATGACCCGTCGATCTCCACCCCGCGGCGGTAGCTCTCGCCGACGTTCGCCCGGATGTCGTAGCCCAGCGGCGTCGTTGCACCCGTGCGCGCGATCTCGTCGCGAAAACGCATGTCGTAGACGTTCACCGTCGCGCTGACGGGGCCGCGATCGATAGTAGCCCCGAGCTCGAGGTCGTTCACATGCTCGGGTTGCACGCGATCGAGCGGCAGCAGCACGGGGGCGTCGTCAGGTGTCACGTCGTCGGCCCCGGCGAACAGGTCGGAGCGCGTGGGCTCTCGGTCCGTTGCTCCGTAGGACGCGAACAGCATCATCCCCTGCCCCGCCCGCACGGTGACGCCGACCTTCGGGTTCAGGAAGCTCCATCGCTCGCTCGACTCCGGAAGGCCATAGCCTTCCGTCGGCGTGTAACGGAACTCCGCTGTACGGACTTGCAGGTCGCCGAAGAGGGTAGCCGACCCTAACGCGACCGCGGCCTTGCCGAACGCGCTCGCCTCGTTCTTGTGGCCGGTGTTCTCATACGCCGGATAGCCGAGCTCGTCATGGCCGTCGAAGATGTGGTCCTTCGCGTACAGCGAGGCGTGGGCACCGCCGTCGAGCGTGAACGTGACGCCGTTGGGCCTCTCATGAGTGGCGTGCGCGGCGGCGATGACTCCACCCCAGCGAGAGGCGGAGCGATAGCGCAGCGGCGGGGCGGTGGTACCGGACGGGTAGTCGTAGTACCCCGTCGTGTGGAAGCCGTATGCGGTCAGCCCCACCGACGCGTCAGTCGAGACGAGACGCGTGTAGTTCAGCGTCACGAAGCTCTCGCGGTAGTGATCGCCTACGCCGGCGAGCGGATTGTAGCGCGGGTCACGTCGCAGCGTGCTGTCGGGGACCGCCGTGTAGGCTTGACCGTTGCGCTCCAGCCCCGTCGACGCCGTCAGCTTCACGATATCGCGGGCGCCGAAGTAGCCGCCGCTGACGAACGCAGCGTTCGCCGCCGACGTCGCGCCGCGTCGGTAGCCGTCCGACCGGAGTCCCGACAGCCGCGCGTAGAACGCCATCCCGCTAGGCTTCTGGCCGGTCTGGGTCTCGAATGTGGCACGAGCCGTCCCGAAGGAGCCCCCGCCGAGCTGCAGCCGAGATTCCCGCACCGACCCGGCGAGCGAGGGCGAGGCGAAGTTCACCGAGCCGCCAAAGGCGGCCTGGCCGTACGTGCTCGTCCCGACCCCTCGTTGGACCTGCGCACTCTGGATGGAGCTCGCCAGGTCCGGGAAGTCCGAGAAGTACACCTGCTGGTCTTCGGGCTCGTTCAGCGGAACGCCGTCGAGCGTGATGTTGATGCGCGACTGGTCGATGCCGCGCAGCCGGATGTAGGAGTAGTTGAGCAGCGACCCGCTCTCGGAGAAGGCCGTGACCGCCGGCACTTGCCGGAGGAGAAGCGGCACGTCCTGACCAGCGTAGTCGCGCTGGAGCCGCGCTCGGTCGAGCGTCGTCTTCGCGACCGGCGCTTCCGCTCCAGCTCGCACCGCGGTGATCGTGAGCGCCTCGAGCTCCTGGGCACCACGTTTGGGGGACGCGGTCGTGTCCGGCGGGCGGCGCTGCGCAGCTGAGGAGTCCGCGCGGGCCTGCGCGGGAAGTACGCGGGTCGGGGCCAGCACGGCCGCCGTCAGTAACGCCGCGAATGGAAGGACGCGAAGCATGTGGTCCACCTGGTCGAATGATGGAACGGCCGCCTAACGGGCGGTATCGACCGGGGTGCCCACTGCCCCCACTTGCTCACGACTCCCTACGCCGGTGCGAACCGGATCAGGTTCTACGGGACTCTCTCAGCCCGCGCGCGAACGTTCGGCGCGGGCACCCCGGTCGAGTGTTCGAATCGTATACCGTGGGCGCTGCCCACGGCAAGGCTGCGCTGGCGGCCGACCGCCAGGCTTGCCGGGTACAAACTGACGGGCGAACTTGGCGTGGCGCTTCCACGCCACCCCACGGCACCGCAAGACACCAACGCCCACGTGGAACGAAGCACGAAACCTCCCGCGCCTGCAGCAGCCACGGCAGTCACGCGTCACCTCGCAGAGTTTCTCGCGTCGGCCACCTACACCGACGTCCCCACTGCCGCGCGAGAGGAAGCAACGCGTGCGACGCTCGACTGGCTCGGCTCGGCACTGGCCGGCGCCGTCGAGCCGCCAGCGCGGATCGCGCAGCGCATCGCGCACTCCCTCGGTGTCTCGGACGAAGCCACCATGTTCGCCGCGGGACGCTCATCGGCCGGTGCCGCCGCGCTCGCGAACGGTGTCGCGTCGCACATCCTCGAGCTCGACGATGTGCACAAGGGCTCGACCCTGCACGCTGCGGCTCCGGTGATCCCCGCGGCACTCGCGGTCGCGGAACGCGAGCACGCGAGCGGCGAGGACTTCCTGCTCGCCGTCGTACTCGGATACGAGGCCGCGTTGCGAGTCGGCGAAGCCGTCAATCCGAGTCATTACCGTCATTGGCATCCGACCGGCACCGCCGCGACGTTCGGTGCCGCTGCTGCTGCGGCCTCGCTCATGAAGCTCACGCCGGCGCAGACGCTCCACGCGCTCGGCACCGCCGGTACACAGGCCGCCGGGCTGTGGGAGTTCAACGCCGACGGCGCCATGAGCAAACACCTTCACCCTGGCAAGGCGGCGCTGAACGGGATTCTCGCCGCTGATCTCGCGCGTGAGGGATTCACCGGCGCGTCACGCATCCTCGAGGGTGAGCGCGGATTCTTTCGCGCGACGTCCACCTCACACGACCCGTCCAGGATCACCGACAGACTCGGTGAGCAGTGGAAGATCACGGAGAACTGTTACAAGCTGCACGCGTGCTGCGGCCACACGCACAGCGCAATCGACGTCGCCCTGGACGTTCGCGCGCGACGCAATTGGTCCGGCACAGATGCACTCGATGCAATCCGTGGTGTGGAGATTCAGACGTACGGCCCGGGGTACGAGATCGTGAAGGACCCGAATCCCGGGACACCCTATCGCGCGAAATTCAGCATCGCCTACTGCGTTGCCGCTTCGCTGCTCGAGGGGCGCGTCGGGCTCGAGCAGTTCACGCCCGACCGTTTCGACGGAGAAGGAGTCGCCGCCGGGCCGACTGCGTCACTGCTCGAGCGAACGCGCGTGAGCGTTCACGACGACTTGACGGCGCGGTATCCGAACGAGTGGCCCACCCGGCTGATCGTCACGACGCGAGACGGTGTGGAGGAGCGTGGCGCGAGCGGCTTTCCCCGGGGCAACCCCGAGAACCCGGTCTCGACGCAGGTGCTCGAGGAGAAGTTCCTCGGTCTCGTGACGCCGAGGTTCGGCAATGCGGTGGCCGAGCGCGCGCTGCACGCCGTGCGTGCGATCGAGGGCGTCACCGACGTTTGCTCGCTGTTCGCCGACCTGGAGGTGTCTGATGTCGTTCGTCGATGACGTCAGGTATGCAGTGCGAAGCCTCGCTCGTCGCCCCACGCTGCTCGCCGTCACGACCATCACGCTGAGCATTGGCATCGCGGCGAACGCGATCATGTTCGGCGTCGTGGATCAGTTGCTCCTGCGACCCCCGGCGCACGTCACTGACCCCGACCGCGTCAAGCGCCTCCACTACCGGAGCATGGAGGGTGGGCACGAGACCCTCGGTTCGAGGACGACCTACGTGGTACTCCCGGGGCTCCGTGCCGGCACCGCCGGCTTCTCGGAGCTTGCGGGCTATGGGTCACCCAGCACTTACAGCCTCGGACGCGGGCCCGGGGCGCGTGACGTGTCCATCCAGCTGGTCTCAGGCAATTTCTTTCGGCTACTCGGTGTGCGCGCGGCACTCGGCCGTGTGTTCACCGCAGACGACGACCGCGTGCCGAACGGCGAGCCGGTCGTGGTCGTGAGCCACGGGTTGTGGCAGGAACTCGGCAGAGACTCGAGCATTCTCGGGCGACCTCTTCTCCTTCAGGGGCGCACGTTCTCGATCGTCGGCGTAGCCCCCCGCGGTTTCTCCGGCATAGATAGGCAGAAGGTCGATGTCTGGCTGCCAATCAGTTCCGTGGCGAGCGATCACTACGGCGAGGGGTGGCACAACACGACCAACAATTGGTGGCTCCAGATCATCGGCCGCATGCGGGACGACGTCGCGCCAATCGTCGCCGAGGAGCAGACCACGGCGGCGTATCGGGCGACCGCACGTGCGTGGGAGGAGCTGTCGCGCGACTCGACGAGCTCCGTCGTTCTCTCGTCGATCATCGCCACACGCGACCCGAGAGGGATCAGCGGCGTTAGCAAGGTCTCGCTGTGGCTCACGGGGGTCTCGGCGATCGTTTTACTCATCGCGTGCGCGAACGTCGCTAACCTGCTCGTCGCGCGCACGATCGAGCGGCGGCGTGAGATCGCTGTCCGCGTGGCCCTGGGCGCTACCCGCGGTCGTCTCGCTCGCCTGCTCGCCGCCGAGGCCGCGATCCTCGCAATGCTTGGCTCAGTGGTGGCACTGCTGGTCGCGATGGCCGCGAGCCGGCTGGTACAACAGGTCCTCCTGCCTAACGTCGTCTGGAGCGAATCGGTGCTCGGCGGGCGCGTCTTTATGTTCACCCTCGCGGTCACGATGCTTTGTATCGCCCTCGCCGGGCTCGCGCCGGTACTTCAAGGCACGAGCAGGCGAGTGGCCGACGGGCTGAAGGCGTCGGCGCGGCAGGTGGCGGGTGGGCGAGGGCGGTTGCGCTTTGCGCTGTTGTTGGTGCAGGCGGCGCTGTCGGTTGTCCTGCTCGTCGGTGCAGGGCTGTTCGTTCGCAGTCTGCGCAACGTCGTGTCGCGCGAGGTGGGGATCGATCGTGACCGGGTGTTCCGCATCACGATGCCACTGTCGCGATTCGGCTTCGATTCCATGCAGATCGAGGACATCTACCGTCGCGGAGTGGAGCGGCTGCGTGCAATGCCCGAAGTGGCGAGTGTGGCGTTGGCGGGCCTGACGGTGCCGATGGCGAGCGCGAGCGCGTTCGGGTTCTCCGTCCCGGGCGTCAAGGACCCCACGTTCGAAACCGGCGGCCCCTACAATGCCGGGGTGTCGTCGGGATTCTTCGGCACCATTGGCGCGTCTATCGTGCGCGGACGCGACTTCACCCCAGCCGAGGAACGCAGCGGCGCCCGGGTTCTGCTCGTGAACGAGGCGATCGCCAAGGCATACTGGCCTAACGTCGATCCGATTGGCCGCTGCGCGTTCTACGGCACGGACAGTACGTGCAGCATTGTAGTGGGGACCGTCCGGACCGTCCTCCAGTTCAACCTCGTGCGGGACGACCGGGCCATTGTCTACGCGCCCCTCCGCCACCCCGGAAGCTCGCGCGAGCTTCCGTCGGCTGTGCTCGTTCGCGTGTCGGGCGAGCCCGCCACCGTTGTGCCGGCCCTCAGGCGAGAACTGCAGGCGCTCGCGCCGACGATGCCATTCGTCCAGATCCGGTCATACGCCGAGCTGGTCGGCCCGCAGCTCCAGCCATGGCGACTTGGCGCAACGATGTTCGCACTGTTCGGCGCGATTGCGCTCGTCATTGCCGCTGTAGGGCTCTACAGCGTCATGGCGTACTGGGTGTCGCAGCGGACGCAGGAGATCGGCGTCCGCATGGCGCTGGGTGCGCAGCGTGCCGACGTCGTGCGCCTCGTCGCGGCCCAGTCGTCACGTGCCATCGTGGCCGGACTCGTCGTCGGAGGGGTCGCGTCCCTCATCGCGGCCCCGCTGATCGGCGACCTGTTGTACGAGACGTCGCCGCGCGACCCTGCGGTCTACGGAGCGGCTGCGGTCGCCCTGGCGCTCGCGGCCGTGGTCGCGAGCGTCGTCCCGGCGCGCCGATCCACGGCAGTCGATCCCGCCCAGGCGATCAGAATGGAATAGACGACGCGGCAGGAGCGGTGCGAGGCATTGGTGGCCCCGTCGGTGTCGCGAACGGGGCCACCAGTCCGTTGTTAGGCGTGGGCGAGCTCAACACCGCCGTGTGCTCGCTCGAGCTCCGCGATGTCGAGCTTCTTCATCTGGAGCATTGCTTCCATGGCTCGCTTCGCACCAGGCGACTCCTCGTCCTTGAAGAGCTCCTCCATGTTCGCGGGCACGACCTGCCACGATACGCCGTATCTGTCCTTCAGCCAGCCGCATTGCTGGGCCTGCGGATCCCCGCCAGCGGAGAGCTTCTCCCAGTAGTAGTCGATCTCGTCCTGCGTCGCGCAGAAGATCTGCAGCGAAATCGCCTCGTTGAACGTGAACACCGGCCCGCCGTTGAGAGCCGTGAACGGCTGGCCGTCGAGCTCGAACTCAACAGTCATGATTGACCCGGCAGGCCGATGGTGCGCCTCGAACCCAGCCGTCCCGTAACGCGTGATCGTTCGGATCCGAGAGTTCTTGAAAATCCCCGTATAGAATCGCGCCGCTTCCTCGGCCTGGTCGGCGAACCACAAGCAGGGGGCTATCCGTGCAGTAGGCATATGTTCCTCTAGCCGGTCGGCTGGTTAGGGAGAGGGCGAAGGGCTCTGCAAGGAATCCGCCGCGACGGCGCTCGAACGCGGGTTAATCGACCACTAATCCCCGCCACCCGCCTGGAGGCCATCCCCGGGTCGGCATCGGCGTAAGTCGCTTGCCGCGCGGAGCGGACGTCTGGCAAATTCAGTGCGCACACCGCGTAGGTTCGATCCGTTCCCGAAACCGCCTGCCTAACGTGATGGCCGACATCAACCCCCACTCGAGCCGACACGCCGAGTACCGCGAGTCGGTGCGCGCGCTCTGTCGGGAGTTCGGGAGCGATTACTGGCAGCAGGTCGAAGCACAGAACGGCTACCCGCAGGAGTTCGTGCAGGCCCTCACGGACGCCGGCTGGCTCTCCGTCCTCATCCCCGCCGAGTACGGGGGCGGCGGCCTGGGCGTGACTGAAGCCTCGGTAATCCTCGAGGAGATCAATCGCTCGGGCGCGAACTCCGGCGCCTGTCACGCGCAGATGTACATCATGGGCACGCTGCTCCGGCACGGATCCGAGGAGCAGAAGCGTCGGTATCTCCCGCGGATCGCGTCCGGTGAGCTCAGGCTACAGTCGTTCGCCGTCACCGAGCCGACGACCGGAACTGACACGACGCGCATCCGCACGTTCGCAGAGCGCCGCGGCGACCGCTACGTCGTGACGGGCCAGAAGGTCTGGATCTCTCGTGTACAGCATTCCGACCTCATGCTCCTGCTCGCCCGTACGACTCCGCTGGCCGACGTGAAGAAGAAGTCCGACGGCCTCTCGGTTTTCCTCGTTGACCTCGACGGAGCCGATCGAAAGGGGATGACCGTGCGTCCCATCCGCAACATGGTCGGCCACGAGACGAACGAGGTCTTCTTCGACGAGCTCGAGATCCCGGCCGAGAACCTGATCGGTGAGCAAGGCAAGGGCTTTCGCTACATCCTCGATGGGATGAACGCCGAGCGGATCCTCATCGCCGCGGAGTGCATCGGCGACGGGTACTGGTTCGTCGACCGCGCGCGTACGTACGCGTCGTCGCGCGTGGTGTTCGACCGTCCGATCGGGCAGAACCAGGGGATTCAATTCCCGATCGCGACGGCCTACGCCCACGTCCGCGCCGCGGACCTCATGCGCTACGCGGCGGCGCGCCTGTTCGACGGCAGGGAGCCATGCGGCGGCGAGGCGAACATGGCGAAGATGCTTGCTGCGGACGCGTCGTGGGAAGCGGCGAACGTGTGCCTCCAGACGTACGGCGGCTTCGGCTTCGCTGCGGAGTACGACATCGAGCGCAAGTTCCGCGAGACTCGGCTCTACCAGGTCGCGCCGGTCTCGACGAATCTGATTCTCTCCTATATCGGCGAGCACGTCCTTGGCATGCCGAG
>Ga0075421_100004738_pt1 | contig 16410 bp, 13 predicted proteins | sample SoiMetdeltSBSDD5_FD_75292 | JGI IMG/M metagenome (GOLD analysis project Ga0075421, IMG submission 75292) | Bulk soil microbial communities from a Populus tree surrounding site in Tennessee, USA - Soil MetaG P. deltoides SBSDD5 | ecosystem: Environmental > Terrestrial > Soil > Tree plantation...
TCGCGCACGCGCTGAACGTCTGGCTCGGCGACGTGAACGCCCACCAGCACCGCGCCGCGTGCAAGCTCACGCTGCAGGGCGTCGGCACGCTCACCTGGCAGGCCCGCGCGCTTGAGTACCGAGGTGAGGCTTCCGGCCGCATGCCCCGCCGCATCCGCAAGCTCCGCCGCCAGCGGGCCGGCCGCAACGATCGGGCCGACGCCTGGCAGCCCCACGGCAATCGCGGCCAGCAGCTGGCCGCTCAGTTCACCAATTCGAGCGGCCAGCGGCGAATCCTCGAGCTCGACGCCGGGCGTGGCGTCCGTGCTGGCCGCGAGGTTCCGCGACTGGGTGTGATCGCGTCCGAGGACCGAGATCTGTTCGCGAGTGATCCCGATATCATGAAGCGTCCGCGCAGCGTCCATCGCCGCGGCGACCGTGGGGAACAGCGCGAGCGCAAGTGGATGAGACATGGACGCATGTTAGCGTATGAAACCGCCAGCGCGTCCGAGCAACACAAGGGATGATGCGATAAGGCGATGACGCGACATCAGGAGGTCAGCATGCGAAGCTCGTTCATCAGCGGAGCCGTGGCGGCGAGTGTGGCCGCCATCGGCCTGGGTGTGCTCTTCTCGGCCAGAGTGCTCCATGAACCGGTGCAGGCGCAGAACAGCCGGGCTCTCGACTGCCCGGCCAGTCACTCGGCGCTCACATCGGCACTCCTCGCGGCCGAGACGGCCGATTCAACAGGCCTGAACAATCACTATTGGGCGGTCGTCGTCAACCGCGAGGGCCGCGTGTGCGCAGTGGCGTTCTCCGGCGAGACCACCGATTCGCAGTGGTTGTTGAGCCGTCAGATTGCGGCCGCGAAGGCGTTCACCGCCAACGGCCTCAGTCTCGACAGCGCGCCGATCTCGACCGCGCAGCTGTATCCGTGGGTGCAGCCGGGCGCGCCCGCCAATCCGCTGTTCGGCCTCGCCGGTGGAAATCCGGTCAGCCCCGAGAACGCGTACGATGGTCCGTATCAGCTGTTCGGCACTACCAACGATCCGATGATCGGCAAGCGCGTCGGCGGAACGATCACGTTCGGCGGCGGGCTCGGGTTGTACTCGGGGACTTCGGCGATTGGAGGTCTCGGGCTGTCGGGCGATACCGCGTGTGCCGATCACTCCACGGCGTGGCGGCTGCGAGTGCTGCTCGATCTGGCACCGGCGTCGGGGAACGACAAGATCACGCTCGACAATGCGAGCGGCCATCCGCATTGCCCCAACGACGCGAATACCCAGGGCAAGAATTGATGCGCGAACGGGGAGACCGCCTCGCCCGAGGCGGCCTCTTCATCGCCGAACTGCACGCGCGCCGGCTACGTCCTATCTGTCGGGACCTACTGCGGCGTCTGACTTATCCGCAGATTTGTGATCGGTGCGCCGTCCCGCAGGAAACGCGCGCAGGCCTGCCAGTTATTGACTTCGTTCACGACCTTCAACACCAGCACGTTCTGTCCTTTGACGAGCGACACGTTCAAGCGATCGGTGTCCTTCTCGAGCACGCGCGTCTCGGCGAACTTGAAGATCTCCTTGCCATTGAGCCACGCCTTGCCCTGATCGTTCGTGCTCAGCGCCAGTGTGGCCTTCATGTCTTCGTCCGCCATCACATAGGCGACGGCATACGCCGCGACGTACTCGCCGCGCTCGGGAAACGCCTGCAGGAAATCGATCAAGTAGTCCGACGTCTGCAGCGGCTTCCAGGTCAGAGGCTTGTTGCCGACGACGACGGTCGCGCCGGCTTTCGGTTTGATCGACGGCTCGCCGTCGAGAAACGGCTGATCGATAGCGGTGGCTCCCGACTCGCCTTCGATGGCAATCGGCGCGAGGACCAGCCAGTTGCGGATAAAACCGTCCTTGTCCGGCGCAAACGTCTGCGGAACCGCGAGAACGGGAGTGCTCAGTGCCAGGGCCACGAGGATCGTCTTCATCGCCATCTCCCCTTTCATTCGGCCCTCAGCTTACCGCGTCGACGCTCCGGGCGCATCGCATATCAGGATCCAGCCATGGCCACCGCCGCCCCGTTCCTCGAGTTAGGCGGACACGCAAACGCTTCGTCCGATCGCACCGTCTAAGTCTGAGCCGACGTTCGATCGGCTCAGGAGCCTGACTGTGGGAACGCTCATCCGGGAAGTGCGGTATGCGGTGCGGCAGTTCGCCGTGGCGCGCGTCTTTACGATCACGGCCGTGCTGACGCTCGCGATCGGCATCGGCGGCACCACCGCGATCTTCACGCTCATCAACGCCGTCATGCTGCAGTCGCTGCCGGTCACGGACCCGGCGCGCCTCTACCGTATCGGCGACGGCCCCAACTGCTGCGTCCAGGGCGGCCCGCAGGATCGCTGGGGCATGTTCTCGTATCCGCTTTTCGAACGGCTGAAGGCGGACCTCCCGGAGTTCGAGGAGATCACCGCGTTCCAGGCGGGCGGCGCCCGCCTCAGCGTTCGGCGCCAGGATACGGAAGCCACCGCGCGGCCGCTGCGCGCCGAGTACGTCACCGGCAATTACTTCTCGACCCTGGGTGTGAAATCGTTCGGCGGACGGGTGTTCACTCCCGACGACGACCGGCCCGCGTCTCCGCCGGTCGTCGTGATGAGCCACTACGCGTGGCAGACGACCTACGGCGGCGACCGATCGATGTTGGGCGCGACGCTGGTGATCGAAGGCCATCCCTTCACCGTCGTCGGCGTGATGCCGCCGGGATTCTTCGGCGAAACCCTGCGCGGGGATCCACCGGATCTTTTCATTCCGCTGCACCAGGAACCGCTCATCTCCGGCGACACGACGCTGCTCCGTCAGCCCATCGCCGCATGGCTGCGAGCGATCGGCCGCCTGAAGCCCGGGGCGACGGTCGACGGGATCGGCCCGCGCTTGACCGGCCTGTTGCGGCAATGGATGCAGCACGACGCGGGCTATCCCGCGAACTGGATGCCGGACGTGCTCCAGGGGCTGCCGCGTCAAGTCATCGACGTCGTGCCCGCCGGCGCTGGCGTCGGCATCATGCGCGAGCAGTACCGCACCCAGCTGCGGATTCTGCTCGGCGTCTGCGGACTGGTGCTGTTGATCGCGTGCGCGAATGTCGCGAACCTGCTGCTCGCGCGCGCGGCGGCGCGGCGCGGACAAACCGCGGTTCGAGTCGCCATCGGCGCGTCGCGGCGGCAGATCGTCGTGCAGGCGCTCGTCGAGAGCATCCTTCTCGCGATCGCCGGCGGCATCGTCGGCCTCGCGGTGGCGGTGGGGACGGCGCGGCTGCTGCTGGCGCTGGCGTTCGCCGGCGCGTCGTTCGTGCCGATCGAGACATCCCCGTCGCCGATCGTGCTGGCGTTCGCGTTCGGCCTCGCCCTGATCACCGGCCTGCTGTTCAGCGCGGCGCCGGCGTGGTTCGCCACGCGCACCGATCCCATCGACGCGCTGCGTGGTGCGGGTCGCAGCACCGCCGATCGATCGTCGCTCGCGCGCAAGGCCCTGCTGGTTGTGCAAGCGGCCGTCTCGGTCGTGCTCGTCGCGGGATCGATGATGCTGGCGCGCAGCCTCGGCAACCTGAGCAACCAGGACTTCGGCTACACCGTGGACGGCCGGGTGCTGGTCGCGTTGAACCGTCCGCCCGCGACCTACACGCCGGAGCGGCTGGCCGCACTCTATCGCGACATGGAGGATCGGCTCACGCGGCTCCCGGGGGTGCGCGGCGCCGGCCTCGCGCTCTACAATCCGCTCACGGACAACTGGGGTGAACTGGTCCTGGTCGCCGGCCATCCGGCGCCGAAGCCGGGCGAGGCGGCGGGCTCGTCGTGGGATCGCGTGAGCGCCGATTACCTCCAGCACCTCGGCGTGAAGCTCGTCCGCGGACGCCACTTCAGCGCCACCGACACCGAGTCCTCGGAACGCGTCGCGGTGGTGAACGGGGCTTTCGTCAAGCGCTTCTTCAAGAGCGACGAGGATCCGATCGATCAGCACTTCGGCCTCGATCTGCCGGAGAACGTCAACACCTACCGCATCATCGGCATCGTCGGCGACGCAAAGTTCGCCGGGTTCGCCCTCGATCAGCCCGCGCGGCCGATGTTCTACGTGCCGCTCGCGCAGACCGTCGAGTACACCAATCCGATGATGAAGCGGCTCGAGACCGCCTCGCACTTCGCGCGGGGGGTGCTGCTCGTCACCGACCTGCCGGCCGCGACGATCGAGCCGGAACTGCGGCGCGCGCTGGCGTCGGCCGATCCGACGCTCACCGTCACCAGCGTCCGAACGCTGCAGCAGCAAATCGATCGTGCGTTCGATCAACAGCGTGCCGTCGCCAGCCTTGCCGGGCTGTTCGGCGGCGTCGCGCTGGTCCTGGCCGCGATTGGTCTCTACGGCGTCACGGCGTACACCGTGGCGCAGCGAACGAACGAGATCGGCATTCGCATGGCGCTCGGCGCCGGGCGCGGCAGCGTCGTGGGATTGGTGATTCAGGGGGCGTTCCGGCGGATCGCCATTGGCCTCGCGCTGGGGCTGCCGTTGGCGATCGGCGCCGGCTATTTGCTGTCGGCGCAGTTGTACGGCGTGCGCTTCTGGGATCCGCTGGCGCTCGCTGCCGGCGCGTTGTCGCTGTCGGTCTGCGCGCTGTTCGCGGCGATGATCCCCGCTCGCCGTGCCGCGACGATCTCGCCCATCCGGGCGCTGCGGACGTCTTAAACCGAGGGGCATGAAAGAGCACGTTACTCTCCCGATCGATAGGCGGCCCATGCCGCTTGCATCCGTTGCACCTGCCCCCCGGTGAATTGGTACATGCAGGAGTCCTGGGTGTAGTCCATGAAGTTGAAGATCGGATCCAGCCCCGGCTTCGAGGCACCGCTGCAGCTGTCGCGACCGATCGGACAGAAGAACGCGGGCGAGAATTCGGAGGGTGTGTCAGCCACGAAGTCGCCCTTCGCGCTGCACCTGCCCTCGAACGTGTGATACAGCGCCAACCAGTGGCCGACTTCATGGGTCGCCGTGTCGCCTTCGCTGTAGATCTCGAACGTTCCTCCCGGCAGGCTGCGCCAGTCGAGTACTACGCCATCGAGCACCGCGAAGTCGGGCAAGGCCAGCACCGACGGATAGTACGCGAAGCCCAGATACGGTCCACCGTCGACGGTGTAAATGTTCAGCGTCTCTGGACCACCGCGCCGCAGCAGTTGCTTGACCTGCAGCTCGAGCTCGAAGTTCGTCGCCAGCGATTGGAACCAGGTCTGATTCCTGTGACGCGTGATCCCCGCCAGCTCGAAGGCGAAGCCGCTGCCGGCACCGCCGGTGCGACCGGAATACGAATCCTCCAGCACGCGCAGCTGCGCACGGATCATCGACTCGGAAACCTCGCCGTTGGCGAACCCGGCTCCCTGATCGATGACGTGAAACCACACCGGTATCGTGACGGTCGATTTCACCTTTCCCTTCGCGCGAGCAATCTGCTGCTCAGTCTGTTCGATCTCCTCGAGGCTCGGCATGCGCGTCCCGCACCGCTCCTTCTGCGGCTGCGGTGCAGCAGAAGAGGAGGACATCGACAGCAGCGCCAGCAACAGGCCGATGACAAGACGGTTTCGCATTGGGGCTCCTTCGGTATGGCCGTTACCTGGTGGCCTGACCGCCACGCACTACACGTACTGAAGTCTCGCTGACTCTGTCAATCGAGTACAGTAGCGCCGATGACCTCAGCCGTTCGGCTCGAACAGCTCGCGAGCATCCCGGTGGCGGTGATCCGGCGCCAGGCACGCGCTGCAGAGCTGTCGCGCGTCGTACCGGAATGTTGTGGCGCTGTCTGGAACGTCGTACGGGCCCAACAGGTGAAGGCGGGACGCCACGTGGCCATCTACTGGGACGGAAGCATCCGTCTGGAGGTCGGAGTCGAACTTCTCGGCCCCTTTACAGGTGAGGGTGAAGTCGTCCGCTCGGCAACACCCGCGGGCACCGTGGCATCGTCGACGTATTACGGCGCGTACGGCGGCCTCGGCTCCGCGCATGATGCTGTTCGGCGGTGGTGCGAGGATCACGATCGGCGGTTCGCCGGCCCAAGCTGGGAGATCTATGGCCATTGGCAGCCGGACTGGAACGACGACCCGTCGCGAATTCGTACTGACGTCTACTACCTGCTCGACGACCCCGCTGACCGATAAGACTGTTCAAGTCAGTCGACTGGCCTGGTGACGCACCGGAAGAGCTCTTTCTTGGCCCGATAGAGCAGCGTCGCGACGTGCTCCGCGCGCAGGCCCAACTCGCGCGCGACATCATCTCCCGACAGTTCCTCCAGCATCCGCAGGCGCACGACCCGCTGCTGAAGGTCGGACAACTGCGAGACACATCCCATCAACTTGAGCTGTTCCTCGGCACGAGCGAGCAACTCGTCGACGCCGGGCACCGCGGCTGCGATCTCCGGGCGATCGGCCAAGTCTTCGTGTGGGACGCGCCGAAAGGCGCGGCGCCGCATGTTGCGGGCGGCGTTGCGCACGATCGCGGACAACAGACGGCGCGATTGCACCTCGTCGCCGACGAGCGTCTTCGCTTCGGGACGCTCGAGAAATGTTTGAAACGCCTCCTGAACTGCGTCGAGCGCATCGTCGGGCGCCAGTCCTTCCGCTCGCGCGATTCCCGACAGCGCTCGGGTATGGAGCCGGGCGAGATCGGAAACCCACACGATGAAGGTCATCCAGGAGGAAGGTGTCGAGCCCGCTCGACATGACGGATGATCGGTCGTGGGGACACTGCGGATCGTCGACTGGATGAGCTTGGTCGTCAGTGATCGCGATGAGGACGATTGGATGGGCCCAGAGCAGGACGGTTGGCGACGCGCGGTGCGCGCAGCCAGCGCCGCACGGCCCGCGTGATCGCGAACAGGGTGACGCCGGTCGCGCCGACCGCGGCCGCGCGCTTCAATGTGCGCGGCAGGCTCGAATCGGTGTAACGGCGGTTGGGATGCGCGAGGCGTTCGGGTTTCATCGCTCGCCGGTCGGGATTCTGGCCTGCCCAATTCCACCCCGCCGCCCACGCGGACCGCTGCAGGCCGTCGGTATGTGGGTTTGTCGTCCGCCGATCGGTCGCCCACGCCGATTTGGCCCCCTCCAGCCACGCGAGCTTCCACGCCGCCACGCGGGCATCGGCTTCCGCGGCGGCCGACTCGCGATCGCGACTTTCGGTGTGCTGAACAGCCATCGTGGGACCCAGCGGCACTCCCCCCGGCGAGAGCCTGCACCGATCCTACGAAGCCCGAGCGAGCAGATCAAGGTCATCGGCTCGAACGGCTCGTTCGCCCTCCGACGGGAGTGAACCTCCGCGTGCGGTTCTCCCAACTTGGTCGTTGATCCAGTAGCGATCTCGCAAACCTGCCGCTGGTTGCCACGGCGCGAGCGAGCGTAGCGAGTGAGCCACGCGAACGGCCCGCCTTCGCTCTTCGAGCTTCGGCGAGGTCTCGCCGTAGCGTAGCGGAGGCGGAAGCGAGCCGGCGCCCTTCGACGTCGCTCAGGGCGTGGTGAGCGGAGTCGAACCACGAAGCGGCGAGCGAGAGAGCGTGTAAGGGGGTCCGGGGGGCGAAGCCCCCCGGATGAGACGAGGAGGTGTCATGGCACGACGGCAGGCCAATACCGCGCAACGGATCGCGGGGCTCGAATTGAACGCGCTGCGGCTCGCGGGAACACTCGGCGACGAGTTCGAGCGCGTTCGAGTTCCAACGACGGGAACGCCCGTCTACGACATCAACGGCACCCTGCTCTTCCATCGCTTGCCGCTCAGCCGCGGCAAGACGACGCTCGCCTACGCCGACATTGCCGTCGAACCGGTGCTCGGTGAACCGCTGCTCGCCGTGTCGAGCGGGTTCGCCTGGGACGAGAAAGCCCTGCTGGCGGACGCGGAGCGGGCGGCCAGGAAGGGGCGGCGTGGACTGACTTACGACCGCGCGCGTTTCGTCGCCTACAGTTATCCCAAGGTCGGCGTGCAATTCCTGCGAGACGAGAAAGAAGTCCTGCTGCTCGAGCTCCTCACGTGGGCGGCGGTGCCGCCGGCGCGCGCCGAGCGGTCGCTCCCGGCACGCGACGACGAGCGTTCGGTGGGTCCCTTCCCCGCGAACTTCGAACGGTGGAGCGTGATCGACGAAACGCCCGAGGACGTCCGCCGGGCGCGCACGCGCGCCTATGCCCGGCGTGTCGCCGCGTGGGATGCACCGGCATTGGGACGGGTGGACGCGACGCTGATCGCGCGGGACGCGCTGCGGGCTGCCAACATCGTGCTGAAACTCGTCGATACTCGCGAGCTGCACTATTCGTCGAACCTCGCCGATCATCACATCTGCTACGAGCTGCGCGGCCAGCAGACCAACGTCTGGTGCGTCGGCGCCAGCGCCGAGATGCTCCTCAGTTTCTACCGGTATCACTACGACCAGATCCGGCTCGCCGAAGAGCTCGGACTGGGCACGCTCGACAATCCCAACGGCCTGCCGTATGCCAACGTCGGCGACGTGGTCACCGTCCTCGAAGCACTCACCTCGAACGCGCTCGACGTGACCATGCACGTGAATCCGGCGTTCGACATCTTCCGCGATGAAATCCGCGCGAACCGTCCCTTGATCAGCTTCGTGCCGGGACACTCCCGCACGGTGGCGGGTTACACGAGGAACGTCTTGTCGTTTCCCGTCCCGTTCCGGGGATTGCTGGTTTACGATCCGTGGCCGCCGAACGTGGGCGTGATTACGAAGTGGGAGAATGTTGCGACGCAGACGTACCAGTACGCGTATTCAGCGGTCCTGCAGCACGTATGACCCGACACCATGGCTGAACGGCGCGGCGCGGCCGACATGCGGGCGCTGGCACGACAACTCCTCGACAGCGGTTCGTACGGCGACGAGCCGGTTCGGCGATCGGCTGCGATCGCCGAGCCGCTGCTGGTGGCCGGGCCTCGCCGCGAGCCACATTCCTGGCTGGTCGGCCTGACGATCGCCGACCGCCTCGCCGCGGTGTTCCAGTTCCTGCTCGACGGCACGGTGATGCGCTATTCGAGCTATCAGCGGAAGGCCGGCGACCTGACCCACGGTCCGCCGGCCCGCGACTGGCTCGATGCCGACGTCGTGAGGGCGCACGCCACCGCCAATGCCCGGCCCGGCGAGCGCATCGAAGACCTCTGGCTCACCTACGATCGCAATCCCGATCGCGTGGTGTGGGCGGCGCGGCTGCGTGGCGGCGCGAGCAGCCGCACGCTGTTCGTCGCCGGAGATTCCGTCTACGAGCCGCCGCCCGCGTCAACGTTCGGTTGACGGCGGTCATCGAACGGTCCACAAGAACAGCTCCGACCCGTCGTGCGCGCGCACCGTGCGCTCGGGAGCCCACGATCCGATGGGAAAGCGTCGCGAGACGATCCGCGTGCCGGGCCGGAGTTCACGCCGAAGTTTCGGTTCCAGCTGCGCGTTGACGCGCTCGGACAGGCACAGCGTCACGATCGTGGCCTCGGCGATACGGGCGTTGAAGAGGTCTCCCTCGATGAAGGCGATCCGCTCCTCCAATCCCGCGTCGCGAGCCACCTGCCGCGCGATGTCGACGAGGCGCGGATCGATTTCGACCCCGACGGCACGGGCACCATACTTCTGCGCCGCCAGCACCGGAATGCGGCCGTCTCCGGAACCGAGGTCGTAGATCACGTCGCGATCCGTCGCGCCGGCGAGCTGCAGCATCTCGTAGGCGACGATCTCGTCGGTCGGCTCGAACGGCACGTCGGGCACGCGCGCGGGCGCACGCGGCACCGTCCACAACAGCACGTCGGAACCGGCCACGCCGCGCACGATGCGATCGGGCCGCCAGTTGCCGATGCCGAACGAGTTGGAGACGATCCTCGTTCCCGGCCGGAGCTCGAACCTGAGCTTGGTCTCGAGCCGCTTGTTGACGCTCGGCCACAGGAACAACGTCACCACCGTGGCCGGCGAAATATCGGTCGCGAACAGGTCCCCCTCAATGAAGCTGACGCGGTCGGCCACGCCGTTCTCGATTGCCGCCTGGCGGGAGACGCGCACCAGGTTGGCGTCGCGCTCGACGCCGACAGCGCGCGCACCATAGATCTTCGCCGCCGCGATCGCGATCCGTCCGTCGCCTGACCCGAGGTCGTAGACAACGTCCTTCGCGCTCACTTCGGCCATCTTCAACATCACGTCTACTGCGGCGGCGCTGCTGCCGGCGTAGCCCACATCCGCCTGACCGACGACGGCGCCACCGGTCGAGAGGACGATCGTCCCGGCAATGGTGAGATGAGCAAGCCGCATAGCGGGCATGATACGTCCACCGTGATTGAATATTGACAGTGACCGAACTTCCGCGCCTCGTCCGCCGCCGCTCTCGCATCTCGGGTTGGGGTGTTTATGCAGCCCACCCCATCGCCACAGACACCCGCATCGTCCAGTACAAGGGGCAGCTCGTGACGCAGCCGGAAGCCTGGCGCCGCGAGCAGCGGTACTTGCCACGGCACCGGATCTGGATCTTCAACATCAACAGCCGCTGGGCGCGTGATGCCGCGTTCGGCGGCAACATCGCGCGCTACATCAACCACGCCTGCCGCCCGAACTGTTACGTCGACGTCGTCCGCCACACGATCTGGATCGTGGCGTCGCGGCGGATTGTCGCCGGCGAGGAACTGACCTACGACTACAACACGGAAGGCACAGCCCAGATTCTCTGCCGCTGCCGCCCGGACTGCCGTCGCACTCTATGACCGCCTGCGCGTCTCGTCCTATGTCTGATCCGCAATCGCGGTGTAGAATCCGGACAGGACGCCTCAATGAATCTGTTCGTGACGTTCAAGTCGATTGACGAGCGCGACGCGTTCCTCGCGCAGCTTCGCAGCGACTGGCCGGCAATGGCCGACCGCGCTCACACGACGAAGCGCCGTCCAGATGCGATCTTCGAGCATCTGGACGACGCCGATCGGCAGCGGCTGGTCGCGATCGTTGGCGACCGGGGCAAAATCCACGAGGACGTGCAGTTCGCCCCGTTTCACCCCGGCCGCTGAGGCTTACGGCAGCGCCGCCTGCACGGCTGCCTCGCAGTCGATCATCCCCGCGCCCACGCAGGTCTTCGCCTGTGAGAGCGGCTTCGCGGTCGCGATGATGATGTCGCTCACCTTCCCCGGCGTGAGCGTTGGGTTCGCGGACAGCAGCAACGCCGCGAGGCCCGCGATCTGCGGACACGCGCCGCTCGTGCCCCACCAGCTCATCACCTGGTAGCCGGCGCCCCACACGATCTCGCCATAGGTCGGCGCCACCACGTCGGGCTTCGAGCGCGTCGACCACTGCCCGGGACCGCGACTCGAGTTCGCGTGATCGCCAGAATCGTTGCGCTCCTGCTGGTTCACGGTCCCGACCGTGAGCACCTCATCGATCGAGTTCACGCCCCAGATCGTGTTCGGACCACAGGCCGTGGGCGGATTGTTGCAAAGTACGTCGGCGTGGTTGTTCCCTGCCGCGAACGCCACGACGATGCCCTTCGAGACCGCCTCGCGGACGATCCCGAGGTAGGGATGATCTTGCGGCAGCCCGCTCGGTGCCGAGCAGGTGTACATGCCGTAGCTGTTCGAGATCACGAGCGGCCCGGTGTTGCCCGCCTCGAATTCGTCGATCAGCCGGTCGTAAATCTTGTAGATGTCGGTCGAGAACAGCGTCGTGCGGGCGGCGAGGATCGTCGCGTCGGGCGCGATCCCGTTGAACCGTCCGCCCGCGGCTTTGGTGGCCGCCGCCGCGGCTGCGCACATCGATCCGTGTCCGACAGAATCCGCCCACGGATCGGAGTAGGCGAAGGTGACGCTGTACGGCGACCGCTTCGCGGTGGGAAACTCGGGCATCATCTTCGCAATGCCGGTGTCGACGATGGCGATGGTCACACCCTGGCCTCGGCTGAACGCCCACGCCTGCGGCGCACGAACCTGTGCCGCGACGTCATTCAGCGAGAGGACGGCGGTCGGTGCCACGATCGGACCCGCCAGCGCCGGCGCCGCCGGCGGCGCGGCATACCCTGCTGCCATCGCCATCGGCTGGCTGTTCCAGTACTCCCAGCTGTTGGCCCGCCGGCGATGCAGCGGATTGTCGCCAACCACGGAGAACAGGACGTCCTCGAAGACCTGCGCGCCGCCATCGCGCGCCGACTGGATCTGTTCGGGGCCGAAGTCCGCGATCATCAAATGCGGGTCGCGGGCGGCGCGGTAGGGCCGCTCCGCCTCGGGTGCATTGAGCGCCACGGTCGCCATGGCGGCCTGGGTATCAGTCTCCGAGGGGAATCGCACGAAGCACTTGGCCATACACGTCCTCACTTTCGTCCGTCATTGCACGCGACGGGGGCTTTCGTCCGTCGTTGCACGCGCCGGGACCCCGGAGAGCCAACGACAAGCGGCTGATGCCGTTGAACTTAGCGATGGCTTCATCTTTGGGCCACACGACGCGACAAACGACTCAACGCCCGGGCGGCGAAAACCGAACAGCCACCCGGTAACGGCAGAGACATTGACCCCGCCGCGCTCTGATAGAGGATGAGGGGGGCAAGACGAGGCACCACCGAATCAGGGGAGGATGAGGATGTTCAAGATCCTGCTGGCTACGCTGCTGCTGGCGACACCCGCCGTCGCGCAAACGATTACCGGACAGATTGCCGGCCGCATTACCGATGCCTCGGGCGGCGCCCTGCCCGGCGTCAGTGTCACCGTGGTGAACGAGAACACCGGGTTGTCGGTCACGCGCGTCTCTGACGAACGCGGAGCCTACAACTTCACCAACCTGCCGGTCGGTCGCTACACCGTTTCGACCGATCTGGCAGGATTCCGCAAGTCACAACGCACCGGGCTCGAACTGACCGCCGACGGGCGCATGACCGCGGATTTCACGCTCGCCGTGGGCGGCCTCACCGAATCGGTCGAGGTCACCGCGGTGCTGGGTGAGACCGTCAACCGGACGAACGGCGAGCTCGCGCGCACGATCGACGCGCAGCAGATCAAGGATCTCGCGTTCAACGGCCGCAACTACCTCGAACTGGCGTCGCTGATTCCCGGAGCCGTGGCCACCGACTTCGATCCCCTCGCGCTCGCCACCAGCCTCAGCGTCACCGGCCAGTCGATCAACGGCAACCGCGGCAACACCAACAACCTGACGGTGGATGGCGGATCGAACCTCGATTCCGGCTCGAACGGCAGTCAGATCAACAACGTGAGCCTGACCTTCATCGACCAGGTCAAGATCCAGACGTCGAACTTCTCCGCCGAGCTCGGCCGCAACAGCGGCGCGGCGATCAACGTCGTGACGCGCAGCGGCACCAACAAGATCCGCGGCAGCGGCCGCTACGACTTCCGCGACGAGCGCTTCGACGAGCCGAATTACTTCGCCGCGCGCGACGCCAACGGCAACCGCACCAAGCCCGCTCTCGAGTTCAAGAACGTCGAAGCGGGCGTCGGCGGGCCGATCGTGAAGAATCGTCTGTTCTTCTTCGGGGGACAGCAGTACCGCAAGATCAACCGCTTCACGAATCCGGCGCGCCAGACGCTCCCGACCATGGCCGAATTGAACGGCGATTTCTCGTTCCGCCTCCGCGGCACCGACGGTATCGTCGGCACCGCCGACGATGGGGTGCTGCGCGACCCGACGACCAACGCGCAGTTCGACGGCAACCGGGTTCCGTCGGGTCGCATCACGCCCGATGGCCGCGCGATTGCCAACACGTTCCGGCGGATGATCGAGCTGGCCTCGAACTACAGCGACACGGCCACGGCCAACAACGCGACCTATCAGCTGTTCAACCCGTTCGAGCAGCGCCAGGACATCGTCCGCATCGACTGGCAGATGACCGGCAAGCAGCGGCTCTACGGCCGCTACCTGCACGACGAGTACGATCTGCTCGATCCCTACGGCGTCTTCTCGGGAGCGCCGCTGCCGACGGTGCCGACCAACCGCTCGCGGCCGGGCACCAGCTATCAGATCGGCCACACCTATGTCGTGTCGGGCAATTTGATCAATGAAGCGAAGGTGAGCGCGTCGTGGAACGGCCAGCGGATCAATCCGCAGGGGGACACGTGGCAGCGGTCGACGTATGGCTATCAGTTCCCCGAGCTCTTTCCCGGCGGGTTCATCACCGACGGGATGCCGACGGTGCGCGTGACGAACTTCCCCAACCTGGTTGGACCGTCGTTCGCGCTGCTGTCGCCCACCACCGACATCACGTTCCAGGACACGCTGACGTATACGCGCGGGCGGCATTCGATCCGCACCGGCCTCGCGATCTCGCGCAACCGGAAGGACCAGAACGGCCGCGCGTCGTATCTGGGCGACGTCGCCTTCAGCGTGGCGGGCAATCCCAACAGCACCAGCAACGGGCTCGCGGATGCGCTGCTCGGCAACTTCCGCACCTACAACGAGGCCTCGGCCGATCCGGTCGGCTTCTTCCGCTTCACGTCGTATCAGGCGTTTGCGTCCGACACGTGGCGAGTGCGCCCGAACTTGAGCCTCGAACTGGGCGTGCGCTGGGAGTACGTACTCCCGACGTATGCGCAGGGCAATAACCTGGTGAACTTCAATCCGGGCCTCTACGATCCGGCCCAGGCGGTCAGGATGCAGACCAACGGCCTGATCGTGTCGAACAGCGGCAACCGCTTCAACGGCTTGATCGTCGCGGGCGACGGCGTGCCCGACGATCAGCAGGGCCGCGTGCAGCTGTTGACCGGGGGCGACTACGCGCGGATCCCGAACGGCGCGCCGCGTGGGCTGTACGACGCGCAGTCGCTGTGGATGCCACGACTCGGCTTCGCCTATTCGCTCAACTCGTCGACGGTCATCCGCGGCGGCAGCGGGCTCTTCTTCGACAAGCCGGAAGGCAACGTGATCTTCTCGCAGCTGAACATCCCGCCGGTGCTCGACAACGTCACTTACGAGAACTTCAACCTCGCGGCGCCGTCGAGCGGCGCCGCCGGCGCGATTGGCGCGCTCGGCGACATCAACGCCCTCGATCCGAACCTGCAGCTGCCCTCGCAGTGGAACTACAGCATCGGCGTGCAGCGCGAGTTGGGGCGCGGCTACTTCGTCGAGGCCAGCTACGTCGGCAACCGCGGCGAGAATCTGATCCGCCAGCCCGACATCAACCGCGCCAGCTTCAACGATCTGCGCGCCAACGCGGCGCTGCCGGCGGCGCAGCGCGTGTCGACCAACTTCCTGCGCCCCTACAAGGGCTACTCCGCGATCCGCATGCGCGTCAGCGATGCGGATTCGGAGTACAACTCCTTGCAGCTCTACGCCACCAAGCGCCGCGGCCAGATCCAGTTCACGGTCTCGTACACCCTCGGCAAGGTGACGACCAACGCGAGCGGCAACGGCGACAACGACGCCCCCGAAGCGGCCGGCGATCGCGAGTACACGCGCGGCCCAGCGACCTTCGATCGCCGCCACGCCCTGGTGAACACGTTCACCTACCGCCCGCCGTACCTGATCGAGCGGCGTGACTGGCTGGGCGCGATCGCCGGCGGCTGGGAGCTGAGCGGCAAGATCCGGTACCAGACGGGTCAATACCTCACCGCCAACGGCAACTCGTCGATCGGCGGCCGCCGCGCCGACTATGTCGGCGGCGAGATCGCGCTCGACAACTCGGACGAGACGCGCTGGTTCAGCACCGCGGCCTTCACGGTCCCCGCCGAGGATCGGCGCGGCACGGCCAGCGTCGGCCAGATTCAGGGGCCGTCCTTCTACCAGTGGGACCTGTCGCTGCGGAAGAACTTCAAGATCACCGAGCGCGTGCAGATCACGCCGATCTTCGACGTGTTCAACCTGTTCAACCGCGTGAACTTCGGCAACCCCAACACTGATGTGTCGAACGGAAGCTACGGCACCATCGGCAGCGCGCAGCCGTCGCGACAGTTCCAGTTCGGCGCGCGGCTCGAATTCTGAGCGGGCGCGGAGGGCTTCGATGAGCGCACCAGGGCAAGCGACGTCGCGTGCTACGATTCCGGTTTCCGCCATGGCGGAGTTGCGAGGACGTGCCGACGTGACCTTTCTCGACGACGATTTCCTGCTGCGCAGCAAGACGGCGCGGTTCCTCTACGACAAGTACGCGAAGCCCCAGCCCATCCTCGACTACCACAACCATCTGCCGCCGCGCGACCTCGCCGAGAACCGGCGGTTCAACGATCTCTTTGAGATCTGGCTCGAGGGCGACCACTACAAGTGGCGGGCGATGCGCGCCAACGGCATCGACGAGCGGTACTGCACCGGCGACGCCAAGCCGATCGAGAAGTTCCGCGCCTGGGCCGCCACGGTCCCCAAGACCCTGCGCAACCCGCTTTATCACTGGACCCATCTCGAGCTGCGACGCTATTTCGGCATCGACGAGCTGCTCGACAGCCACTCCGCCGACCGCGTCTGGGCGCGCGCCAACGAGAAGCTGCA
>Ga0075421_100004742_pt1 | contig 16408 bp, 11 predicted proteins | sample SoiMetdeltSBSDD5_FD_75292 | JGI IMG/M metagenome (GOLD analysis project Ga0075421, IMG submission 75292) | Bulk soil microbial communities from a Populus tree surrounding site in Tennessee, USA - Soil MetaG P. deltoides SBSDD5 | ecosystem: Environmental > Terrestrial > Soil > Tree plantation...
TTCCGCAGATTCGCCGCTCATCGATTTCACGACCCCGGTCACCATCATCTGCAACCCGCCCCCCGCGGAGGAGGTCGACAAATACAGATCCACCCCCACATTCCTCTCTTGCGGTGTGATGATGCGCTCGCCGTCCAATATTTTGCGATCAGCGACCTCTTCCACTTCCCGGATCGCATTCAACACGCCGCGCGTGACGTCCTCGAATGGGGCTTCCACCGTGGTGGGCGCTTCGCCGCGCACGATCAATCGGTACGAATCGCCCACCAGCTCGATCAGGATCGCCTTGGTGGTGGTGCTGCCGCAATCGGTGGCGAGTACTGATTTCAAGGGCTTGTCGGTCATGCTTTCTTCCTTCCCGCCCCTTCGATCATCACCAAAAATTGCTCCAGCGTATCGCCATCTTCCATGAGATGGGCAAAACGCGAGTAATTCTTACCGCTCACAAACGCGTGGACCATGGGCTCGAAGAAAAACAACGTCTGGCTGCCCACGAAGTGGAGCGGCTTTACGGATTCCAGGAACAACACCGCGGGAACGGTGAGACCGCGCCGGCCGATCCAGCCTGCCATTCCTTGAAGCAGCGCTTGATCCTCGGCGCTCAACGGCGGCTTTTCGGCGACCGGTTTCACGCCGGCTCCTTGGGCCCGAACCGCCGCACCCAATCCAGCACCAGAGCGCGCTCCAATGAACCAAAGCGCAACATCACGCTGCGATAGGGCTCCAGAATGTGACGTCCGGAAAAGGGCGACAGGGTCACTCCATCCCGTCCCACATATGCCCGCTGAAACGCCGACCACGGCCGCCGCACGCGTAGGAACGGCGAATTCACAGAAACCTCAGAAGGCGTCAAACGATAGGACGTGCGCACGAAGAAGGGCCCGCATCCGCCGGCCAGGAGCAACACGGCAATCATTCCCATGAAGGGGCCGGCCAAAAGCCACACTGCCGAAACGGTGGACACCACGATCACCATTGCAAGCGCACCCAGCAGTCTGGCCCGGCTCACCGGGCGCACCGACCAGGCCAAAAACTCGTCGCGATCAGCCATCGTTCCGGGTGGGTGTCCACTTCACCCGGAGCTGACGGGCCGCTCGGGCTTCGTCGGGGCGGATGACGGGAGTGGTGTGCGGCGCGTTCCGCACGTTTTCGGGATCGCGCTCGATCTCCGCTGCGATCTCGATCATGACCTCCACAAAACGATCCAACGTGCCGAGGGGCTCCGATTCGGTGGGCTCGATCATCAACGCTTCTTCGACGATCAACGGGAAGTATGTCGTGGGGGCATGGAATCCGTAATCGAGGAGGCGCTTGGAAATATCTGCCGCCCGCGCGCCTTGCTTCTTCTGCTTCACCGCGGACAAAACAAATTCGTGCATGCAGGGGCCCGGATACTTCACGGCGTAGGTCGGCGCTAAACGGGCCAGTAAATAGTTCGCATTCAAGATCGCTTGATGGCTGACTTCCGCAAGGCCTGACGCCCCCAAAGACCGTATGTATGCTAGCGCGCGCACCAAAACCAAGAAGTTCCCAGCGAACCCGTGCATCCGCCCCACCGACATCAGTCGATTCTCTTCGAGCCGGTACAAATCCCCATCCCGGACCAGCGTCGGTGCAGGCAAGAAGGGAGCCAGGTCGCTGCGCACTGCCACCGGACCCGCTCCCGGACCTCCCCCGCCATGCGGCGTGGAGAACGTCTTGTGCAGGTTCAGGTGCATCATGTCGAAGCCCATGTCGCCCGGGCGCACCAGGCCCACCAGCGCGTTCATGTTTGCACCATCGAGATACATGAGGCCGCCCGCCGCGTGCACCAGCTTCGCGATCTCATCGATACGGCGCTCGAAGATGCCGACCGTGTTGGGATTGGTAAGCATCATGGCCGCGGTTCGGGGGCCTAACACTGCCTGTAAGGCTTCTAAATCAAGCCGGCCTTCCGCGTTCGACTTCACCTCGACCGCTTTCATCCCCGCCATCGCCACCGATGCCGGATTCGTCCCATGCGCGGAATCGGGAATCACCACCTCAACCCGCGCTTCATCCCCTCGCGAGCGGTGATATGCGCGAGCGATCAGCATCGCAGTCAGCTCGCCTTGCGCGCCCGCCGCGGGTTGCAATGAAATCGCCGGCAACCCCGTTATCTCGGCCAATGCCCGTTCGAGCTCCCACATGAGCGCCAGCGCACCCTGAATGCTCGCCTCGGGCGCCATCGGATGGAGAGACGCGAATCCCGGCAACGCCGCCATGCGGTCGTTGATCTTGGGGTTGTACTTCATCGTGCACGACCCCAACGGATAGAAATCCTTGTCTACGTGATGATTCAACACCGAAAGATTGGTGAAGTGCCGTACCACGACCGGTTCGCTCACCTCGGGTAAAACGGGTTCAACCGCTCGCCGCAAACCGGGCGGCACGAGCGCGTCCACGCCTTTGCCCGGAACATCCAAGGGCGCAATCAAGGCGCCTCGCGTGCCCGGGCGCGACCGCTCAAAAATCAGTTTCTCAGCCACGCACCGCCTCCCTCATCACCTCGACGAGCCCATCCAGATCCGCGCGCGTGTGCTTTTCCGTCACGCAAACAAGCATGCGATTGGTACCTGTTTGCAAGCCCGGGAACCGCGCGAGATCCACTCCGGGCAACACCCCGCGTGCCCGTGCCTCTGCGATCATTTCCCAGGCGGGTCTTGGGGTTTGCACGACGAACTCCTGGAAGAACGTCCCTTTGTACGGAAGCGCAAATCCCTTCACCGACGCCAACCGCTCGGCCAGGTAGTGCGCCTTCTCCAGGCACTGTTCCGCCACGTCGCGCATGCCCTGTGGACCCAGCATCGACATGTAGATCGTGGCCCGCAGCGCCAACAGTGCTTGATTCGTGCAAATATTCGAGGTCGCCTTCTCGCGCCGAATGTCCTGCTCGCGCGTGCGCAACGTCATCACGAACGCACGCTTCCCATTCCGGTCCACCGTTTCCCCGACCAGCCGCCCCGGAATGTGCCGCGCGTATTCCAACTTCGTGGTAAACAACCCCAGGGCCGGGCCGCCAAAGGACGGCGGACTTCCCAGCGCCAACCCTTCCCCTACCGCCAGATCCGCACCCATGTCCGCCGGCGTCTTGTACAACGGCAAGGCATGCGGCAAAAACACCTGGATCGCCTTCGCGTCCTGGGACCGCGCATCCGCGAACACGCCCGACACATCCTCGACCAGGCCAAAAAAGTTCGGCGATTGCGCGACTACGGCGGCGGCGCCCGGCAATGAATCCCTCACCCAACCCCGATTGATCACCCCGTCGGCTGATGGGTCGCACAAAACCTCGATCCCCTGGCCCCGGCAATACGTCTCTAGAACTTGTAAATAATTCGGGTGCAACGGTCCGGCAACCACAATCTTCGACTTGCCAGTTACTGAAGCGGCCAACAACGCCGCTTCGGCCAACGCAGAAGCTCCGTCATACAATGACGCATTCGCCAGGTCCATCCCGGTCAGTTCGGCCAGCATGGACTGGAACTCGAAAATAGTGGTTAACGTCCCCTGCCCGACCTCGGCCTGATAGGGGGTGTAGGCGGTGTAAAACTCCGACCGAAACGACAAATGATCCACCGCCGCCGGAACGAAATGATCGTACGCTCCCGCCCCTAGAAACGACGTGAACCGCGAAGGCACATCATTCAGTGCCGCAAGCGCTTCGAATTGTCTGGCAATTTGATATTCGCTCTGCGGTTCGGGCAAATCCAACCAGCGCCCCAACCGCACATGCTGCGGAATCGGGGCCAGCAATGTCTCGAAGCTAGAGACGCCGATCGCCTCCAGCATCTGCGCCTCTTCGCCTTCCCCCCGCGGAATGAACGGATGCTGCACGCCTAGTGCTCCGCGCCCACGTGGGTCTTGTATCCGTCCGCGTTCAGCAGCTTCTCCATTTCGCCGGGGTTATCCACAGTAATGCGAATCATCCACCCGTCTTTGTAGGGCGACTTGTTGATGTCCTCGGGATGATCGGTCAAGGACTTGTTGGTTGCGATCACCTTGCCGCTCACCGGCGCATACAAGTCACTGACCGTCTTCACCGCCTCGATGGTGCCGAACACCTCGCCCTGCTTCACCGCCTTGCCTTCGGCCGGCAGCTCGACGAACACGATGTCCCCCAGCTCGCCCTGCGCGTAATCGGTGATCCCGACCAGCGCTTCCTTCCCCTCCAGCTTCACCCACTCGTGCTCTTCGGTGTACTTGAGCTCTGCCGGCGTATGCATGCGTCCTCCTTAAGCTTTCCTTCGGCCCGGACGGCTTCCGTATGCGTAAAACGGAAGCACGGTCACCGCGGCCAGCACGTCTTTACCGCGCACATCGATCGTCACCTGCGTTCTGGGTCGGGACAGATCCGACTCCACGTAGCCCATACCCAATCCCATTCCCAAAGACGGAGCAAACGTGCCGCTCGTCACATGTCCGACTTGACGATCTCCGATGCGGAGAGGGTTCCCGTGCCGCGGAATCGAGCGCTCGCCATCGGGTCGGAGTCCAACCAAGCGCCGAGGAACACCTCGGTGATTCTGCTCGATCAGCGCGTTCCGGCCCACGAAGTCGCCCTTCTCCAGCTTCACCGTCCAGGTGAGCCCTGATTCCAACGGTGTCGTGGTCTCGTCGATGTCGTTGCCGTACAGGCAGTATCCCATCTCGAACCGCAGCGTATCACGCGCGGCGAGGCCAATCGGCGTCAACCCAATGTTCTGGCCAAGTTCCATCAATCGATCCCACAGCTCCGGTGCATGCGCGTTGGCCACATACAGCTCATAACCGTCTTCGCCCGTGTAACCGGTGCGCGACACCAGCGCGTCGACACCTGCCACTTGCGCCCGCACCGAGGTGTAGGTGCGAAGGTGGGCGATCGGCTGGTCCATCAGAGGGGCCAGGAACTCGAGCGTGGCGGGACCCTGAATGGCAATGAGCGAGGTGTGATCGGAAATGTTCCCGAAGTTCACCCCCGCCGGTAGATGTTCTTGAATCCAGCGCGCGTCCTTGTCGATGTTCGACGCGTTGACGACGAGATACACGCCATCGGGCAAGTTGTACGCGATCAGGTCGTCGACAATCCCGCCGTTGTCGAGACACATCGGTGAATACACGGCCTGAAACGGCTTCGCTCCCACCAAGCGATTGGTGAGCAGGTGATCCACGGCTTCAATCGCCCCCGGGCCGGAGATAATGAACTCGCCCATGTGAGAGAGATCGAAGATGCCGACCTTGTTTCGCACCGCTTTGTGCTCGGAGATTTGTCCCGAGTACGACAAGGGCATCATGTAGCCGGCAAAGGGCACCATGCGCGCACCCAATGCCACGTGCTTGTCGTAAAGCGCGGTTTTCTTTTCGTTGCCGGTGGCCCCGGACATAGTTAGCGGCGCCCGCTCATCGAGCGCACCTTGGCCGGCGTGCGCTGCGGCTTCCGCGCTTCTCTCGAGGCCGGCGTCTCCCGCACCGGACCCAGCGACGTGCGCCGCCCCGGTTGCGGGCCCTTACCAGAAGGCTTCTTCCAGTTACTCAGGAACTCGGTCAGCACACGCACACCCGCGCCCGTACCGCCCAAAGGCTGATAGGCGCGCGCCCGCTCAACGAGCATGGTGCCCGCGATGTCGAGATGGCACCAGCGATAACCGTTGGTGAAGGCGCCCAGGAAGGCACCCGCGGTAATCGCGCCGCCCGGCCGGCCGGCGGTGTTCTTGATGTCGGCCACCTCGCTCTTCACCATCTCGCGATACTCGGTCCACAACGGCAGGGGCCATACGCGCTCGCCCGAGGAATAACCCGCATCGCTCAACTGGTCCAACAGCCACTCGTCATTTCCCATGAGCCCGGCGCAATGGCTTCCCAGCGCAATCACGCACGCCCCGGTTAAGGTGGCGATGTCGACCACCGCATCCGGCTTGTAGCGCCGTGCATAGGCCAGCGAATCGGCGAGAATCAAACGCCCTTCGGCGTCGGTGTTCAACACCTCGATGGTTACCCCGACCGAGGATTCGAGAATGTCGCCCGGTTTGTAGGCGTGGCCGCCCGGCATGTTCTCGGTCGCGGCCACAATGCCAACCACCTTCAACGGGAGTTTCCGTTCCGCGGCGAATCGCAACGAAGCGATCACCGCCGCGGCCCCGCACATGTCGAACTTCATTTGATCCATTTGATCGGCGGGCTTGATGCTGATGCCGCCGGTGTCGAAGGTGATCCCCTTCCCGACCAGGCACACCGTGCCTTTGGGAGTCTTGCCGTTGTACTCCATGACGATGAACTTGCACGGCTCGTCGCTTCCCTTGGCCACGCCGAGGAAGGAGCCCATGCCCAGGCGCTCGCACTCCTTCGCATCCATGACCGTGACCTTGAAGCCGTGCTCCTTGCCGAAACGTTCCGCGGTTTTGGCAATGTGCGTGGGGGTGCAGATGTTGCTGGGCGTATTTCCCAGCTCGCGAGCCTCGTTCACCGATTCGGCGACGCTACGGCCGTGATCCATGCCGGCCTTGATCGCACGCATTTTGCCGGCGTCCTTCTCGTAGATCGTCACTTCCTGGAGGACGCGGTCGGTCTTGCGGCCGTCGCTGAGATAGTTGTCGTAGCGATAGGCGCCCATGAGGATGCCTTCGGTAAGTCCGCGCGCGAGGCCGCTCAAGTTCTTCCCCGAATCGCCGCCGTGCACCACCGTGGCCGCGCTCTTCACCTTGAGCTTGCGCAACGTGTTCACCAGCACGCCGCCTACACGCCGTGCCGCTTCGGCGGTAAACGATTCCTTTTTCCCTAACCCAAGCAGGATGACGCGCTCCGGCGCCCCCTTGCCGGTGGGATAAAGCACGTGCACTTCTTCCAGCTCACCCTTGAAATCACCCGAGCTCAACGCGCGCGTGATCATGCCGTTTATCGCTTGATCCACCGCCTTGGTCGCGCCCGCGGGCTGCTTCACCCCCGAATACAAATTGACCGCAACCGCCGGCCCTCCGGCCTGGGCTATGTTTCCGGAGCGCGCGGTGACGTTGACGTTCACTTCCATGAAAATCCTCCTTAGACTCCGGTCCACGCTTTGGTGGCAGCACGAAGATTTCGTCCATTTTCCTTCGGCGCCACGCCCAGGAGCGCAGACAGAGCGCGGCCGGTGTGTGATTTCGGATTCTTAACCACGTCTTCGGGAGGGCCTTCGGCCACAATGAAGCCGCCGGCTTCTCCCCCTTCGGGGCCGAGGTCGATCAAATGATCCGCGGTCTTGACCACATCGAGATTGTGCTCGATCACCACGACGGTGTTGCCGCGATCCACCAGTTTACCGAGGACTTTGAGAAGCTGCTCGACGTCGTGGATGTGAAGACCGGTGGTTGGTTCGTCCAAAATGTAAAGCGTGCGGCCGGTGGCGACCTTGGCCAGCTCGGAGGAGAGCTTCATGCGCTGGGCCTCACCCCCGGATAACGTCGTGGCGGCCTGGCCAAGCTGAATGTAGCCCAGGCCGACACCCATGAGGACGTCCAGGCGTCGCTTGATCATGGGAATGCTCTCGAAGAACACGTGCGCTTCGGCCACCGTCATCTCGAGCACGTCGCTGACCGTCTTGCCCTTGAACGTGATCTCGAGGGTTTCGCGGTTGTAGCGCTTGCCGTGACACACGTCGCACTTCACGTACACGTCGGGCAGGAAGTGCATCTCGATTTTGACCACGCCGTCACCAGCGCACGCTTCGCAGCGCCCGCCCTTCACGTTGAATGAAAAGCGTCCGGGCAAGTAGCCCCGCACCTTGGATTCGGGCATCTCTGTAAATAGGTGACGGATCTCGTCAAAAACTTTCGTGTAGGTGGCCGGATTGGAGCGCGGGGTGCGGCCGATCGGGGACTGGTCGATGTTCACCACCTTGTCGAGGTGCTTGAGCCCCTCGATGCCGCAGTGCTTGCCGGGGGTGTCCAAAGCACCGTAAATGGATCGCGCCAGCGCCTTGTGCAGGATTTCGTTCACCAGCGTGCTCTTGCCGGAGCCGCTCACGCCGGTCACGCAAATGAAGAGACCGAGCGGAAACGTGGCGTTGATCTTCTTCAGGTTGTTTTCTTCGGCTTCTTTGATGGTGAGGCTCTTGCCGTTGCCCTTGCGGCGCTCCTTCGGCGTGGCAATCTCGAGCTTGCCGGAGAGGTACTTCCCGGTCAGCGACTTGCTGTTGGCTTGGATTTGCTGGGGCGAGCCGGCGGCGACGACTTTGCCGCCTTCCTTCCCCGCTCCCGGTCCCAGGTCCACGATGAAATCGGCGGCGCGCATCGTGTCGAGATCGTGCTCGACCACCATGACCGTGTTGCCTAAATCGCGCAGGCTGGTGAGCGTGCTAATGAGACGTTCGTTGTCACGATGGTGGAGTCCGATCGAGGGCTCATCGAGCACGTAGAGCACGCCCATGAGTCGGGAGCCAATCTGAGTGGCGAGACGAATGCGTTGCGCTTCCCCACCGGATAATGTGGCCGCTGAGCGATCCAGGGTCAGGTATTGGAGTCCCACATCCGCCATGAACTGCAAGCGCTGGCGGATTTCCTTGAGGATGGCGGCACCAATGATCTGCTCTTTCTCGTTGAGGTTGAGGTCGTCCAGCCATTCCAGCGACCGGGCAACCGAATACCTCGTGATCTCGTTAATGTTCTTGCCGTGCACCTTGACCGCCAGCGTGTCCGGTTTCAACCGCGCGCCATGACAGTCGGGGCAGTCGGCCAGACCCATGAAGCTCGAAATGAACTCGCGCATGTGTTCGCTGGCCGTGCCGCGGTAGCGGCGCGTGAGGCTGGGGATGATGCCTTCCCACTCGCGCTTGTACTTCACGCTGAAGCGGGTATCGCGGTAATGGATGTCCAGCTCCCGGCCTTTGGTGCCGTACAGGATGACGTTTCGGATTTTTTTGTTGAGCTGTCCCCATGGCGTGCTGAGATCGAACTGGTAGGCCTTGGCGAGCGCTCGGAGCTGCGCACCCAGCCAACCCGAATCGGCGGCGTTGCGGTGGCTGGCGATGGCACCATCGGCGAGGCTGAGTTCGGGATTCGGCACCAGACGGTCGGGATCGATCTCCATCTTCGTGCCGAGACCGTCGCAGCCCGGGCAGGCGCCGTACGGGGAGTTGAACGAGAACATGCGCGGCTCGAGCTCGCCGTAGGAAATGCCGCAGGTAGTGCAGGTGGCGTGCTCATTCAGCGTGCGCTCGGCGATGCCTTCGGCGACGATGGTGACCATGCCGCTGCTTTGTTTCAGGGCGGTTTCCAGAGAGTCGGTGAGCCGTTGGCGTTCTTCTTTGGTGGGCTTGAGTCGATCGACGACGATTTCGATCGTGTGCTTGCGCTTCTTGTCAATCTCGGGCGGGTTCTCGAGGTCAACCCACTCGTTGTCGATGCGGGCTCTCAAGAAGCCTTCTTTTTTCATCTCCGCGAGGTCGGCTTTGTACTCCCCTTTTCGCCCGCGAACGATCGGGGCGAGGATCTGGGTGCGCTTGCCTTCGGCGATTTGCAGCACCAAGTCCGCCATCTCCTGCACCGTCTGGCGCCGGATCGGCTTCCCGCACTTGACGCAAAACTGCTGGCCGATGCGGGCGTACAGAAGGCGGAGGTAGTCGTAGATCTCGGTCGCGGTGGCCACCGTCGAGCGCGGGTTCCGGGCTGCGGTGCGCTGCTCGATGCTGATCGCGGGAGAAAGGCCGTCGATGTGGTCGACGTCGGGCTTCTCCATCTGGCCCAGGAACTGGCGGGCGTAGGCGGAGAGACTCTCCACGTACCGGCGTTGGCCCTCGGCGTAGATGGTGTCGAAGGCAAGGCTGGATTTGCCCGAGCCGCTGACCCCCGTGACCACGACCAGTTTGTCCCGGGGAATGTCCAGGTCGACGTTTTTTAAATTGTGCTCGCGGGCGCCGCGGATGGAGATTTTTTGCATGGACCGGGTGCGTTTTGGGCTGTTGGTTGAGCAGGGCTTCGGGCGGGGACGACGCCATGCCGTTCTTGGGCTTACCGAAAAAGAGACAAGAGGTTAGGTGGTGGAGGCGAAGGTGTCAAGGAAGGGCGAGCCTGGCCGCTTTTCCCTGTATAAAATCGCGTGCATGACCGTCTAATCATTGGCAGGAGAGGCCCATCCGCAACCGGCATCAAGGGAGGCCAACATGTTGATCCTGATCCTGGCCGCATTCTTGGTGCTCCTACCACGGGTAGCGCATTCCGATTGTGTCGACTACCACAACTTCCACAGTTCCGTGGTGGGCAGTGTCGATACGCCCGGCGCCGCTTATGACGTCGCAGTTTCAGGGGCATTCGCCTACGTGGCGGATAACACCTCGGGTCTTCAGGTCATCAACCTGTCGGATCCAGCGTCTCCCTCGATTGTGGGAAGCGTACCGGGCTCTCCCACCCGGGTCGCCGTTTCGGGAAACTTCGCCTACGCCTCGGATGTTTCCGGGGTTCATGTGATCGACGTTTCGAATCCCTCTTCTCCCTCAATCGTGAGCACCATAAATGCACACGGGGACGTCGCCGTGTCCGGGACATACGCCTATGTTGCGGGCTCAAATCTCTTGGTGATCGATGTGTCTAATCCTGCTTCCCCCGTTACCGTTGGCAGTGTGAATGCGCCGGGGGGGTTCGGCATCGCGGTATCCGGGGCAATCGTCTACGTGGTAGCCCACCCGTTTAATCCCCAGGGGCGCCTCACTCTTGTCGACGTGACGAATCCGGCATCCCCGGTCATCCGAGGAACGGTAAGCCTGCCACACCCCGCGGACGAAGTCGCCGTGTCGGGAACCATGGCCTACGTTGCATGTTATGGTTGGGGTATTTATGTGATTGATGCATCGAATCCCAACTCCCCAGTAGTCCGGAGTCATGTGGATACGCCGGGTGCATCCACGGGAGTTGCCATTTCCGGGATGGTCGCTTACGTCGCGGATCGCACTTCTGGTATTCAAGTGATCGACGTATCAAATCCGGTGTCCCCTGTGGTCTTGGGCAGCCTGAATGTACCTGATGCTCAGTCTTTGGTGGTCGCTGGAACCTTCGCCTACGTGGCCGGCATAGCGACCGGTTTTCATGTGCTTGACGCATCGAATCCGGGGCCTCCCATGTATCTGGGAGTCTATTCTCCACCCGGGCCGTTGCTTGGCGTGACCGTATCCGGGCATATTGCGTATCTGACAGGGAGTGGGCAGAGTCAAATCGGGCTCGCGCTGATGGACATCTCGAATCCGGCATCTCCATCGATCCTTACGAACTTCACAGGAGCGGGAGGGGCCGTGACGGTGTCGGGAACACGTGCCTATGTAGTAGGGCAGGATCTTCGCATCTATGATGTGGCGGCTCCGGTACTCCTAGGAACCGCACCCTACGGCGGTGAGGCGGTGGCCGTGTCGGGAACGATGGCGTATGTAACGACTTCCTTGCTTCCGGCTCCATATGCAAGCTTTTGGGCGATCGACGTCTCGAACCCAACCTCTCCGGTTCTTCTCGGGTCTCTAGCAAACGGCGGCTCGGATATTGAACTGAACGGAACAGTGGCCTACGTGGTCGGCAGTAGACCGGTCGGCACGTTTCAAATGATCGATGTGTCCAATCCTGCAGCTCCGGTACTTGTGGGAACGGTTCCAGGCGGCGGCAATAGTATCGCACTGTTGGGTGCAGTCGCCTATGTTGGGACAAACACCGGCATTAATGTGTTCGGAGTATCGAATCCGGCTTCGCCCGTGCTTCTTAGCAGCGTGGCAACGCCAAGTACACCAGTTGATGTTGCCGTCTCCGAAAGGACTGTGTACGCCGACATGGACCCTGGATTGTTGGCGATCGACGTGACGGATCCAACCACTCCAGAGATCCTTGGGGTCAACCCAGTAGGGTCGGGGACCCAGGCCATGGCTGCATCGGAGACTGCTGTATGTCTAGTAGGGATCGCTGGTCTCATCATTGCTCCTCCCGCTAAATGTCCCAACGCAGCCCCTTCCATCCAGGATCCCGGGAACCGTAACGGCATCGAATTGAAGTATTTCTCGCTAACGGTGACCGCCACCGATTCAGAAGGGGACCCTTTGACCATGTCGTTGGTGGGTCCAGCGCCCGCATGGGCAACATTTTCGGACCTCGGAAGCGGAACGGCGCTCTTAAAGGGCACACCTCAATCCGGGCAGGCAGGCACATATCCCATCTCCATTCGATCCAGCGACGGCCTGGCGGCGGACACGACGTCCTTTAACATCGTAGTAGCGCCCGCGCTGACGACCGTCAACTTGGGAAGCTCTGGTTTTGTTCCAGGCAACGCGACCATCCTTGCCGGTGCACAAGTAAAGTGGGTCAAAATCGCGGGAGGCAATCACACCACCACGAATGGCACTGGCCCCCTTGATCCTGCGGCCGGAACCCTGTGGGACGCGCAGTTACGAGCAACGTCACCCGAGTTCACTCGTGTCTTCCCCACCGCGGGAACGTTTCCCTACTTTTGCCGCAACCATCCTTCGGAAACGGGGACCATCACCGTGGGATCGGCGCAGACTGGGATTGACGAGTCGGTGTCGCCCAAGTTGCGCCTTCTGGGATCTCCCAATCCATTCCGAGGCGGTGTCGATCTGGAGTTCGAGCTGGACCGTTCAGAACGTGCGAATGTGGTCATCCTGGATATTCAGGGACGCAAGGTGCGAGACCTAGTGACCGGCGAATTCCCAGCGGGGACGCACCGGGCGAGCTGGGAAGGCAGAGACGACAATCGTGCGCTCGTCGGCTCTGGCCTCTACTTCGCGCGCCTGGTCACTGGCGACGGGCACGTTCTAGTGCAAAAGCTGTTCAAGATCCGCTAAGCCGATCCTTCTGGCTCTAATACCGCTCGAGAAGGCTTTCGGCCAGGATCGTGGTCCGCCCCCCGCGTTGCGGCACCTCCTTGAGGTTGACAGAGGCTGAGTATCATACGTACAATGTACATATGGCTGAATTGCGGTTCGTTTGGAACGAGGCCAAGAACCGCGCCAATGAGCGAAAGCATGGAGTCTCCTTCGAGGAAGCTCAAACTGCTTTCCTCGACGAGAACGCCAAAGTTTACTTTGACCCCGATCACTCGGAGACAGAAGACCGGTTCATTCTCCTGGGCATCAGTTTTCAGCTCCGAGTCTTGATCGTCTGTCATTGCTATCGGGAGGGGGACGTACTCGTCAGGATCATCTCAGCCCGGAAGGCCGATAAACGCGAGCAGGAGAACTACTGGAGTTGATGCCATGAGAGCTCACTACGATTTCTCGAAAATGAAGGCGCGCCGGAATCCCTATGTCAAGTTGCTGAAGCAATCGGTCACGATACGACTCGATAAAGACACGGTTCAGTACTTCAAGGAAATAGCTGCGACCACGGGTCTTCCCTATCAAACCCTCATCAACTTGTATCTTCGTGACTGCGCCTTGCATCGCAGAAAGCTCTCATTTCGCTGGGATGCCGAGCCCCCAGCGCCTGATCGCCCGCAAAAATCCTCCTGATCAACGGCACGGTTTCCTCGTTGAGTCCGCAGCCTTCGGGTGAAACATGAACCCCTACAACACGATCAGCTTCCGCGTGTTTCGGATTTTCCCCGCCTCGAGACGCACGAAGTAGACCCCACCTTCCACTTTGCTTCCTGACCCATCACGGCCATCCCACTCCACCCGGTGCTCCCCGGCCGTCCAGCGTCCCTCGCCGAGAGTGCGTACCCGCACCCCCCGAATGTCGAACACCGCCAGTGCGATGTTTTCCGGCTCGGTAAGGGTCCACATGATGGATGCCCCCCGAGGCGTTGGGTTTGGGTTCACCGCAGTGAGCGTCGTGATCGGGCCCGGTGTGGGGTCTTGCGAGACGGCCGTCGCCCCGACCGGCTCAACATTGAGTTCGTAGGTACCGGCGAGGGCGAGATCCGCCGCTCGCGACTTCCAGACTGCACCGCAGTAATACCCGTCCACGGGTAGAACCACGTTCAACGTTTCTCCCTCCCCGCCGTCATTCATCCACACGACCCCATTATCGACCGCGTCCGATTTGGCGTAGTAGGACTCGAGAGAGCCATAGAACGACAGTCCCCAATCCACGGCACCGGCCACATTGGTCAACGAAACCGTGTACGTTCCCGCGGGAAGGTAGAAATCGTGCAGATCCAGGATCCGATCCGCCGGCATGACGAATGGCCCCTGCACGCTGTTCCAGGAACGCCGCTTTGAGCTGTTGGCCATGGCAAGGTAAGGCTCCACACCCAATTCAAGAACAGCTCCCACGTCGAACGCCGCGGCCGGCGTATCGTGGAAGTTCATGAGCACGAAGTCTGACTGCCCTTTCCCCCAGCCGGAAAGTTTGAGGCTCTGCGCAAATCCATTTTTGACTCCAGCCACAACATCATGGAGCCGCAGGTCGACATCGCTCGCCGCTCCCGGCATGATGGCGATCGCCCCCCAGTACCCATCCGCTCCACTGGTCGTGAACGCTGGTGTCCGCAGCCCATCGCAGTTGTACCAGCGCGGCTCCGCGGTCGAGATGCCGCTCCATCCCGCCGTTCTCCCTGGAGGCGGATTTCGTGTCACCGCGACATCCAGGACCAGATCCAGCGGGGACCACACCCACTGCTCGCCGTAGGAATTGTTGGACTCGAATATCTCCTCGAAATGGGCATCGAAATCGAGCGGCCAGAAGAGCGTGTGCCGCCCCCCCGCAATTGTCCGCGGAATTCCGGAATTGACGGTTCGCACCTGCCCGGAGGCAAAGCTCGACCACGTCAACGTCGGAAGCGAAACGCCATCCACCTCGACCCGGCTGTGCATCCCCAAACTCGCCGGGCTCGGGCTGTCGTTTTGAACTGCGAAATTGAAATAGGTAGCCGCGACGTTTCCCAGGAGCACGGGTGGAGGGGGAACCAGAACCGGCGTCCCATCCGCGGCCGGGCGTGGGACTATGGGGGCATACCATCCCGCCACCAGTTCGGGAGTGAAGTCGGGCGGAGTCTTGTCGATTTCGAGCGTGAACGTAACCGCCGCGGCGGCGCCACCGGGAAGCTCCTTGGGATCCCGATACACCACCACGCAGTTGTATCCGGCCGCTCCAATGTTGACGTCGATGCGCGCGCGTCCGAGTGGACCCGTGACCGCCGCGGCACTGAAGTCGAGGAGATCCCCCGTCGTGAACCCGGCATCGAGCCAGAGGACGTGCAACGGTCCCTCGGCCGGATCGACGTCGACCACGATGCTCACCGGCCCCACATCTCCCGGCTCTACTCTGAATTCACGGAGCAGGAGCATGTCCCCGGCCGGCATGGTGACGTCGATGGAATCTCCGAAGTTGATGGTGACCTGGGTCACGAATTTGACGTCGAATCCCGTTCCAAACGGATCCCGCACCGCATTGAAGTCCAGCACGCTCACGTCGTAATTCCCGTTCGCCACTACGTTTCGATTCAGTATCACCGCATCGAGGCATCCCGCCGGCCGGGAAGCAGTGGCGAGAGAGCCCCCGAAGCCGCTCGAAACGCCGGTCGAAGCCGTGTGTAGACGGGCATCGTAGTCGTCATCGATGTTGCTGGGCTCGATCCACACCGCGTTCCAATAGCCGGTCGTGTTGAACCGGAGACCATCGCAGTTGAAGTTGGGAGCCGAGCCGCCGCCCAGGTCGAACCGGCCCCCGTTGCGATCCGGAGGCTGGACCCGCGTGACCTTGGTTCCCGCCGCCAGCACGAGCGGACTCCACACCCACTGGCGACCGTAGACGTTGTTGATCTCGCTCTGTTCGTGAATCTCTTCTGATGCATCCAGGATCCCGGTTAGAACGTGCCGCCCTCCCCGGACATGGATCGGGCCCTGATTCACGAACGTCACCGAGCTCGAAGGACCCAGCGCCGCGAGCCGGCGCACCGTCCGGCTGAACAGGCCGTCCACGAGAAGATAAATATCGAACCCTCCCGAAGTGGCATTGGTGGCGCTGGTGTTTCGCCCGATCACGTTCCAGAAGGTCCCCGAGCCGCCGGACGTATTGCCGTTGAGCGTAGCCGGTGCATTGACGATCAAATCGCCGCCCACATCGGCCGCGGGATGTGGAACGAGCACGTCGTACCAACCGAGAGTGGTCACGAAGTCGAGATCCACCGGTTCCACGGCCTCGATCATGTAGGGGCCAAGGTGCGCATAGGTGGCGCTTACTTTTCCCGAGCGATCGATGGCCCGGATATTGAAGTAGTAGGCATTCCCAGGAGCAAGGGGGGCGGTGGTGTAGCTCGTGACGTAAGAAACGTCGGAGAAGGCGTCGGGAAGCGCGGCAGCCCCAACCGTCACCGACACGCTATAGAGATAGTTGCCGGCCGCGTCATCCGTGGCGCGAGTCCAAGTGAAGTCGATGGTCGCATCGGGGGACGGACTGTTTACGAAATGGCTCGGCGACGCCAGATTGGTCACCGCGCCGGGCGCAAACGT
>Ga0075421_100004744_pt1 | contig 16405 bp, 18 predicted proteins | sample SoiMetdeltSBSDD5_FD_75292 | JGI IMG/M metagenome (GOLD analysis project Ga0075421, IMG submission 75292) | Bulk soil microbial communities from a Populus tree surrounding site in Tennessee, USA - Soil MetaG P. deltoides SBSDD5 | ecosystem: Environmental > Terrestrial > Soil > Tree plantation...
CAATTCGAGGAGCACGGAAACATGCATCATTTCTTTCCTCCGAAGCAGCGGATTATTCAAAGCTTCGCCAGGCATCAGCGCGGCAATGTCGCTCTCATCTTCGGCATATGCGCCATTCCCATCGCTATGGCCGTATCCATCGGCCTCGACATGTCGAATGCATCGGCGATGAAATCGGAAATTCAGGCAGCCACGGATTCAGCGGTGCTCGCCGCCGCAACGCGTCTCGCCGTGAATGCCACCGAGGATGACAAGGAAGAGATCGCGGTCGATACCTTCTACGCCAACCTGTCTCCGGCGCTCGCGTCGCTCATCATCGGTGCGCCCGACGTGGCGATCGACTTTCCAGGCAAGACGGTGCACATGGGCGTAACGGTCAAAACCACGCCGTTGCTCAGCAGCCTGGTGACCGAGGAAGTGAATCTCTTCGTCGAAGCTACAGCCGGCGTTTCCAATGGCGTGCCCATTTGCATGATGGCACTCAATCCCACCGCTGAGAAGTCCCTCAGCATACAGGGTACGGCCGATATCATGGCCAACAGCTGCGCCGTGCATGTCAACTCCAAGGCCGAGGGCAACGCGCTCTACCAGAATGGCAATGGCAGCGCCACTGCCGCGAGCTTCTGCGTGAAGGGCGAGCATTCGGGCAGCAACTTCACGCCTCCGCCGGAAGACGGCTGCATGGTCGAGAACGATCCGCTTCTATCGACTTACAAGTCCGAATGGTCGACATACGGAATCAGCAGCAAGGCTTGCGATCATACGAACCTTGCACAGATCAATACGGCCACAACGGTCACGACGAATTTCTCACCTGGCGTTTTCTGCGGCGGCCTCTCGATCAAAAAGGGGACGGTGCATTTTTCTCCCGGCATCTATGTCTTCCGTGACGGCGCGCTTGATATCCAGGCTCAAGGCACGCTGGAAGGAACGAATATCACCATTCTTTTCGAAGGAAATTCGGATACCCGTCTCGTCACGCAGGCTGGTGCCAGCATCAATATCTCGGCCAGCACGAGCAGCCCGTTCAAGGGTATAGCGATTTCCCAGCACTGGAACTCAATACCTTCCTCCCCAAATCTAATCATCGGCGGCGGCACGATGGAGATCAACGGCATCCTGTATTTCCCCTCGCAGCCGCTGAAGATCACTGGCAATGGCGACATCGGTACGAGTGCCGCACAGTTCGCCATCATGGCCGATACAATCGCGATCGAGGGCAATGGGCAGCTCAACATCAAGATTGGGCAGAACTACCAGTCGAGTGGTCTGCCCGACCTTCCGGAGGCTGACGAAATCGTGCGCCTGACCGAATAACGGTCAGGCCGCACTGCGGCCAAATTGGGCAAAATTTTACCTTCGCGTCATGAAAACGACGCGGTCTCTTGCTGTATACTGCCGTGAGAGCCGGACAGCGGAACTCCGGCGCAACAGCAGAGGCGCAATCATGCAGGCACAAAAACCGCGAAACCACGGGCTTTGCTGGACGGTACAGCGGCCCGACGGGCTGAAGCGGCTCGAATCGATCGTTGATTCGGTCTGGGGCGAACTCAGGCAATATCCCGATCTGGAAGGCGTCAAGCGGCAGGTCGCAGAACGGGTGGCGATGTATTCGGCAAGCGGTTTGCCGGACGATCACCGGATCAGGATGGCCGTGCTCAATTCCTTCGGGCGGGCCGCCTGAGGGCAGGGACCTCAAGCGTTTCGTTTCGATAGCTCCATTCCTCGCGGAACGCGTTTCCTTCGTCCTGCACCATAACCTGGGAATGCTTGCCCCGCTTTGCGGCCATGCGTGCGCGGGCGACGGCCGCGGTGATGGCGGCGCGCTGGCTGACATAAGGCCCGTCCTGCTTCTCGTCATGCGAGATCTTCCACTCGCCTTCGTGCAGGAACACAAAATACTGATCGAGCATCATGATCTCCCTGGAACGCCAGGACGGAGGGCCTGTTCCTGGCTGAGGCTCCGTCGGGTCGAACCGTTAATGCCGGTTAACCAAGCGGCATACGTCTGGACGAGAAGGGAATAGAATTTCAGAGGTAGGCACCAGCCGCATCGCCCGACATCCTTAGCGATGCCCTAAACCAATCCGTTAGGGTCTGATCACAGGCAGCTCCCGAGGGGCGCGCTTGGTTAACAGCTCCGCGCGTGAGCCTCGGACCACGATGTTCTCCTCATGCACGATCATTTTGCCCGGAGCATATTCAAAACCGGGTTCAATGGTCAGCACCATGTTCTCCTTCAAAACCGTGCCGTCGCCCGGCATGTTGGAGGGAGGCTCGGTCAGCTGCATTCCGAGACCGTGGCCGAGTCTGCCCACATTATTGCCGAGGGAACCTGCCTCCTCGATGACTTTCGCCATTGCCGCGAAAAGCTGATCGGTCGTTGCGCCCACCACAGCGGCTTCTATGCCTGCCTCGGTCGCCCGCCACATGGCTTCATGGGCGCGCTTGGCACCGTCCGAAACCTCGCCCACCGCATAGTTCCTGTCGAAATCGCAGTAATAGCCGTCATAGGTTGCGCCCGTGTCGAAGAAAAGAATGTCGCCGGACTGGATTCTTCTGTCGTGGGGCCCACAGACGATCTGCGCCACACCTCCTTCACCCGAAATCGCGGGCAGGAAGGGAATCGAATCAGCACCATGCCGGGCAAGCTCGATCATGAGCTTGCGCGCGGCCTCGCGCTCACTGTCGCTGATCTTCACGACCTCTGGCACCCTTGCATAAGCGTCGCTGGCGATTCGGCAAATGTGCCTGATGCGGTCGATCTCAGCCTCGGTTTTCACCATCCTGATCTCCCAAATACAGGGCGAGCCGTTCACGAGCTCGCATCCATGCAAGAGAGAACCAAGCTCCAGAAACTGGACGACCGGCATTCTCAGGCTGTGCTCGCGGCCGAGCTCGAAACCGACGCGGCCAAAACGGCGGGGCAATGAGTCGAGCGTGCTCGCAAGCAGGTTTGTCCCATCGTCGCTTGGGCGCGGCGCCGGCCAGGTGCGAACGTCCTTGATCCAGGTATTCAGCATTTCCGGCGCCCCGATTTCGGGAATCACGGCGAGGGGCTCGCGGCTCGAGGGCACGATGATGAACCAGGGCCGGGTCGGGCTCTCCCAGAACTGGCTCTCGAAGCCCGAGAAATAGCGGAAATTCGGCGGTGCAGTGAGCACGATAGCGTCGAGCTCGTGCTTGCGCATGATCTCTTGCGCGCGGCCGGTACGTTTTGTGAATTCCTCCGTCTTGAAACCGTGCGGCGGTTGTTGCATCGATGTAATTCTCCTGGAACGAGGGCTGGACTCAAGCCTTAGCACGCGAGGGCGGCCCCTGTTTCGGGAACTTTGCCCGGAGGCATTTGTTTCGGCTTCACAGAGCAACGTCGGGAGACTCCCATGGCGATCGTTCTGCGCAAGATTGGCGAAAGCACCGGTCGAAGGCGTGCCCGTGGCCTTGTTGCTTCATGTCTTGCTGCCGGCGCTCTTCTCGCAGCGTCTGCCCTTTTTGTGCAGTGGAGCGCCCGCCAGGCCTTGCGCAGGAATCCTCCCCAGGGGCGTTTCATCAGCGTCGACGGGGTGCGCCTCCATTATGTCGATACGGGTGGGAAGAATCCGCCGATCCTTCTGTTGCACGGCAATGGCTCCATGGCGAAGGAGCTCGAAATCAGCGGCATCGTGGAGCAACTGTCGACGGGCCACCGGGTCGTGGCTTTCGACCGGCCGGGCTTCGGCCATAGCGAAAGGCCGCGAACCCGGACCTGGACACCGGCCGCGCAAGCCGACCTCATGCAGGCCGCGATGCGCCGGCTTGAGCTCGGATCGGCTCTCGTCCTCGGCCATTCCTGGGGAACTCTCGTGGCCCTCGAGCTTGCCCTGCGGCATCCGCGTTTCGTTCGCGGCCTGCTCCTCATTGGCGGCCTCTATTTCCCCGAAGCACGACGCGACGTGGCGCTCCTCTCAGTTCCAGCCTTACCCGTACTCGGCGACCTCATGGGCCATACGGTCTTGCCGATCCTGACCAGGCTCCTCTCCAGGCGTGCAATGCAGAACGCCTTCGCCCCGCGCCCGGTGAGCGGGCGATTTCTCAGCGAGTTCCCGGTGGACCTCGCCACGCGTCCCATCAACATCCGCGCTGCCGCCGAGGATCTAGCGCTGATGATGCCGGCGGCTGAAGCTCTTGAGGCACGTTATCGCCGTATCCGCAAACCGACGATCATTATCTCTGGAGCCGAGGACGGAATCGTCAATGTCGACCGCCATGCCGCACGGCTCCAGTCGCAGATCGAGGGGAGCGAGCTCTACGTGCTTCCCCACGACGGTCACATGGTCCACCACCATGCACCACTGACGATCCTGCAGGCGGTCGAAAAGCTTGCGGAGCGCTCCGGCCGACGGCGGGGGGCTTCCACCGGATAACCAGTGTATGAAAGGGGCCTTTTGTACTCTATAATCCTCCAATGAGGCGCCCGTTGCTCCATCGTGCCGCCTTTTACCTTCTCATCACGCTCGCCACCTGCGCGAGCGCGGTTGCGAGCCAGTTGTCGCATTTTCCATCGCCGCATCAGCCCTGGACGTCGCGCGAATATGTGAATTTCTACTTCGGCCACTACAACGGCAATCGCGCCCTGCCGCATCTGCGCTCGGAAGCGACGGCGCGCCTGTTCGACCGCCTGGTCGATCCGGACAATGTCAGGCGACTCGTCGAGAGCAGCGCCTCGATCGACGAGAAACGGGGCGAGCTAGCCGTAATCCTCTCGACCATGGGTGAGATTCGCGCGGCCTACGCCTATTCGCTTTACGTCGGCGAGCCTTTGCAGGAGGAACTGACACGTGTCCGCTCTTTCATGTTGTTCCTGATCGATCGGGCCGTGGCCTTGAGCGGGGGCAGGGGAGATGCCGCTGCGAGCGCCTGGAAGACGACCCTTTGGAACGTGGTCGAGTCGATGTCGGAACGGGACGTGTATACGGCCGATCAGGTTGCCGCTCTTTCCGATGCAATCATAACTCATTACCCGCGGCTCAGCGTCATTCTTACCGAGTCCGACCGATTGCGGCTGCATGACAGGATCAAGGGTCTGGCCGTGGCCGAGAGGGACGAGGAGGCACGCGAGGCTTATCGAAGGTTGCTCGAGGTTGTGTCGCGGTAGCTTCGAGTGGTGGTTACCGTGGTAAAAAATGATAATTCTAGAAAAAAGTCCTTGACAGCGTGACGCTCGACAGGTAGGTTTTGGATATGGTCCCCGAGGTGGGGAAAACAACAGGAAGCATGAATTAAACTGGCCGGGTCATCTCCCGGCCAAAGTGTTTTTGGGCCTAACGCAGGCTCAAGGAACCCTCATTCCATACTCCGCGTTACGGAAATACACTCAGGACGATCAGCATGATGGCCGCGCCTCGCTATGTATACGTCTTAGCTTTGGCTACGACGTTGAGTTTTTCTCCAACGGCATTAGCCCAGGATCTCGATTGGGGTGTTTATAAAGACGAATTGCATGGCTGCCGTCTCGAATATCCTCTGGCACTGTTCACCCGCGATCCGGAGGAACCGGGAGAGCCTCAGCGCTTCTCGAGCGAGGATGAGTCCACATATTTCCGCATCATGGGCGCTGAAAACATTGCCAAGTGGACGACATCCGACATCAAGGAGAAATATCTGCGCGCCGATATGCCAGGAAATGTCATCTATGAGCGCACGAAGAGGGAGTTTCTCGTTCTCTCCGGATACCGCGATGAGACGATCTTCTACACCAAGGTGGCCGTCTCGGACGATCAGCACACCGCCTGCATCCTCGACATCACCTATCCGCGCTCGCGCAAGAAAGAGTTCGACCGGATCGTCACGCGCATGTCGCATACCTTCGAGGTCGCGCGTTAATCCATGACCAGAATGACGCGTATCGGCTGCATTGCTCTGGCGGCGGCGGGCCTCATCTGTTCGGTGTCCATGGCTTTGGCCGACCCCATCGTCCCGGGGGAGGAACATTGCGTCATCAATGTGAGGCCTGGCGATGTCCTGAACATGCGGGAAAGACCCAGCGCGGGAAGTCAAATCGTCGCGCGCAAGCGGCATGATGAGTGCGGGATCAGGGTCAATCGCCGCTGCGGCGCCAGTTGGTGTCCGGTGGAGGATGGACATTCGCTCGGCTGGACGCACCGGCGCTATCTCGCGATGGTGTCGCCAGCCATATATTGCGTCACGGGAGTAGCTGCGGGCGATGTCCTCAATCTGCGCGCTTATCCCTCTCCACAATCACGCGTGATCCACCGCCTGCCGCGCAACCAGTGCGCCATTGCCTTTCTGCCCCATGCGGTGAAAAACTGGCAGCGCATCAGGGTTGAAGGTCATCAAGGCTGGGTCAACAGGCGCTATCTCAGCGCTCAATGACAGATCAAAAGATCGCAACGCAAGAGAGGGACAATGGTCATCGAGAAGAAGCTTGCCTCCATGGGCATCGACTTGCCGGAGCTCGGCACGTGGAACTCAAATCTGGGAACCACGCAAAAGTATTACGGCCAGCAGTACGGCAAAATGAAACCGTTTCACCGCATGGGCAATCTTCTGCTCTTGTCGGGCCATGTGCCCGATCTGGCGGACGGGTCCGTCATGCATCCAGGCCGGGTAGGTGCGGAAGTGACCGTCGAGGACGCCTACAAGGCCGCGCGTCAGACGGGCATCAACTGCCTCGCTGGCATCAAGCAGGCCATCGGAGATCTCGACAAGGTGGTGGCCCTCGTGCGCACGCTGAATTTCGTCGTCTGCGCGCCCGGATTCACCGATCCCAATCTGATTTCGAGCGGCCTTACTGACCTTCTTGCCGAGGTCTTCGGGCCGGAGCGGGGAATCGGCTGCCGCGCCACTATCGGCGTCATGTCGCTCGCCAATAATCACTGCTTCGAAAGCTGGATGGATGTGGAGGTCGCCGCCTAAGCATGACCCATCCTTATTCCAGAGCACTGATCGTAGGCGCGGGGCATGGCTTGAGCGCTTCACTCGCCAGGCTTTTCGCTCTGAACGGCCTTGCCGTAGCGCTTGCGGCGCGCGACACGGCGAAGCTCGAAAACCTTTGCGCGGAAACAGGAGCCGAAGCGCATGCCTGCGATGCAACAAAGGGCGATGATGTCGCAAGGCTGTTCCAGGCCTTGGATGGAAAGGGCGGCGCGCCCGACGTCGTCGTGTACAACGCCAGCGCCAGGGCGAGGGGGCCCTTCGTGTCGCTCGAAGCTCGGGACGTCGAACGCTCGATCATGGTGAGCGCCTTCGGCGGTTTTCTGGTGGCGCAGGAAGCGGTGCGCCGGATGCTGCCGAACGGCAAGGGCGCCATTCTCTTTACCGGCGCTTCGGCGAGCGTGAAGGGCTATCCCGAGTCGGCACCCTTCGCCATGGGCAAGTTCGCCTTGCGCGGACTGGCCCAGAGCATGGCGCGCGAATTGGCGCCGAAGGGCATCCATGTCGCGCATTTCGTAATCGACGGCGGCATCCGCAGCGCCACGAGGCAGGATCCACCCGATAGACCGGATTCGCTTCTCGACCCCGATGCCATCGCCCAGAACTATCTGCATGTGCTTGGCCAGAAGCGCAGCGCCTGGACGTGGGAGATAGAGCTCAGGCCCTGGGTGGAGCGCTTCTGAGACGCCCATGCTCGTGAAACTCGTTATTGCCCTGGGTCTGCTTTATGCCCTGGTCGTTGTTGCCATGGCGTTGAGCCAGACGAGCCTGCTGTTTCCGGCGCGCATGGCCGCCTCGGGGCGGGCGGAACTCCCAACCTCCGCCCGGCGCCTTTCGTTCCAGGCGGAAGATGGCGTGCGCCTCCATGGCGTTCATCTGCCGGCGCGGCTGGCAGAGGCTTCCGGAAATACATCTCTCATCCTCGCCTTCGGCGGCAACGCCTGGAATGCAGAGGTGCTGGCAGCCTATCTGCAGGCGCAGCTTCCGCGATGCGACATATTGGTGTTTCACTACCGCGGCTATGCGCCGAGTGAGGGTTCACCCAGCGCCAGGAGCCTGATGCAGGATGCTATCGCAGTTCACGACTTCGCCGCACGCGAGTTCTCGCCCTCCCGCATCATCACCCTTGGCATCAGCATCGGCTCAGGGCCTGCGGCCAATCTTGCGCGCCACCGCACTGTCGCCGGGCTGATTCTGGTCACGCCCTTCGACTCGCTTTGGGCGCTGGCGCGTGACCATTACTGGTGGGCGCCGGTACGGCTGCTGCTCAGGCATGAGATGGAGGTGGCGGGCCTGCTCGAGCCGGTCGAGACACCCGTCGCCATCCTTGCCGCAGAGCAGGACCTGATCGTTCCGTCGCACAGGACGCAAGCGCTGAGAAAGAGCATCAAGCGGCTGGTGTTCGACCGCACCATTGCAGGTGCCGGCCACAATGATCTCTATGACCGCCCCGAGTTCGTGGCCGCCCTGAATGAAGCGGTGGCGCGCATCGAGAACGAGGCAGGCTGATCAATGGCGACTGAATTCCCGGGTGCTGCCGTCCTTGGCCACGAGCATGACGACAAAGGGCTCGGCGTCGCCGCCCTCCATGCCGGGCGAGCCCATGGGCATTCCCGGCACGGCGAGGCCCAGGGCATCGGGGTTTTCATCAAGGAGGCGGTGAATGTCTTGGGCGGGCACATGGCCGTCGATCACATAGGCGCCGACCACGGCCAGGTGACAGCCGGCGAGCGAGTCCGGCATGCCGAGCTTTTTGCGCCGGGCAGCGAGATCGGCGTCATCGCTCATGCTGACACGAAAACCTGCCTGCCGCAGGTGCTCGGCCCATTGTTCGCAACAGCTGCAGCCCGGATTGCGGTAGGCGGCCACCTCGGGAAGCTCGGCGGCGCGGAGCCTTGCGCGGGTGAAAGGAAGGACGGCGAGGCCGGAAAGGCCGAGCTTAAGAAAATTTCGGCGGTGGTGCATGGGAGACTCCTTGGTGCCGCTTCGCTTGCCAGCACGGGATGGCCGGGTCAAGTCCAGCTCAAGCGAAAGGCAACGTCGGGCTTTGCTTTGCGTTAATTACCAGATGGATGGCGAGGAGCCAACAGTGCCGCAGCAGAACAGCCGCCGCGCCTTGGAACCAGCTGTCGACGTCGTACGGAAGGCCGCCGTCGAGCTTCATGGCTCCGCACGGGACTATGATGCGCTGCTCGAGCGGGTGGGAGATGCACATTACGTGCTTCTGGGCGAGGCCTCGCACGGCACGCATGAATTCTATCGGCAACGCGCCGAGATCACCAAGCGGCTGATTGATGAAAAGGGATTTTCGGCAGTCCTGGTCGAGGCAGACTGGCCCGATGCCTTCCGCATCAATCGCTATGTACGCGGAGCGAGCAATGATTCCAATGCCATCGAGGCGCTTGCCGACTTCCGCCGTTTTCCAAGCTGGATGTGGCAGAACACGGCCGTGGCCGAATTCCTGGAATGGCAGCGGTCGTTCAACGATGCCCAAAGCGATGTCGCCCCAAAAACAGGGTTCTACGGGCTCGACCTTTACAGTCTGCATGCTTCGATGAGAGCTGTGCTGACCTATCTCGAGAGAATCGATCGAGAGGCGGCGCAACGCGCCCGCGAGCGCTACGCCTGCTTTGACCATTTCGGGGAAGACATGCAGACCTATGGGTTCATGACCGGCCTCAAACTTTCGCAATCCTGCGAAGAGGAAGTGGTGAAACAGCTTGTCGAGCTCAAATCGCAAGTGCTGGAGGGTGTCCGCCGCGCCGGACAGATGAGCGCGGATGATGTCTTTTCCGTCGAGCAGAACGCCAGGCTCGTCAAGAATGCGGAGGCCTATTACCGCGCCATGTTTCTGCGCGAAGTCTCCACGTGGAACCTGCGCGACCGCCATATGGCGGAAACCTTGGAGGCGCTCGCCGCACATCTCGGACGCGGCGGCGTTGAGGCCAAAGTGGTGGTGTGGGCGCACAATTCCCATCTCGGCGATGCGCGGGCAACCGAAATGGGTCGGCGCGGCGAGCTCAATGTCGGCCAGCTCGTGCGCGAACGGCATGGCGAGGATGCGGTGCTCGTCGGCTTCACCACGCATCGGGGTACGGTCACGGCGGCGTCCGACTGGGGCGGGCACGCCGAACGCAAGAACGTTCGACCTGCTCTTACGGGAAGCTATGAAGCGCTGTTCCACGAGGCCGGGATCGAGCGTTTCCTTCTCACTCTGCAGGACGAAGCGGCCTCGCATTTGGGCGAGCCTCGCCTCGAACGCGCAATCGGGGTGATCTACCGGCCCCAAAGCGAGCGAATGAGTCATTATTTCGATGCAAGCCTCTCCGATCAATTCGACGTTGTTCTGCATTTCGATGCGACACGTGCGGTCGAGCCCCTGACCGTGAACGCCGAATGGGAAGCAGGTGAGGTGCCGGAGACCTATCCCTTCGGCGTGTAGTGTTACATCGTCATTCCGGCGCAAGCCCTACTCGTCATGCGCGGGCTTGACCCGCGCATCTGCTATGCGTGAGAGAGATGGCCGGGTCGAGCCCGGCCATGACGCATTTTACTGTGTTCGTCATGCGCGGGCTTGACCCGCGCATCTGCTATGCGTGAGAGATGGCCGGGTCGAGCCTGGCCATGACGATGATTGGCATTGAGGATAAAGTCGAATGGGCAAAATAGAAGAACGGCTCGCCGAGCTCAGCATCGAGCTGCCGCCGCCGGCGCGATCGGTGGGCAATTATCTGCCCTATACGCGGAGCGGCAATCTTCTGTTCAGCGTGCAGGGGCCGCTGTGGGGCGATGAGCTGCGCTATCAGGGCCGGCTCGGCGAGCAGTTCACCCTGGATCAGGGGCGCGAAGCGGCGCGACTCGTTCTGCTCAACCTTCTCGTGCAGGTGAAACACGCCTGCGGTGGCGATCTCGACCGGATGCGGCAATGTCTGCGCCTGGGCGGCTTCGTCAATTCGGCGCCGCAATTCAACCAGCAAACGCCGATCATGAATGCAGCTTCGGACTTGCTGATCGCCATCATGGGCGAGCGCGGCCGACATGCGCGCTTCGTCGTCGGCTGCTCGAGCCTTCCCTTCGATCTCGCCGTCGAGATTGAGGGAATATTCGAGATCGAATAGCGTGCAATGAAACTCGGGGAGACCCAAATGAGCAAAGTCGTCGGCAGCGAAAGCAAGGATCATGTCGCAGTCCTCACCATTGATCGGCAAAAGACCCTCAATGCCCTCGACATGGAAACTTTGAAAGCCCTGGACGAGGCCTTTGCTGCGGCCGAGGCTGACCCCCAGGTGCGCGTGGTCATCTTCACCGGTGCCGGTTCCAAGGCCTTCATCGCCGGGGGTGACATTGCCGATCTCAACTCACGCCAGGGGCTGCCGCACTATCTCGAACTCGCTGAACGTTTTCACGAGGTTTTGAAGCGCATCGAGCGCTCCGACAAACCGACCATCGCTGCCGTCAACGGCTACACGCTGGGCGGCGGGCTGGAACTCATGCTGTGCACCGATCTTCGCATCGCCGCAAAATCGGCAAGCTTCGGGGTGCCGGAGATCAATATCGGCCTTTTCCCCGGAGCGGGCGGCTCGCAACGGCTGATACGGCAGATGTCGCCATGCATCGCCAAGGAGCTGATGTTCACAGGCAGGCGCATATCAGCCGATGAAGCTCAGGCCCTCGGTCTCGTCAATCGTGTCGTGCCGGAGGAGTCTCTAATGTCGGAGGTCCGCGCTCTTGCCGAAACTCTCGTCGCAAGATCGCCGCTGGTGCTCAAGCTCCTCAAGCGCGCCGTCGCGGACGGGGCCGAAATGCCGCTGTCGGCGGCGCTCCGTCACGAGCAGGCGATGATCAGCCTCGTCTTCGACAGCGCGGACGCCCATGAGGGGATGAGCGCGTTCCTCGAGAAGCGGCAGCCGAAATTTCGCGGCGCCTGAGGTCACATGGAATTCGATTTCACACCCGAGCAGCGGATGATTGTGGATACGGCGCGCAAGATCGGCGCCGCGTTCGGTCCACACTATTGGCGCGAGAAGGATCACAACAAATCCTTCCCGGCGGAAATGTGGCAGGCAATCTGCGATGCGGGGCTTGCGGGCGTCGCCATTCCGGCAGAATTCGGGGGCAGCGGCCTTGGCATGCTGGAGATGGCGCTCGTCATAGAGACCCTCGTGGCCGGCGGGGCAGGATCGACGCTTGCCCAGATTTTCATGATCACCCCGATCTTCGGCGGTGTCACCGTGTCGCGGTTCGGCAGCGCGGCAACGAAGGCCTCGCTTTTGCCCCGTATCGTCTCGGGCAGGATCCATTGCTGCATGGCGCTGACCGAACCCGACGCCGGCTCCAACAGCCTCGCCATCAAGACTTTCGCCACCCAGGATGGAAACGGCTGGCGGCTCAACGGGCGCAAAATCTGGATCACCGGCGTCGAGGTGGCCGAGAAAATGCTCATCGTCGCACGCACGCGCAAGCTTGAAGAGGTGGCGAAAAAGACCGAGGGCATCTCGCTCTTCCTCATCGACGTGGCGCGGCAGGGTGTCAGTCACGCGCCGATCGAAAAGCTTGGAACCAATACAATAGCGTCCTCCAATGTGTTCTTCGACGATGTGCGGCTGGACGCGGAGGATCTCATCGGCACCCTTCATCACGGCTGGGGTCAGCTCCTCGACGTGCTGAACACCGAGCGGATCGTGACGACTGCCGGTCTCGTCGGCACCGTCGAGCTCGCCGTTCGCATGGCCGTCGACTATGCAGGCCAGCGGAAAGTCTTCGACGGCAAACCGATCGGTGCCTATCAGGGTCTGCAGTTCCCCTTGGCGCAGGCGCATGCGGAAAGCGAATGCGCGCGGCTCATGAATTATCGGGCAGCTTGGTCCTATGACCAGGGGCTTCCTTACGGGAAGGAGGCCAATATCGCCAAGCTCATCGCCGCCCAGGCCTGCTCGGCGGCAACGGAACGCGCCATGCAAACGATGGGCGGCATGGGCTACGCCAAAGAGTCACACCTCGAACGGCTGTGGAGAGATTGCCGGCTGTTCAGATTTGCCCCCGTCTCGGAGGAGATGACCCTGAACTTCATCGCCCAACACGGGCTTGGGCTGCCGCGATCCTACTGATGAGGAGATCATGAGACTGTACAACGGGCCGACCTCACCTTTTGGCCGCAAGGTGGCGGTGCTCTACCGGGAACTGGGTCTGGCAGTCGAGGAGATCGAGATTCATGTCTATACGGCCGAGTTCCTGGATGCGCTCAACCCCTTGCGCCAGATTCCGACGCTGGAGCTTGCCGACGGGCGCGCCATCTACGACAGCTCGGTGATCTCCCTCTACCTCATGGAGCTTGCCGCGCGGCCCGATCTTCTGCCGCAGGAGATCAAGTTCGACGTGCTCATCACTTGTGCGCTTGCGGACGGTCTGATGGAGACCGTGCTGCAGCGGCGCATGGAGAGCTTGCGGGCCGAGAAGGAGCGTTCAGCCGAGGCCATGGGCAAACTCGAGCTTCGCATTGGGCGCGCGCTCCGCGTGCTTGCCGCATCCCTCGACCGCTTCAGCGGCGATGGCTTGCGGCTCGACCGCGTCGCCACAGCCTGCGCGCTCGAGTATACGAGCTTCCGCTTCAGTTCGGATTGGTGCGAACAGCACCCCTCGCTTTCCGCATGGTGCCGCGCCTTCGTTGCTCGCCCAAGTTTCGAGGCGACGCGGCCCAGGGTTTGAGGGCAGGGTGGAATGGCTTCGTAATCGTCGGGCTTTTGGAGGGCCGTCATGGCCGGACTTGATCCGGCCATCTTGCTTCAGATCACCGGGTCAAGCCCGGTGATGACGAACTGAGGCTTTTGGCGACTTCCTCACCCCGACCTTCGTCGGGGTGACGAGTGGTGGGAGTATGTTTTACTAATTTACAAACGGCTTTATTGGTGTGAAACATAGAATGAGTGCGCTCGTCTTCCTTAGGCGAGCGATAATACTTGCTGGGTTGAAGTAAACTGGGAGGTAGAGAATGAAGTCCGTCAGTGGGAGTTTGATGGGCGCGGCTGTGCTTGCGCTCTTTGCCGTGCCGCTGGTTTCCGCCGCAGCTCAGGAGAAGCCCTGGTACCCATTTCCAGTCGAGGTGTGGGATCCGCCCTTCAACATGGAGAGTCCCCGCACCAAGCAGGACTACACACCCGTGGAGAAGGCCGCGCAGCCTTGGAACATCTGCGTCTCCTTCCCGCACATGAAAGACGCCTATTGGATCGCCGTCGACTACGGCGTGGCAGAGGAAGCGAAGCGCGAGGGCGTGAAGATGACGCTGCTCGAAGCCGGGGGCTACACCAATCTCAACAAGCAGATCTCGCAGATCGAGGATTGCGTGGCGAACGGCGCACAGGCCGTGATCATCGGCGCCATCTCGTTCGATGGACTCAATAATCTGGTCAAGGAAGTGCGCGGCAAGAACATTCCGGTGATCGACGTGATCAACGGCATGTCTTCGCCCGACCTCTCGGCCAAGTCGCTCGTCTCCTTCGGCGAGATGGGATACAAGGCCGGCGAATATATCGCCAAGATGCATCCCAAGGGTTCGGGGAAGGTCAAGGTCGCCTGGTTCCCTGGACCGCCGGGCGCAGGATGGGTCGAGGCCGGCAACAAGGGCTTTCTCGACGCCGTCAAAGATTCCGACATCGAGGTTGTCGACACCAAATACGGCGACACGGGCAAGGAGATCCAGCTGAAGCTGGTCGAGGACGTGATGGAGGCCCATCCCGACATCAATTACATCGTCGGCACATCGCCCACGACGGAAGCCGCCGTGCAGCTTCTGCGCGACCGAGGCCTGCAGGATCAGGTGAAGGTCGTCGCCTATTATTTCACGCCCGGCGTCTATGAGAACATCAAGAAAGGCGCGGTGCTTGCCGCACCTACGGATTCCGCCGTGATCCAGGGACGCGTCGCCATCGACCAGGCGGTGCGCATTCTCGAAGGCAAGGACTATCTGAAGCACGTAGGACCGGCGCTCTATGTGATCGACAAGAGCAATGTGGAGAGCTTCGATTATCCCTCTTCATTGGCGCCTGCGGACTACAAGCCCGTGTTCACCGTCGACTGAAAGGCTGCAAAGCCAATCATGACATCGATGGCAGAGCGTATTCCCGCGGCTCCGGAGGCCTCGGCCTCCGGAGCCCAGGAGATTCTCGTTCTGAAGAACATTTCCAAGCGCTTTCCCGGCGTCGATGCGCTTATCGACGTCGACTTTGATTTGCGCCGCGGCGAGGTGCATGTGCTGTTCGGCGAGAATGGGGCAGGCAAGTCGACGCTGATCTCGCTCGTCTCGGGTGCGGAGACCCTGTCGTCCGGCACGATGTCCCTCAATGACAAGGTGGTCAGCTTTCGGTCGGTGCATGAGGCTCGCCAGCACGGCATCAGCGCCGTCTTTCAGGAATTCTCGCTCGTGCCGCAGCTGACCGTGGAGGAGAACCTTTTTCTCGGCGAAGAGGTGACCCAAGGCCTGTTTCTCGACAAACCCGAAATACACCGCCGCGCCGTGAGCATCCTCAAGCGGCTCAATTTTCCCCTCGAACCCCACCGCCGCGTCGCCTATCTGTCGCGCGCCGAACAGCAGATGGTGGAGATCGCCAAGGCTTTCAGATCGCAGCCCGCCATCCTGATCTTCGATGAGCCGACCGCCTCGCTGACGGAGCGCGAGACCGAGCGTCTGTTCGCCCTGATCGAGCAGGCGAAGAAACAGGGCATCGGCATCATCTACATCACACATCGCATGGGCGAGGTCCGCCGCATCGGGGACCGCATCACCGTGCTGCGCGACGGCCGGCGGATCGCGACGCTCGACGCCAAGACGAGCAATGACGACCAGCTTATCGAACTCATGACCGGCCGGCGCATCACCCAGGTCTTCCCGAAGATCGATTTCAGGCCCGGCCAGTCTCTGCTGAAGGTCGAGCGGCTGACGCTCGTCTCGCGTTCGGTGCGCGACATTTCGATCGAGGTAAGGGCTGGCGAAATCGTCGGCATCGCCGGGCTCGTCGGTTCCGGAAAATCCGACCTCGCGCGCGCCTGCTACGGGCTGGAAAAAATCGCCTCGGGCCGGATTACGCTCGGGGATGAGGATATTACTGGCAAAAGCGTCCGCGAGATCATGCAGAGGGGTCTGTTCTATCTTCCCGCCGACCGGCGTGCGGAGGGACTGGTGCTGATGCGCGGGGCGCGCGAGAACATTGCGCTTCCCTCCATACGCGCTGGCGCTTTCTCGAACGGCCCGTTTCTCAAACGTCGCGACGAGAGGCTAAAGACCCACGGGCTTGCCCAGAAGGTGGACCTCAAGCCTTTCGATCTCGAACGCGATCTTGAACATTTCTCGGGGGGCAACCAACAGAAAGTGATGATCGCCAAGGCGTTGAGCCGGGAGGTGCGCATCTTCATTTTCGATGAACCGACCGTGGGCGTGGACGTCGGCACGCGCGTCGCCATCTATGGCTTTATCCGGGAT
>Ga0075421_100004745_pt1 | contig 16401 bp, 7 predicted proteins | sample SoiMetdeltSBSDD5_FD_75292 | JGI IMG/M metagenome (GOLD analysis project Ga0075421, IMG submission 75292) | Bulk soil microbial communities from a Populus tree surrounding site in Tennessee, USA - Soil MetaG P. deltoides SBSDD5 | ecosystem: Environmental > Terrestrial > Soil > Tree plantation...
CCGTAACTCAGGATCGCCGCCGGAGTCGCGCCCGGACGATCCTCTTCCGCGAGAAAGTCGCGTCCGAGCAGCGGCTGGATGCCCAGGGTGGAGAGGAACTCTGCCGAGACGAGCCGACCCTGCAAGCGTTCCGGTTCGCCGGCGCCGGTGAAGTTGAAACTCTCGTTTTGACGCACCGCCGATATTGAATCGAAGACCGTATTCTGAGTGCGCCAATCAACAAAGTTGGGATAGGACGGCGAGAAGCCTCCTCCCGCAGAGACGCGCTCCAGCAGGATCACCAGGCGCTCCGGCGCTTGGTATGGGTACGGTCGCAATAACACCGCATTGACAATGCTGAAGATCGCCGTGTTCGCCCCAATCCCCAGCGCCAGCGTCACTATGGCAATCAACGTGAAGCCCGGTTGTTTCAGTAACATTCGTGCGCCGAAGCGCAGGTCTTGCCATGAATCTGCGATCATGTTCGTCCTCCGCTTGATTCCGGGAACGATGGGTTCCGGGTTGCTTTGCCGCTCGACGCGGCGTAATTCACGCGCCAGCAACCCACTACTGCTAAATTCTGCGAGTGTTCGTTGATCAGCTTCTGCTTCAGTCGCGCCGCTCGCGAGCCATTCTGCATAGCAGTCCGCCAAGTGCTGTGCTAGCTCTTCAATAATCGCGGCCTCGCGCGTCGGCTCGAGCTTCAAGTTCGCCAGCCGCCGTCTGATCTCTGGTTCCCAGTCAGGCATAAGAAAAAGTGCAAAGTGCTGAGTTAAGAGTGTCTTGCAATCAGCACGCAGCACTATAATGTTTACTCACCGTGGAGAGCGACCAGCGGGTCTACCTTTGTCGCCCGGCGCGCCGGAATCCAGCACGCCAGCAGCGCCACGACGATGAGTAGCGCCGCGATCACCGCGAAAGTCAACGGGTCGGTGGCGCTCACGCCGAAGAGCAGGCTCGAGAGCACGCGCGTTACGGCCAAAGCCCCGGCGACCCCGAGGCCGACGCCGGCCAGGGTCAGCTTCATTCCTTGCCCCAGAATCATCCTCAGGATATCGCCGGCCTGCGCGCCCAACGCCATGCGGATGCCGATCTCCCGCGAGCGCTGCGCCACCGAGTAGGCGATGACACCATAAATGCCGATCGCCGAGAGGCAGAGGGCGAGAGCGGCGAAGAGGCCGAGCAGCAGCGTACGGAACCGCGATTCCTCCAGCATGCCGGCCACAATCTGCTCCATCGAACCCAGGTTGGCGATCGGCTGCTCCGGATCCACTTCCCGCACCGCCTGGCGGACGGCGGGGGCCCAGGCCAGCGGGTCGCCGCTCGTGCGCACGACGACCCCGGCGAAGCCCATGCTCATCGACGGCAGATACATCGCCGGGTAGGCTTCGGTGTCGAGCGCAAACTGCGTCACGTCGCGCGCAACGCCGATGATTTCGCACCTCCATGGCTCGCCCATGTCGATGTTCAACCGCTGGCCGATCGGCTCGGCGTCGGCGAAATAAGCGCGCGCGAAGGCTTCGTTGATGATCACGGTCCGGGGCCGCTCTTTCGACTCGGCCGCGGTGAAGTGGCGGCCTTTGAGGAGCGGGATCTTCATGGCGCGCAGATAGTCGTGGCTGACCGCCGGGTTGAAGGCCGTGACCTTCTGATGCGGGTCGGGGAATGGTTTCCCTTCAATCGTGAAATAGGTGTCGCCGCCGCCCAGCGTCGGCAGCCACGTCGAGGTGCCGACCGCCTCGACGCCCGGCAACGCCGCGAGGCGCTCGAGGACCCTTTCGAAAAAAGCTTGCCGCTGCTCGGGCTCCGGGTATTTCGCTTCCGGCAAGAAGAGTCGCAGCGTCAGCACGTGACGCGGGTCAAAGCCCGGATCCACCTCCTGTAAGCGGCGGAAACTTCTGATCAGCAACCCGGCCCCAACCAGGAGCACGAGCGCGAGCGCCACTTCCACCATGACCAGGATGTGGCGCGCCCGGCCGAGACGTGCGCTTGAGCCGCCGCCCGCGCCGCCTTCTTTCAATACTTCATTGAGGTCCGGCCGCGAGCTTTGCCACGCCGGCGTGAGACCGAACCCGACGCCGGTCACGAGCGAGACCAGGAGCGTGAAACCGAGGACGCGGTGATCGAGTCCGATCGCCCCCACCGTGGGCAGTGTCTCCGGGGCGAGTCTGATCAACAGGCCGGTCCCCCACCTGGCCAAGAGCAAACCGATCATCCCGGCGCCGACCCCCAGGATCATGCTCTCCGTGAGCAACTGCCGGATCAACCGCGGCCGGTTGGCCCCGAGCGCATACCGCAGCGCCACCTCTTTCTGGCGTTTGGCGGCTCGCGCCAGCAAGAGGTTGGCGACATTGACGCACGCAATCAGCAGCACGAAGCTCACCGCTCCGAGCAGGACGTAGAGCGGCTTCCGCACCCCGCCCACGATGAATTCTCGCAGCGGCACGAGGCGCAACCGCCAGTCCTTATTCGAGTCCGGATAGAGTTTCTCCAGACCGGCGGCGACGGCATCCATGTCCGCCTGCGCCTGCTGAAGCGTGACGCCCGGCTGCAACCGCCCGATGACGCGGAGGAAGTGAAAGCGGCGGACTTTCATCTCGGGCTGCTCGAAGGTGAGCGGCGTCCAGACCTCCGCCTCTTGCAAGAGCTGCGTCTCATCCGGCGCGACCCCGACGACGGTATGACTCCGGCCGTTGAGCGAGATCACCTGGCCCACGATGCCGGGGTCGCCGCCGAAGCGCCGCTGCCACAAACCCCGGCTGATGATCGCCACCTGCGCCCGGCCCGGCTGCTCTTCCTCGGGCGCGAACGCGCGGCCCTGGAGAGGCGCGAGACCCAAGGCTTGGAAGAAATTGGCCGTCACCGCCGCACCGCTGACGCGCTCGGGCTCACCGCTCCCGGTGAGGTTGAACGAGTTGAATCGCTGCGCGGCCAGTTGAGCCAGCGTCCGGCTTTGCGCGCGGTAATCGAGGAAGTCCGGCGGCGAGGTCGACGCCCGGTTTCCGCCACTGAACTCGCCCCACGTCCAGACCAGGCGCTCCGGCTCGGCGAACGGCAGCGGGCGCAGGAGGACGGTGTTGATCAGGCTAAAAATCGCCGTGTTCGCCCCGATGCCGAGCGCCAGCGTGAGCACGGTGACGGCGGTGAAGCCAGGATTCTTGCCCAACATCCTTAAGCCGTAGCGTAAGTCTTGCCAAAGGTCGACGATCATCTGACTCCTCCGGTTCGTGCCGAGCACCAGGGGTTCCGGCGCGACCTGCCGCTCCACCCTCCGCAGTTCCCGTTGAAGCATTTCGCTCCCACTCAGCTCTGCGAGTGCCGCGCGATAGGCTTCTTCTCCATAAGCACCCCTGGCCAGTAACTCCGCGTAGCAATCGTCGAGGTGCTGCGCCAGTTCCTCGACGATCGCCGTCTCGCGCGCCGGCTCCAGCCGCAAGCCCGCGAGCCGCCGCCTGATTTCTGGTTCCCAGTCAGGCACAGTCGATTCTCCTGTTTCTTCAAAGCGCCTCACTCACTGCGAAGCGCAACGAGCGGGTCCACTTTCGTCGCCCGCCGCGCCGGCATCCAACACGCCAGCAGCGCCACGCTTGCCAGCAACAACGCCACCACACTGAACGTGAGCGGGTCGGTCGCCCCAACGCCGTAAAGCTGGCTTTGCCACAGGCGCGTCAACGCCAGCGCCGCCGCCAATCCCAGTGCGAGGCCCAACCCCGTCAGCCACAGCCCTTGCCGCAACACCAGCCGCAACACATCGCTCGCCGCCGCGCCGAGCGCCATGCGAATGCCGATCTCGCGCGTGCGGCGTTCGACGGCGCGCGCCATCACGCCGTAGAGCCCCAGCGCCGCCAGCAACAACGCCGTCAACCCAAACAGCGTAGTCAACGCTGAGGCCATCCGCGCCGTCGCCAGCGAGGCTTTCACTTCTTCGTCCAGCGTCGTCGGCGGTTCGAGGCTCACTTGCGGGTTGAGCGCCAGCGCTTCCTTGCGCACGGCGGGCCACAGCACCAGCGGGTCGAGTTGCGTGCGCACGACCAAGCGCGCGAACGTGCCGTAAGGGTGTTGTAACGCAGGCCGGTCGAGATGCGGTTGCGGCGCTTCGGTCAGGCTGTGCAAGCGATGATCGCGCGTCACGCCGATGATTTCCAGCCAGGGCTGCCCACGCCCCCGGCTGAGCCGCTTACCCAGGGGGTTTTGATTCGGGAAATAGGTGCGCGCCAGCGTTTCGTTGACGATCACGACGCCGGGCGCGTTGGCGTTGTCGCGGGCGGTGAAGCCGCGCCCTTTGACAAAGGGGATGCCCAGCAATTCGTGATAGCCCGGTCCGACTATGGTGTCGTCAATCGCCAGGTTTTCGCCGGGCTTCGACGGCCAGCCTTCGATCACCACCGAGGTCTTGCCTATCACGTTGCTCAGCGGCGTGATGGTTGCCGTGGTGGCCGCCGCGACGCCGGGCGAGGCGCTCAGCCGTTCGGCGAGTTGGGTGAAAAACTGCATGTGGCGTTCGTCCACAGCACGTTTGCCTGCCTCGCCAGTCGCAGCCGCGTAAGCCGAGCGCGGCAATTCGCACCCCACGATCAACAGCTTCTCGCTGCGAAAGCCAGGGTCAATCGCAAATAGGCGTTGCACGCTTCTGACCAATAGGCCCGCGCCGATGAGCATCACCAGCGCCAGCGCGACTTGCGCGACGACCAGCGCGCCGCGTGCGTTCCAGTGGCGTTCGCGCTGTTCGGCCTGTGCATCCTTCAACGCCGGGATCAAATCCGTGCGCGCGCTCTGCCACGCGGGAAAGAGGCCGAACAGGACGCCGGAAACAAGCGCCGTCAGCGCGGTGAAGGCCAGCACGCGCCCGTCCAGACTGCTTTGCAGCGTCGAGCGTTCGGCGACAAAACCAGGCTGAAAGGCGAACAGCAAGTGATACAACCATGGCGCGAACAACAGACTCGCCGCCGCGCCTAAACCCGCGAGCAGCAAACTTTCGGTCAGCAATTGCCGGATGATTTGCCAGCGGCTCGCTCCCAACGCCAGCCGCACGGCGATTTCTTTGCGCCGCTCCGCCGCGCGCGCCAGCAGCAGGCCTGCCACGTTGGCGCAGGCCAGCAATAGCAATAACGCGACCGCGGCCAGCAACAGCTTCACCGTTGCGCCCAGCGTACGCCGCAGCGACGAAAGTCCTTGTCCACCCGCTTCCAGCAGGATGCGCTTTTCGTTGAAGGGCAGCTTGCGTTCGCTTTCTGTGGTGTTGGCCTCCCAGACGCGGCGCGCGGTCAGGTCGAAACTCGTTTGCGCCTGGGCCAGCGCGACACCGGGTTTCATCCGCCCCAACAAGCGCAACCACGCGCTCTTGCGCTCGAAATTCGAGGTCGTGCTGTCCTGCAATTGCCGCCGCATCATCAGCGGCGTCCAGGCTTCGACGGGCACTTCCACCCGCATCCCGGTAAAGCCAGCGGGCGCGACGCCGATGACCGAATATCGCAGGCCGTTCAGCCGCAGCGGCTGCCCCAGCACGTCGCGCCGCCCGCCGAAGCGCCGCTGCCAGCAAGCGTGGCTGATGACGGTGACGGGATGCGCGTCTTCATTGAGATTGTCTTCATCCTGAATGACGCGGCCTTGCTCGGCGGCGATGCCCAACACGTCGAAATAATTGCCCGACACTGCTTCGAGGTTGAGCTTGTCCGACTGCTCGCCCTCTCCCACCCGCACGTTCATCGGCGCGAAGGCCAGCAAGCCGCTGAAGACGTCGTTCTGCGCGCGGTAATCCATGTAATAAGGATACGAGAAGATGCTGCTCGGGAACTTCGGATTGACCGACTCGCCCGACACCAACACCAATTGCTGCGGGTCCTTGACTGGCAGCGAACGCAGCAACAGTTTGTCGGCCACGCTGAAAATTGCCGTATTCGCGCCGATGCCCAGCGCCAGCGTCAGCACAGCAATCGACGTGAAGCCGCGCTGCTTCGCCAACATACGCGCGCCGAAGCGCAGATCTTGCCAAAGGTCTGCGATCATATGTGTCTTTCGACTGGTTCCGAGAGTGACAGGTTCCGGGGTGGCCTGCCGCTCGACCTGCCGTAGTTCCCGCGCCAACAACTCACTCTCGCGAACTTCCGCGAGCGCCGCGCGGTAGGCGTCGTCTGCGCTCGCGCCGCCGGCGAGCAACTCCGCGTAGTGGTCATCGAGGTGCTGCGCCAATTCCTCGACGATCGCCGCCTCGCGCATTGGCTCAAGCTTCAGGCCGGCCAACCGCCGTCTGATTTCATTCTTCCACTCAGGCATAGTTGCGGCACTTGCCGGGATTCGCTCGATATTCATTCGGCGCGTAGCGCGACGATCGGATCCACCCGCGTCGCGCGCCGCGCCGGCAGCCAACAGGCCAGCAGCGCCACTGTCGTCAGCAACAACGCGATCAGGGTAAATGTCAGTGGGTCTGTGGCGCTCACCCCAAAGAGCAGCGTCTTCATCAAGCGCGTGAGCGCCAGCGCACCGCCTAACCCAGCCAGCACGCCGATGAGCGCCAGTTGTACCCCCTGCCCGATGACCAGCTTCAGCACATCGCCTCTTTGCGCGCCAAGGGCCATACGAATGCCGAATTCGCCCGTCCGGCTGCCGACATTGAGCGACATGACGCCATAAACGCCGAGCAGCGCCAGCAGCAAGGCGGTCGCGGCAAAGCCGGCAAACAGCAGATTGGTCAATCGTTTGGTGACGAGCGTGCGAGCCATGGCCTGCTCTATGGTGCTGACATCGGAGAGTGGCAGTTCCGGGTCCAGGGTGGCCAACAGTTGACGGAGGGCGGGAATCAGTGTCGTCGGGTCATTCATGGTGCGCACGACCAGCGACATATCCCGACGCACCCACTGCGTGGTGGGACGGTAAATATAGGGTTTGGTGTTCTCGTCGAGCTTGCGATTTTTGACGCTCGGCACGACGCCGACGATCGTCATCCACGTGTCGCCGCCAATGCGAATCCACTTCCCCGTAGGGTCTCCGTTCGGCCAGTACATGCGCGCCAGCTTTTCGTCGACGATAGCCACCGGCAGCGCGGTCTCAGTATCGGACGACTGGAACGCCCTGCCTGTCGTCACAGGCATGCCCATGACGGCGAAATAGCCGGGGGTCACGCTCCGCAACCAGGCGTCTCTTGCCGGCTCGCCGGCGGGCGGCTCATGGCCTTCGACGGTGAACGGGCCGCCCACGCCGTTGCCGCTGAAGGGCACGACCCGCGTCAACTCAGCCGCCTGCACGCCCGGCAAGTTCCGCACGCGCTCGATCAATTGGTCATAGAAGCGGCTGACCTGCGCGTCAGCCGTATAGCGGTTCTCGGGCAGCGAGACCCGCCCCATCAAGAGATTCTCCGGCCGAAAACCGGGATTGACCGCCAGCAGATTCTGGAAACTTCGCAGCAACAACGCCGCGCCGATGAGGAGCACCACCGAGAGCGCCAACTGTGCGATGACGAAGGCGTTATTCAACCGCCGGTTGGCGCCGGATGCCGAGCCGCGCGCACCTTCCTTGATCGCTTCATGCAAGTTGACACGGGCGCCACGCCAGGCCGGAGCCAGCCCGCATAGCAGCCCCGTCAGCAACGTCACGGTCACGGTGAAAAGCAGCGCCGTCGGATCGAGTTTCACCGACTCCAGACGCGGAATGTTGGCCGCGGCCAAACTCTTCAGCGCGCCGACGCTCCACGCCGCGAGCAACAGCCCGCCACATGCGCCCGTGCAGGCCAACAGCAAACTTTCGGCCAGCAACTGCCGGGCAATCCGCAGCCCGCCCGCCCCCAGACATTGCCGCACCGCCATTTCACGGCTGCGCGCGGCCGCCCGGGCCAGCAACAGATTGGTGAGATTGGCGCAGGCAATCAGTAAGACCAACCCCACGGCGCCGAGCAGCACCATCAAGGGTGTCCGCACTTCACCGACGATGCGCCGCTCGAGCGGCATGATGACGGTGGTCGTATCGGCTCCGAATGTTTTGCTAAATTGCCGCGCAAAGTCGTGCAACAGTGCCGTCATCTCGTGTTGCGCGGCAGCGGCGGTGACACCCGATTTCAGCCGGCCGAGCGCCGAAAGATTATTGTGGCTTGTGTCCTGCTGATTCAGCCCCTTGGGAATCCAGAGCTCGACATGCTCAGCCATGCTGGGCCGCTCGGCCGGGTGGGGAAAGTCGAAGCGCGGCGGCATGATGCCGACCACCATTTTCGGGCGGTTGTCGAGCTTGATGGATTGCCCCAGGATTTTCAGGTCGCCGCCAAACCGCCGTTGCCACAATCCGTAACTCAGGATGGCGACATTGTTATTGCCCGGCGTATCCTCCTGCGGCAGGAAGGCCCGCCCGTGCAACGGCTCCTGACCCAGCACATTGAAGTAATTGAAGGTCACCCGCGCGCCCATCAACATTTCCGGGTCGCCCGTGCCGGTCAGAGCAAACCCCGCATTCTCGTAGGCCGCCAGCTTTTCAAAGATCTGGCTGCGGTCGCGGTAGAGCGCGAATTGCGCATCGTTCAAATACATCTCCACAAGCCCTTGCGCCGGGGCCGAATGCCAGAAAGTCATCAGCCGCTCAGGCTCAGGCAAAGGCAGCGGGCGCAGGAGCACCGCGTTGACCACACTGAAAATCGCAGTGTTGGCGCCGATGCCCAGGCTGAGCGTGAGCACGGCGATCAACGTGAAGCCCGGCCGCTTCAGCAACATCCGCGCACCGTAGCGCAGGTCTGGCCACAGGTCGGCGATCATCTGGCCCCTCCGATTCGTGCCAAACACGATAGGCTCCGGCGCGTTCTGCCGCTCCACGTGCCGCAGCTCCCGTTGCAACATTTCACTCTCGCGAACTTCCGCGAGCGTTTGTTGATACGCTTCGACTTGAGCTATGCCACCTGTCAGTAAAGCTTCATAGCAGTCATCCAGGTGCTGCGCCAGCTCCTCGACGATCGCCGCCTCGCGCGCCGGCTCCAGCTTCAGCCCCGCCAGCCGCCCTCGGATCTCTGACTCCCAGTCAGGCACGGTTGATTCTTCCTCTATCGTCGGCCGTTCGATGCAAGGGGCCTTACTCACGGCGCAGCGCGGAGAGCGGGTCGACCTTCGCCGCCCGCCGCGCCGGGAGGTAACAGGCCAGTGACGCGACGACGATGAGCAGCATGGCGACGCCCGCGAAGGTCAGCGGGTCGTTTGCCCCGACGCCGAACAAGAGACTCGACAACACGCGAGTCGCGGCCAAAGCGCCGGCAAAGCCGGCCACGACTCCGGCCGTGACCATAATCATGCCCTGGCGGAGGATGAGCCTGAGGACGTCCCGGATCTGCGCGCCGAGCGCCATGCGGATGCCGATCTCGCGCGTCCGCCGGCTGACGGCGTAAGCCATGACGCTGTAGAGCCCCGTCGTCGCCAGGAGCAGCGCCAGCACACCGAACGTCGCCGCCATCCCCGCCGCCAGGCGCGGCCCCCAGTAGGCGTACGACATATTCTGCCCGGCCATCCTCACGCCGAAGACGGGCACGCGCGCGTCCAACTGCCCGATCTCGAGGCGCGCCTTGTCCGCGATGGCCTTCAAACTGCCGGCCGAGTCGGCGCTGATGAGCAAGGTCATCTCCGACTTGTACTGCTGGTCTGCGGGCAGGTAGAGATACATCTGCGGGCTTTCGTAGAGATTGTGATACAGCCCGTCTTTGGCGACGCCAACGATTTCGTTCAAAGGCTCCTTGGTGCTCCGGAAGCGAAAGCGTTTCCCCAGCGCCTGCTCTTCGCCTCCATAGAATCTGCGCGCGAATTCCTGATTGACAATCACGACCGGTGGCGCGTCGGCATTGTCACGGGGGGTGAAATCGCGCCCCAGCACTAACGGCGTCCGCGTCGTCTCGAAATAGTTCGGCGCGACGACGTTGTAAGTCACGTCTAACCCCGCCCCTTGATTCGGCGGCGGGTCGGGCTCGCCTTCTTTGAGCACCGGGCCGCGGCTGTGGCTGTAGTCGCCGAGCGGCAAATAACTCGCCAGCGAAACCGCACGCACGCCCGGCTGCGCCGCGACGCGCCGCAGCACCTCCGCGTAAAATCTTTTGCCCGCCGCGACGTCGTAGCCGAGCAGGCCGGGGTCGAGCATGAGCGTCACCATATTTTCCGTGCTGAAGCCGGTGTCAGTGCTGAGGGCTTTGTTCAGGCTCCTGAGAAACAGCCCGGCGCAGATCAAGACGGCCGCCGAGATCGCCACCTGGGAGACGACCAACGCCCCGCGCAGATTCCAACGCCATTTGCCCTGGGCTCGCCCGGCCGCGTCACCTTTAATGACCGCGACCAGATCGGGCCGCGAAGAGAATAGCGCGGGGGCCAAGCCGAAGATTACGCCCGTCAGCAGCGTCACTCCGGCCATCCATTTCAAGACGTACAAATCAGGTGTGACATTAATATCGAGCGGGAGCGGGATCGGCGGGAACGAGGCGCGAATCAACGCCGTCCCCCAGTAAGCCAACGCCCAACCCAGCGCCCCCCCGAGCAGGGCGAGGAGCATGCTCTCGGTCAGCAGCTGCCGCACGATGCGAGAGCGCCTGGCGCCGATGGCCAGACGGATGCCGATCTCCCTCTCGCGCGCCGCGGCCCGCGCCAGCATGAGGTTGGCGACGTTGGCGCAAGCCACGAGCAGCACCAGACCGGAGACCCCTAGGGCGAGCCGGGAACTGAACCTGAAAACATGGACGGCCTCCCCGATGCGCCCGTCCAACTCGGACGCGACGCGAACTTTCGAATCGGCATTACTCTGCGGGTAGAGTTTCGCCAGATTTCCGGCGATCAAGTTCAAGTCGGCTTCCGCCTGCGCCATGGTGACGCCCGGTTTGAGCCGCCCTCTGAGGTGGACGTTCGTCCAGCCGCGATTGGTCTCCCATGCCGCGCCCAGGCCGAACTTTGAGCGCATCATGAGCGGCACCCAAAACGCATGGCGGAGGATATGTTTCGTGCCGTTGAATGTTTCGGGGGCGACGCCAATGACCGTGAAAGGAAATCCGTTGAGGTAGATCGTGTTGCCCACGATCTCGGGGTCGGCGCTGAAGCGGCGCTGCCACAGGGAGTGGCCGATGACGACCACCGGGTGCGTGTTTTGGGTGCGGTCTTCTTCCGGCGAAAAGCCGCGCCCGAGGACTGGCTTGACGCCCAAGACGTCGAAGTAGTTGCCGCTGACGATCTCGCCCCACGCGACCTCCGCCCGCGCGCCGTCACCCGCCCGGCGATCCTCGCCGGCGCTGATCCCCGCCGAAGTCATACTCCACGCGAGCAGACCGGAGAAGCTCTGGTTCTGATCGCGCAGATCGATGTAGTTCGGATAAGATACATCGCCCCAGACTTCCGCGTCTTTCTTACTTCCCCAGAAGGGCGCGACCAGCTCGTCCGGCCTCTCGACGGGCAGTGGGCGGAGGATGAAGCCATTGACTGTGCTCAAAATCGCCGTGTTCACACCGATGCCCAACGCCAACGTCAGTATGGCCACCGCGGCAAAGCCGGGAGCCTGGCGCATCATCCGGAATCCGAACCTTAAGTCCTGCCACAGGTCTGCGATCATATTCCCCCTCCGGTCAGTTCCGAGCACGATCGGTTCCGGCGCGACCCGCCACTCCAGGCACCGCAATTCCCGCCACAGCGATTCGCTCCTGCTCAACTCTGCCAGCGTCAGGCGCTCGGCTTCCGCCGCCGGAACGCCGCCCGCCAGCAACTCCTGGTGGCAGTCGTCGAGGTGCTGGGCCAGTTCTTCGACGATCGCCGCCTCGCGCGCCTCCTCCAGCCTCAAACTCGCCAGCCGCCGTCTGATTTCGTTTTTCCAGTCAGGCACAGTTGGATTGTTTGCGGTGACCCGGCGCTTACTCGTAGCGCAAGGCAGTTATCGGGTCTACCCCGGCCGCCCGGCGCGCGGGTAGCCAGCAGGCCAAGATGGATACTGCGACCAGCAAGACCGGCACCGCCAGGAAGGTCAAGTGATCGGTCGGCTTGACCTCGTATAGCAGCGTCGTGAGAACGCGGGTGAGCGCCCACGCGCCACCCAGACCGATTACGATCCCGATGCCCACGAGTTTCAACCCTTGCCCTAACACGAGGCCGATGACGTCGCGGCGCTGAGCGCCCAGCGCGACGCGGATACCCAGTTCGTGAGTCCGTTGGGCGACCGAGAAGGCCACGACTGCATAAAGGCCAACCACCGACATCACCAGCGCGAGCGCAGCAAAGACGCCAAGCAGAGCCGTGCGGAAGCGCGGCTGGGCGACCGACTCGAACAAACGCTCGTCCATGGTGCTCACTTCAAAGACCGGCAAGTTCGCGTCAATCGCAGTCACGGCCCGGCGCAGCGTGGCCCCGGCGCCGGCCAGCTCCGCCTGCGTGCGCACCGCCAGATTGAGTGTCGGGGCGGGAGATTGGCTCCAGGGCACGAACATTTCCGGCCTCGGTTCTTCCCCTCTGTCTCGATGCCGCACGCTGCCGACAACGCCGACGATCTCACGCCAAGCCGCCGTGTTGGAGGTCTCCTTGATGCGCTGCCCGATTGGGTCGGTGTCCGGCCAGTACCGCCTGGCCATCGTCTCGTTGATGACCGCCACCATCGGCGCGCGCTCGTCATCCGCGCCCGAAAACTCGCGCCCCCTTCGCAGCGGAATGCCCAGCACCCGAAAATAGTCCGGGGTGACCGAACGGAAGTTGGCGGTCGGCATGCCCGGCCTGACCTCTTCCCGGCCATTCATGAGAATGACAAAGCCCGGGTTACCTGCGGCAAACGGCAGAGAAGAGGTCAGCGCCGCCTCCTGCATCCCGGGCTGCCCGCGCATCTCTTCGAGCAGCCGCCGGGTAAAGCTCTGTCGCTGCTGAGGTGTCGCATAGGCGGGGCGCGGCAGCGTGATCCGCGCCGTCAGCAGGCGTTCGGGCCGGAAGCCCAGCGGCGTTTGCTGTAGCCGCACAAAACTCCTAATCAGCAAGCCCGCGCCCGTCAACAACACCACAGTCAACGCCACCTGTGACACGACCAGAGTCGCGCGCATGCGTTGTCGGCCGGGGCCACCGCCCAGAGTTCGACTGCCTTCCTTCAATGCCCCGGTGAGTGCCGTCTGTGAAGCGCGCAGCGCCGGTAACGTGCCAAACAGTAGACCCGCCGCCACCGTCAGCGCCAAGGTAAACCCTAACACTCGCACATCCACGCCGACCACCCCGATGCGCGGAATCGCGCTCGGCAGTAGCGCGTTGATGAGCGCCATGCCCCACCAGGCAACCAACAGACCGGCCGACCCGCCCAGGCTCGCCAACAGCAGGCTCTCCGTCAGGAACTGCCGCACAACGCGGCCGCGATTGGCGCCGAGGCTCAAGCGGACGATGATCTCCTGCTGTCGCCGCGCCGCCGCCGCCAGCAGCAGGTTCGCCAGATTGGCGCACGCAATCAGCATGACGAAGCCGACCGCGCCCATCAGCATGAGCATCATCGGGCGCACGTCGCCTACGAGCGCCTCTTGCAAACCGATGACCCGCACGCCCCCGAACCGGGGGCCTCGCTCGCCCGGCTTGATGATCGTGGCCAGTTCGGCATTGGCCTGCGCACGTGTCACGCCGGACTTCAGGCGGGCGACGAGCGTGAGGAAAAAGCCCTGGTAGTTGTTCAGATCGAAGGCCGATAGGGTCAGCGGGACAAATAGTTCCTTGTCCGCAGGAAGATTATCCCCCGGCGGCAGCACGCCGATCACCGTGAAGCTCTGCCCATCAAGTCTGACCGTGCGCCCCACGACACCGGCATCGGCGCCAAACTGTCTTTGCCATAACCCGTGACCGAGCAGGACGACCCTGTCACCGCCTTCCGGTTCTTCTTCCGGCGTCAGATTCCTGCCGTACAGCGGCTGCACGCCAAGCGTCGGCAGCAGGCTGGCTGAGATGCGCGCGCCATTGATACGCTCCGGCTCACTGCCGCCCGACAGGTTGAACGTGGCGTTCGCGTAAGCGCCGAGCCGCGCGAAAGAACGATTCTGCGCCGCCAAGTCGCGGAAATCCGGGGCGGCGAAGTTACCGACGCCCTTTGCCTCAACCAGCATCAGGTTTTCGGGTTCGGGGAAAGGCAGGGGGCGCAGTAAGACGGCATTGACGACGCTGAAGATGGCCGTCGTCGCCCCGATCCCCAGCGCCAGCATGAGCACGGCAGTCAAGCTTAAGCCGGGCTGCTTCGCCAGCACGCGCGCGCCGTAGCGCAAATCCTGCCACAGGTCCGCGACCACACTCGTCCTCCGATTAGCCCCCGCGACGACGGGTTCGGGCACGGCCTGGCGCTCGACGCGCCGCAGTCCCCGCGCCAGGGCTTCGCCTCCGCTCAACTCCGCGAGCGCCGCGCGGTAGGCTTCGTCTGCAGTCGCGCCGCCCGCCAGCAGCTCCGCGTAGCAGTCGTCGAGGTGCTCCGCGAGCTCCTCGACGATCGCCGCCTCGCGCGCCGGCTCGAGCCTCAAGTTCGCCAGCCGCCCTCGGATCTCTTGACCCCAGTCAGGCACTTTCCAACCCCGTGATCCGATTGATCGCCGCGACGAACGCCTGCCAGGTACTGCGCTGCGAGGCGAGCACTTTCCGGCCTTCGGGGGTCAGGCCGTAACAGCGCCGCCGCCGCTGCCCCGTTTTTTCGACCCAGCGGCCCTTGATCCAGCCGCGCTTCTCGAGCCGGTAGAGGAGCGGGTAGAGCGAGGCGACGTTGAAGCGGAGGACGCCCCCCGAGCGCGCCTCGATCAACCTCTTGAGGTCGTAGCCGTGGCGGGGCCGGTCTTCGACGAGCGAGAGGATGAGCAGCTCGGCGCTCCCCTTCTTCAACTCGCGGTCGAGCATCCGCTGGTCTATGTTTGTCATAGCCACATATTACGTAGAAGAGTATGCAAGGTCAAGAGGCGGGGACGGGAATTACCGGGGGCCTGGGGCCGGCGCGTCGGGCTGGCAGACGGCCTCGAGGTGCAGCGCCGGTTGCTCGACGATTTCGATCTCGCGTTCGGGAGGCAGGCGCAACACGGCGAGATGTTCGCGCACGATCTGCTTCCAATGCGGCATCGCTCATTCGTGGCGCAAGGCAATCAGTGGATCAACCTTCGTCGCGCGCCGCGCCGGGATCCAGCAGGCGAGCAGCGCAACCAGCGTGAGCAAGACAGCGACTCCAATGAATGTCAGGGGGTCGGTTGCGCCAATGCCAAAGAGAAATCGCTGCAATACGCGCGTCAGCGCCACGGCAAGGAGTAGACCTGTACCTGCGCCGACCAGCGCCAGGGTCAGCCCTTGCCCAACGATGAGCCGCAAGACATCGCCCCGCTCCGCGCCGAGCGCCATCCGCACACCCATTTCGCGCGTGCGCGCGGCGACGGCGTAAGACATGACACCGTACAAACCTACGCTGGCGAGCAACAGGCCGAGCAAACCGAAGGCTCCCACAAGTCCTGCTCCCATGCGCATCGGCCAGAAGGAAAACGCGACGATTTCGTCCAGGGTCTTGATCTCCTGCGCGGGCAGGTTTTCGTCGAGCGTTTGCACTTCGCGCCGGACGGCGGCGAGCAAAGCTTTCGGATTTCCGGCGGTGTGAACGACCAACGTCAGCCACAGGGAAGGTTGCTGCGCGAGCGGGCGATAGGTGACGGCCATCGGCTCTTCGCCGATTGAACGCACGACCGTGTCTTTGACGACGCCGACGATTTCGCGCGGTTGTGGATGAGACTCAGGATTACCAATGCGCAGGCGTTTGCCGATGGGGTCTTCGTTCGGGAAGAAACGGCGCGCCAGCGTCTCGTTGATGATCACTACGGCGGGGGAATGGGCCGAGTCCTGCGGCGAGAAATCGCGCCCGCGCACGAGCGGCGTGCCGATGGTGCGGAAATAATCGAGTCCGACGCGCTGGGCGGCGGCCATCGGCGGGCGGGTATCGGGCGGCGTGGCGCGCCCGTCAATCGCCACCGGTTCGGCCAGCGCCATAAAGCCCAGCGGCAGGTAGTTCGCCATCGCCGCTGTTTGCACACCGGGCAAGGCGCGGACGCGCTCCAACAGTTGCCGCGAAAATTCGCGCCCTTTGACTTCGCCGTAACCTTCCTGATCCAGATTGAACGAGAGCGCCAAACGGTTTTCAGTCTGAAAGCCGGGGTCAACTTTCTGCATCTGCCGTAAGCTGCGGATGAACAATCCGGCGGCAATCAACAAGACCAGCGAGACGGCGAGTTGCGCGACGACCAGCGCATGGCGCAAATTGAAGCGGCGGAATAGTCCGCGCCGCGCTCGCACGCCCGTTTCGTCCTTGAGCGCAGGCACAACATCCGTCTTCGAGGCCGCCAGCGCAGGCACAAGGCCAAAGAACAGGCTCACGACGAACGCGAGCAAGAGCGTGAATCCGAGCACGGTCGCATCCAACTGCAAATCCAGACGGAAGCCCCACGACTCCGGCATTGGCGGCTTGAGCGCCATGAGC